>Ga0136643_10005379_pt1 | contig 18025 bp, 6 predicted proteins | sample TergutLab28metaG_FD_96883 | JGI IMG/M metagenome (GOLD analysis project Ga0136643, IMG submission 96883) | Labiotermes labralis P1 segment gut microbial communities from Petit-Saut dam, French Guiana - Lab288 P1 (version 3) (version 3) | ecosystem: Host-associated > Arthropoda: Insects >...
ACCTTATCTGTGTGTGCCTGTACGTGTGTGTGTTTGCGTCTGCGTATGTGTGTGTGTGTGTGTGCGTGTGGGGGGGGGGCGTGTAACTGCAAATAAAACATAGAACTACCGAGTAGAAAAAAGACAAAGGCAAATTATTTGTTTACGTGGTTTCATGTGCCACGAATTTTCAAGGATTTGTTGGTACTGTAGTACTTAAAGAAACAGCGACAACAAATTTACCCATAACAATTGCATATTCATCTTTAAATAAATATGTTGCACTATTATTAATTACCTAAACGTTCACCCTAGAACAGGCCACGAAGGCCCAGAGGGGGAGTAGATATATATAGCACTACTCTTACTTTGACCTCGGTGCAAATTGGTGGTGGGTTATCAACGCTACGCCCCGACAGCTTTACCGCGAGAAAGAGCCACTACCCATTCTAAGGGAGGCTGAGTGGGCCCGAGGTTCATTCAGGAGGGTGCTTTCTGACAGAAGTGAGATTTGATTCCAAATTATAAGAGACACACCTGACAACTCACTGATAGGTAATCTGTATACAGACTTGAACTGCAGCGACTTTTGTCGTAGTTTGGCAACGTGTAACAGACGTTTATTGTGGTCGGCAGTACAGACAGGAAAGGTGTCCAAGAGGAAGAATGGCACTATTCCAGTTATAACAAGAAGTGTTTTGGCTAAGATACAAACCAAGTACCCGTAGACAGAGCTTGGCTAATAATACTGAAGGAGGCGGGGGGTGGGGGGCAAAATCGACCGTGGCTCTTTTCTGCGTCCCGTAAAATGCTGTTTTTTTTTCCTGTCTTTATACTACCAAAATAATCGTTTCGAGAATATTTCTACTCTTTATGCGCCCCCTCTTCAAATCTGTAGCCAAATAATATTCTAGCGTAGCCCAAATACTGGAGAGATATATACTTCCTCTCTTGCTCTCCGAAGTTACACATTTGCAGGTACGTGCCGAACGAAAACAAAGTGCATTGCCACTTGAGTTAAGGTAATTGGTCCAGAAAGCAATAATGCGCCACACATCCGCTGGGAGGATTTACAGTAGATACATTACCCCTTCCATTCCTACGCTTCAAATAGCTCTCACTTGTATTCTGAAATTAAAATCAAATCACCTGGTTGTTTACTTGGAATTGTTCACATTAATCATCAGTGGTATCAAGTTAAATCCAAGCTAAAGCGTGATTTTAGTTAGATGGCTGTAAAATGAAATCAATCCCGTCGCTCTAGGGACTGCAATATAATACCCAACTTCGCTTTATTTTCTCATTAGTTGAAGGGAAGGGATGGCAATTTGACTATTTAACACAGTAATGTCTGTTTCCATGTACCGTATATTTAAAAAAGTATTTTCGTTTACTAAAGCGACAAACGATTCTTTGTGCCATTACTCTGGATCTGTTTTTTATAGGAGTAAAAAACTGTTAACTGCGTTTGTTAAAAATCTACTCTGCATTGCCGATCGTATAATTTTTGGTGGAACGGAGAAAAGCATAAAGCGTAATAGGAAATCCGCTGATTCCATAAGAAAACACTTTGATACTTGAAATGGGAACTAATGCATCCTGTAATGGTATTTACAGGCGACAGACTATTTCAGATTCACCAGTAAGTTGCACAGAGATATCAAATTACAACGGTGTACTCACGTATGCAAGCAGACAGCTGGGCAGACAATTTGTACCAAGGGTAGAAGAAACAGAAGGTTGGGAAAACCACGTTGTGAGGATCCTCATACCTTAAACACTGTGATGGTTATAACTGGGGTGATCAAACAAGGGATATAAGAGAGGCGGGATATGCAGATAAGAGACTAAATAAAAATTGTGCTTGTAAAACCTCAAGGTAAAAAAGACAAACAGAAGATAACCTGAACTAAATAGTTAGTTAATTAATTAACTAACTCACTAACTGCCTGACTGACTGACTGACCGACTGACTACACGGAATAAAGACCTTCTTGAGAATCTAACAGTTCTTCAACCAGTCAAGAAATTCTCTATGTTTTATGGAATCCGATAGTTCATTACCTTGTCCACAAGAGCTCACCGCTTGTCCACATCTTGGGCCAGATCATGCTTCTTGATTTGTTTATTTTATCATTATCTGAATGTCCAGACAAATAAGAAAACAACGAAATGCATGAAAATAAACCCGACTCCTAGAAAAAGTAGCGCTAATGGAGTAGACGGGCAAAATTGATGGAAAATTTAGGGAATTCACTTGTACATTACTCTTGGCAAATATTTATTATTTTTAAAATACACTGTTGCACGTCATTTTGTTCATAGCTAATTTAACAATACCTTATCGAGTGAGCAGTTTCTTCAGGGTTAGCTTCGCTGAGATGATGACTTGCGGCTTGTGAGGAAAGTGGCATTAGCTTAAGAGAACTTAAGAGAGAAGTTTGAACCACGCTACTCTCAAGAACAAGTCAGCCGCGATTATGATTGAGCTAATGTGTCCATTTACTTTATTACAGCAGCTGCGATACATTCAACTGCCATGATGCACAATTTAAAGAAAGATAAAACTATGTCTTCTACAATCGTGAAGCAAGTTTCGGGCATAGAATGTGCTTGATGTCATAGAGAAAGACCAGAATGTGACACTAAGAAAGTTTAATTACACTAGCAAGCACATCGACTATCTGAATAATGGTTTGAGTCACTTTACCAAATATCACCACCATGTATGTGATGTGAAGTCTGAGATTTGGAGGAGGCTAATGAGGTAAATATAATTAATCATGCTTCGGACTGTTGATGGGAGGAGTGTTGTTGGAAAGCACCACGGAGGTGTGTACTAACTAAAGAGAATTGGGAAAGGGTTCACACTGCCCTCCTGTTACCACACATTAGTGCATCTAAGTGCCTGAACATTCCCAACGCTCCTCATTAGGGGGAGATGACAAGAGTACTTGCTTGCTATTCTAGGCCTGTTGGCCGTGTCTGATGATTATTCATTAGTTTGGAAATTACGCCTATGGTCCACACTGTGTTCAAGACGAGATATGTCAATATCATTAACCCAAACATCTACAATCCCCCGTGAATACTTCGTATATACTCCGGACAAATGAAAGAACACAACTAAATATTCTCTTACGAAAAATCATATTCTTCACCTTTAATCTGTTCCACTGAAATAGATAACCTGTCTAAGAGCAGGGGAGAATTATAAGTAAAACAAGTATTAGCGGCTGCCATGCACATCATTTACCGTGATCTGTTTCCGCACAGTAAACCATTCCATGAAATGGCATAACCGCAATTAAGTTTCATCTTACACTGCAGCATATAAAACCACGTTACAAACATTCAAGCCTCCATTGATATACACTGCAATGTTAGAGACAGTCTCGGATCGCAAACATGAGAGTGCTGCTGAGAAAGACATCTTGATAATGTCCTTTCCTTATGTATCTGTCTTCCTACCTTCCTAACCTACCCATCTATCTATTATCCATCCATTCATCCACCCATTCACGCATCCATATTATATATATATATATATATACACATTGTACTTAAAATGCTTCAACAAATTCCCAACAACAACCCAAGAGAAAAGATCACACCAATATACGTTAGAAAACAATTTTCAAGGTAGAGCCTAACAATGTGTTGACTTAAATCCTCAGATTTTTATCCATCAGGGCACTTAAAAACCAGAATTCATCCAGCTCCAATTGAAAATAAACACACACTTCATCAGCGCATTTTCGATGCCTTTCAAACAATTCACAATCGAGACAGACCACCGAAAAGGGGCAACGGTCCATGATCAGATGTGTCAATGCATGCACTGATTCAGGTGGAGGATGTTTTGGGAACGGGTTGTGAATTGTGACTTCATAAACAATAACAATAGCTATAAACCCGGATGCGTGTATTGTAAATGCATTACGTCAGTTGCACGTAAATTATTACACAGTTAAGGTAGGTTTTGCTGAATTTATTCCTTCAGTCAAACTAAAAAAAAAAAACACACATTTCCGGACTATGTTGATGTGTGAACATTTTGCTTTGTGTAGATATGAAGAAATCGCTCTTGAAATTTGCAACAATATTTTAAATACACCATGTAAATATAATAGCCTGATTGAAGGCACTTCCATTCAACAGCACGGTTTATACAGCGTCGACGTTTACTCTAATCAACGAATAACTGAGAAAGAAATGACAGTAGAAAGCAGTTTGAACATAGTTTGAGCGATACATTGCTTCGTGGGATTCACGCAAACCATCGGACCTAAATCAGGTTTGGGCAGATATTTGAATCTGCGACACTTCCCGGTCACAACGCAAGAGTATTATCCTTTCGGCCATGATGTAGAATACACGGTATACTAGAACAATGTGAAACTGTCTGTCCAGACTCCATGTGCGGGTAGTAATTCTAATACAGACGTAGAATTTTGATACGAAATTAAATTTCGGATTACGGAAAAAACCTTACGATATTCGGGAGGGAATCAGAGCGTTTTATACCAACTGAATTCTTGGCAAATAGCTGCAATGCCGGCTCGCTTTGTCAGAAGCTTCCCTGTGATTGCTCACAGCGACGTCCTGTTGAGAGAACGTTCCATGCTTGTGACAGAAACACGATTGCTTTACTGACAGTGGTCGAGACAGTCTAGGAAACAGCATTACACCCAGCACGGTTCCGCAGCTCTAGGCAAGAGTACATGCTCTCAGCAACTGTGACGTCATTACACTGCAGTACTATTTGGTAGGAATTTTGTCTTATGTGACGGTGTTGAGTACACGCCATATGATAACATATGCTGCTTTGTTAGCTAGCAAATTAGTTAATCCGATTTTAAGTTTTGTCTACAGAAAAGTATTTGAAAATCCCATCACCTTATTACTTAGAATTGACAGTAGATAATTACAATAAATTAAAAAAATAATTTGACAAAGCGCGTTTTAGAATTACAGAGAATGGGTGTAGGCTTCAAAACCACTCGTGAGCACACCTTGGTTAAAATGTCACCATACAAAATGTTCAATGTTAATTTCTTTATTTAGCCTACAACTCTCACGACAAAACTTTTGCGATCGCCATGTTGTAATCTGCAATTCGCGTGTGTGGAACGATGGAGCAACAGTGTATATAAAGTTAGTTCATTCAAAATGCGCCAGGTACCTGAACTCATGTGCTCTGCAAGGAAGTGCGCTTAGAAATATCAAACGACAAGTGTGAAGTGCGCTGAGCAAGGAACCTTTATACCGCCGCAAGTATCGCCTACCGCAGTCAAGTTACGACAGCACCAGCTGGTGCCCATGGTCACAACACAGAGTGCGCCTGATAGACGCCTTGCACTGTGCAGGTAACTGTTCCGAGCTGCAAGTAAATTGGATTCGATCCAGGCCATTCCGTTACGCGTTTTATTTATATTTCACATTTTTCATTTCACGAAAGTAATTTCTGTTTGTTGCGAAGCGGATGTAGAATCTACCGGATAACAGAATTACGTGCACATATGTGCTTGCACAGTATTTACTTTTTCGAGGCGCTACGTTTGGCTCCCGAACTAAGTGTTATGGCAATACAAACTCTTATTATGGAAGTGCCCGGTTTCAATCACACTCACAGGTACGCTGTCAACATTATGACCGTTAAACACATAATGATAATAAACAATAACATCTTATTCATTCGCGTGCTAATTCAACAGCCTAATGCCAGACATGACACAAAATCCAGTAAGAAAAAACGAAGACAAAACATGAGCAAAGCATTAAAATCGCCGTCATCATCATCATCATCATCATCATCAACAACAACAACAATAACAACAAAAATAACCACAACAAAAACAACAACAACAACAACAATCGGCAACATCATAATTCGACGTTACGCATAACGTCTGAACGTTTTGCTGAAAGACGTAACCAATATGTTCACACATGGTATTGTCACACAAATTTGTAGCCGGTTTGCGAGCCACGAAGTCTGCGATGTCCAGCAGTCTATATGTCCTGTACCAATAAACCAGCGAAGCAACCGGCAAAACAATGCACGGAACATGAAACCACCCAAACATCCAACTCCATGCAGCAGAGTCGTTTTCAAGAAGCTGACAGTTTCTCAGCTAGTCAAAAAATAATTACACATTATGGAACCCGAAGATTCATTCAAGTGTAAAATTAAATTTTAGTGCTAGTTAATTTTAGGATTTATTAGCGTTACACCGTAGATGTAGTTCTTGGCTTCAACTGATGGTACTAAATTCGATTCAATTATCTGGCCAAAGGTAGTTGCCTGCCACCAGAGGACAATAATTTATCTTCTGCCCAGTTCATCAGATATTGAGGCATATGTGTGCTACCATCGTGACGAATTAGACCAACGTCTGTGATCTAATATGCAGCTGAAAATCAAAATCCAGGCCAATCCGTGTGGTATTTGTGGTGGACAAAGCGATAATGGGACAGGCCTTCCTACGAATACTTCGGATTTCTATTCCAGCACCACCCCGCCAATACTTTGTACTCAAAACGACGCTGTGTAATCGTAAAAGTTGACAGCGTCGTTAAATAACACACTTTAAGAAAGAAATAGAAATATATGGGCCATACACAGTTGTAAAAATGCCTAGCGATGAAGAGTGCCTTTTACAGAACTTGGCGCTAGTAATAAAGGTGATGAAGAGCTACAGTGTGTCCGAGTGTATGAGAATTCGAATCAGTTATCTGCCTTTGTAAAATCGGACGGAAAAGCGACTGCACTGTATATCTTTCTGGATTTTTCGTAAACCAGCCTGCACGTGCTGTCTAAAAAAATCGCACTTTAGAAACATGAAGCTAGAGAATCGGAATCTATGGTTTTATTACAGTAGATGCATAAATCCTTTTGAGTTTCGGTAGAAAGTGCCAGGTGTGGGCAGGTATAGAACCCTTACACGCATGTAAAGTGTTTCTCGCGGTGAAACAGAAAACAAAGTAAACCACTTTGCGGCCTGTAGCCGTCAGTATACAGTATCTGTGTTTCTGCTTCAACGCCGGCGTCAGCTTCGCGCCTCCCGCTTGTCTGAATAGATGGGTTGGTAGCAACAAAGCAGTCCTGATAAAAAATACACAAGCAGCCCTGCCTGGGTGAACCCATTCATACCAGATTTTCTCTCAGATGGGCTACAGTAAAACTCTACTTTACTGACAAAATATTTGGAGATCGGAGGGAGGGAATCAAGAAGTCCGGATAGGATTTCACGAAACAAATTTATTTTTTTCTAGAACTTTCTACTTTACTGTGTCTTTATTCACATGTCTACAGACAATATTGCAGGAAGATGAGCGGTAATATTCATTCTTTTGTTATGGATGTGTACAAGTGGGGCTTGCATAATGAATGAACTAACGGTACGACCTCCCAGCAGCATGGCTTACAAATGGGTTTCTTGTTACAAATAGGGGCCTTGAAATTATTTTACATCCACAGTGGCTTAACAACACCAACATAGGCCCATTCGTCGATCGAAAATAAAAATTTCAAAACCATTCACATCTCCAGCTCCATGTACAGCGCAGTCGGCATACTGACAAGACTGAGCACTGGGTGACCGAAGAACTGATTCCTGGCAGGGGTAAGAGCTTCATCACGTACAGTACAAGGAGTCCAGACAGGCTCTGGAGCCCATCCAGTTTCCTACTTAATGGGAACCGGCCGGGGATCTATCCGCGGTGTAAAGCGGTCAGAGAGGTAAGTAGAACAAACACCGCATCTGGTGCTGTGTTTAATAATGGATGAAGCTCAGCCGCCACTCCTCCAAGTGGATTCGCGGTGTGAAAGGAGACAATTTTACCCTTTAATTTTTCCGTCTACAGCAATGTACTTCCATAATAACTGTGTCACTACTCATGCACTACCGGCCACAGTAAGAGCCAAGTGATATTTCAGTATCACGATTTGATTGCATATACAAGCCATGAGGTTAAAGAGTTCTTGAATGACAGTTGACAGCATGAGTGGCGCTACTAACTAGGAATTACATACAGGAAGAAGTACGGGCCGCAATACCGGCCGAGGACTGAGCGCCTTACGGCTGCCGATACAAGAATTTCTTACTACATGGGAACAACCAACGAATGTCAGACTTAGGCTTCTAATTATTTACAAATTTACTTATATAAAAATACGCACTAAAACTGTACGCAAAATAAGAACAAAATAACCATAATCTCCCATTTTAGAACCGTCACTTGGCTTAAAAACTTTGAGATCAACTTGAATTGCCTGGGCGTCCACAAATCTTTAGTTAAAGTAAAGTGATTCCGTTACAGGCCCGGTGTGGCCCAGAGGGTGGGTAGAGGTATAGCTCTACTCTTCCATAACCGCGGCACTAGAAGGGGGTGAATGGTCAGCAGCACGCCCCGGCCGCACTTTACCCTCGGGAAAGACCCGGTACCTATTTTACAGGAGGCTGGGTGGGCCCCAGGGCCGGTTTGGACGCGCGGAAAATCTCGTCCCCACCGACAAATCCGTAGTTATTGAACTGACTTTAGTATATCAGTATGACTAAAACAACAGATAATCAGTCAACACAAATATGTTTTATCAGAACCACATTACATGTTTCGGATCACTCGATCTAACATCCGGTGTATACAGACATGAAAGGTGTAGGCCAATGCAACTCATATTGCAACGTTTCAATCTACGCATGAGACTGAAATGTTGTACTATATGATGTATCAAGTGATCCGAAACATGTGGTGTGGTTCAGATAAAATATAGTTGTGTTGACTGATCGTTTGGTGTTTGGGTTATTTCTGGACACAAAGGGAGGATCTCTGTTACAATTTAAAAAAAAAAAAACACAAGGACGGCGTGAAATTTATGACGCCATTTCAGTTAGTGCGTTGTCACCGTCCAGCTGCTTAAGTTCCTCTCGTGGGAATATCATATGTTCGAGTCCCTGAAGCCATTTCTATAGCACAAGGTTAAAATTCAGATGACTTAAATGCAGTTAGTTGACGAAGAAGCTCTTGAATATGTCCCAGAATACACATATGTAGGACAACTGATATCATTCCGGGACAACGCAGGAAAAGAAATCAAAAAAGAGAATTGGAATGGTTTGGAACAAGTTCAAGAGTCTAGGATTTATACTGACCGACAAATTCTAAAAATCAGAGATAAAGACGTCCAAAAAATCCGGCGTATTTCTAGTCCTATCGTATGGCGCTCAAACATGGTCACTTACAGAGAAAGAAAAGAAGATGCGCCAAACCTGCGAGTGGAAGATGGAACGAAGAATATTGCCCGTTGTAAGAGTGACAGAGTGACGAGTGCTGAAATAACAGCGAGAACCATAACGAAGGACATCGTGGGAGTGGCTCACAGTTTCAAGTGGAAATGGGGAAGGAAGGGGTGGGGAGGGGAGGCTATGTGGTTCGAATGGACCAGCGCAGATGGACAGAGGTTAGGTCAATGAGGCAAAAGGAAAAATGGGAGACCAAAGACCTGATTGATAGACGCGTTTAAGAAAGTAACCGAAAGACAGTAGTCCCGTTTGCCAAAAACAGGAGTGAATTGAGAAGAAACAACATAAGTAAAAATGCTACATTCCCCGGAATAGCTCAACTAGTGATAAAACACCGGAGCCTTCCCTAGTTCCTCAGGAGGCTGTTGACCTCGTGGGATTAATTAGATTTATTTATTTATTTATTTGGGGTACTTGGTGGTGCAGTTGGTTGAGGCACTGCGCTAAAAAGCAGGAAATTTCGATTCCCGATTAGATCACTGAGAGTTTTCTTTCTGGCTGCGGTCGACTTAATCTCTAACAGAAATGATTACCACGGGTGTCTCCTGAGGTTCAAGGCGGCCGGTGCGTAGGGCTGACAACCTTGCCACCTTCAGGGTCTAATGTCTAGAAGTTCTGGGACCCACAATCTCTTGGAGCCCAAAGGGCCTCTCCAGACGTATATAGGGATTGGTTTACTTTTTACTTATTTATTAATTAATTTAATTGCAGTTACATTAAATATAGCCAAATTATCACACTTTGTATACACTACATTTTGTACTGTTGAACTGCTGATATCACTACTTTACATGTCAGTTACTCCACTATACTGCTTGACTCTAAATGTCTTTGAAGAATAATAGACAAACTTGATGTCCCTAGTTATTATGTTTTATTTAACTTCTTCTATGTTCAACATGTTTCGGACATTAATACATCCATTATCAGGAGCCTGCGTCTTTTCTATTTATCACCACATTGGTCGTGTGTTCTTGTTTCGATGTGTGTTAGAGTTTCGGTGTGACTGGGTTGGGGTGGTATCCGTGTAGCAGGCTTCAGCACTAGTGACATCAAGTTGGTCTCTTATTCTTCAACTGTCACAATGATGCGCGGTCCAATATACATAAGATCTAAATTTCTTATTTGTTGAATACGATCCTTTTGTGATTTTTGTTCAGCTTAGCGCAAAAAATCATACGTGTTATTTTCGAACGTCAGAAAGAGCGTCTTCTATGTGTAACGCTTTAAAAGTCTTCTTTTACCCGTGAAATAAAAAAAATTGACGAGTTTGCCAGTTGGTCCTAAACTAAATGCTAAACCTTGAATGGCTGTATCAAACGACGGTTGTAAGCCGCAAACCGTCGTACCCAGCGGCTTACACCACAACGCCTTACTGGATATCTGGCTACTGTTAATCTCCCTTAGTCAATTTACGTCTGCCAAACTGTCACGTTTGCGATTACACACTGGCTCCCAGCTTCTAAAACTAAGCGTAGGCCTGACAGTGACAAATTTTCAACACGCTACTTTTTTGTTTTGGTTGAACATGCTATTACGCCAAAATGAAGGTAAAGAATTTTCTTTATTGTTAAAATACGGGTTCTTAAACAACATGTGTTAGAATTTAATTATATTAAATTGATATAAATATCAACCTAAGATTCTGGCAAATCGGTACGGCACGTCTGGGATTCGAAATATTGACTTCGGCTACAGCATTAATAAGCATGAAAAAGCAGTAAAGGAAATTAATTTTAAATGTCTACATATTTTATATCATAGGGTTATGAAAGCCGAGACTTTATATCCCACATTCACAACATCGTTCGAATTTCAAATCTGTCGTTGTAAATAAACGTCTTTCCTTGTTTGTCGAAGTCTGACATAGTTGAATTTACGAGGGCAATTCAAAAAGTAAGGTTGCTTATTTTATTTTCCGCAATGAGTAGACAAGCATAGACTCAGTACATACGAGGGGAGACACAAAAATTCCAGAAATTGCTAAAAAAAAATTGATTTGAAGCATTCGTACAAGTTTAAAACTTCAGTCCCCTTCCAAGTAATGCCCCTGTGACTGTATGCAGCTATCCGTGTGGCGCCTCCACTGCTGGAAACATTGTCTAAAATCTTCAACAGAAATCCTGGCAAGGGCCACCAGCAATTCTCGTTGAACCTCAACCACGTCGGATAAACACATTCCTATCAAATCCTGATTCATCCGTGGGAACAAAAAAAAAAGTCGCAAGGAGCGAGATCGGACAAGGAAGTGAGACACAGCCGCCATTTTGTAGGGAGGAGTTTTGCTGAAGTTTCAAAAGGTTCAACAAGAATCGCTGGCGGCCCTTGACAGCATTGCCGTTGAAGATTTTGGACAATGTTCCCAGCAGTGGGAGGGGCGCTGGAATCACTGCATCCAGGCACAGGGGCAGTACTTTGAAGGAAACTATAGTTTCAAACATGTACAACTATTTTAAATCATTTTTTTTTAACAATTCCGGGAATTTTTATGTCTCCCTCCTATATTCATCACCACACAGCAGAAGTAACAGGAAAGTTTCCGGCAAATATAATTTCAAGAAAACCTGTGACGTCTATGAAACATACGAGAAGGACGGTAACAAATCAAACTTACGTTAACAGCTAGACTAACAGCATATTTAAAGAGCTAATGGTTGATAACTTTCAGTTCACACTCTTCTGTCTTCTCGTTGCCGACATACAAACATGAACATTAAAACGTATACACCAAAATTGTTGTTTCTTCCTTGTGCATGGGTAAAACTTGACCTCTCGTCCCTTCCCCTCCCCTCCCCTCCCCCTCCCCCTCCCCCCGAAAAGATTACAATGAATGTGTTTAGGAACAGATGCAGTGGTAAGTATGGGGTTAGGAGAGCAAGAGAGACAAAGGGATAGAAGAGAAGCAAGAGAAAACTGAAAATTGGGGGCTTTATAACTGGTAATCGTCACTACTCAATACGACGGTGATAAAATCAGTGTGCATGCAGCACGTGTGAAAGAGGCGAGAAATAATGTAATGTTGTAATACGAAAATCTGCAGGAAATAAAACGCCTTGGGAGAATTAAGCGTTGGGAACAGGATAACATTCAAATGGATCTTGAAGAAAATAATTTATGACGTTGTGAACTGGATTAATTTTGTTCAGGGCGTGTTCCATAACCGGACTCTTGTACACAAAAGATTGAACCACTTGTTTCCAGAAGAAAAGGGGCAATTCTTAACAAGCCCAGCGGTATGAGTCTACTCCTTTTAGTTCGTCTGTGACACATTAAAGCACTTACATAGCGACTGTGCTGTTAGCCCCAAGGGATAAACTGAATCTTTCAATAATCCTTCCCTGAAATATGTTGAAGTTCTTATAAAAACCCTCGTTAAGTAGAATGTGTAGTCCCATAAACACACCAAAACTTTGTTGATAGGCAAAATTTCGATATAGAGTAACATGTTTTTATTTGTGAGAGGGTGTTATGAAGTTATAGTGCCAGGCAGACAGAAATCTACTGCACACCTGTGTTAGTGTGCAGTTCCAATTTGCGATGTTTCTTGAGTTTTATGTTATTTCGCTCATGTTATTGGTAGTTGTTAAATTTGTATGGAAAACTTAGACAGACTGTCATCACGGTTGGTAAAGTACTGCTCTGGTGTTAGAAGGCACATTTCACAGAATACGGTCAACAGACAGACAGACAAGTGACGGATACATTGCTTTAAATGAGGGGAACACGACTTCCCACACGAAAATGCCCAAGATCTGTAAAGGTAAAAGTTAAAGTGATCCCGTTACAGGCCCGGTGTGGCCCAGAGGGTGGGTAGAGGTATAGCTGTACTCATCCATGACCGCGGCACTAGAAGGGGTGGATACACAAGATCTGTATGAAGCTCAAATTATAAATAAAATACATAGTCGTATTTAAAACTATGCTTAATGCTAAATATACTGAAGCAGGGTGTCGGGTATATAATACGAAAAAGTATTTGTTGTACCTGTGTTCATATTCAAGGTCACGTTTTTGTACTGCCAAACTATTTATCTGGCTAATTAACTAACAACTAGTTGCCACCACCACAAACAAAAAATTACGATAATAGAACCTATTCCGAGCTGCTGAACTAAAATCTATTTTTGTAAGATTCACTTTAACATTATCCTAAAACTTTTTCAGTCTTCCTGTTCACCCATTCTAAGAAGTTTCGAAACCTCAGTTCGGTTTTCACCATTAAACACGAAGTTCCAGGCAGAAAAAAACATTTTCTGCATTAAAGTCACACGTACTTTCTTACTCCATGGAGCAGAGTCCTTTTTCTGAAGCTAACCGGTTTTCAGCTAGTCAAAAAATTCTCCGCATTTTATGAAGCCCGAAGGCTCATTTCCGCATTCATAAGTGTCCGCCACCTTTCCCTACCCTGAGCCAGCTCGATCCAGTCCATACCTCCACATCCTATTTCCTGAAAACATCAAATTCTTTACCAGTATTAAAAACCTCTGTAAATCACGGTGTTCAGAAAAAAATTGAATTTAAAATACTTAGTAATTATGTAAAGTTGTAAGTACGACATATACACATCTGGAGGTAATTATCTTAGGTATCATACAAACACACATAAAACGAAAGTTTCAGCACATATGACAAATAGAGTAGGCAACTGGACGTGAACCATTCTCAATAAAGACACTAATCAAAACAAAACAGCTCACGTTTTAGCAGAACTAGAGAGGGTGCGATATTGGAAAAGAGAGAAGGACAAAACTGTAAAACACAGATATTTAATGTTCAATGTTCAGCCACTACCGTGTACCCTGGATTTTGCAACGCTGAATTCAATTAAATGTGAACATGCATGAAGCATGAGCATGTATACGAAATAAAGGACCAAAAAATATTAGATGGTCTCGCCAGATGCAAAGCAGAAGAGAATACATGACGGGCGAATGGAACATCTGGTTTTTACAATATATGTCAAAAAAACGCGAGTGGTAAATCTGCTGAACGCAGTAATCTGTCAATAGACCTACTTCTATTGCACCGGCCTTAATCTCAAAGAGTTGCATTCCTTGGATGAACAGACGCACAGTAAATTCCTAGACAAATGGAAACTTTCAGGAAAAAGATGGAATATACAGACAAAAAGAGAGATACAAGCCGATCCCCGTGGTCGTGCTGTCTAAGACGTGGGCCAATAGTCGCTTGATTGCTGGATTCGCGGACGAGGGGAAGGCAGCGTTTCACAGTCCTTTCTCGCGGTTTGTAGACATGACTGTTTATTTTACGGAAATCGCACTGTGTAGACAAAAAGCAGAGGTTGAATAAATCCAACAAGATGCAACAGTATGCAGATATTTATTTACTGCTAAAATACTGTACATGTTTCGGGCGTCCATCGCGCCCATCATCAGGAGTACATAAAACTGTAGTTTCAGCCTCTGGTACAGATCATGCTGTAAAGTACAAAAGTTGAACTAGAAGCGTAATATTAACCTACAGGTTGTAAGATAGGTAGGTAAGTTGTAGAGGCTATCGTGTAAAAATAGTTAGAATTAGTCTAGTATATTTATGATTGAAAATAAAATAACAATTTAAGTCGGTTATATGTTGATGTTATAATTCTAACTATTTTTACACGACAGCTAGCTTGGCCACGCTGAAGAGAGGTAGCTGCACAAAAAATACGACCAGTACCGGAAGCTGTAGTTACAGTTTTGTGTACTCCAGATGATGGGTGTGGTTGACACCCGAAACATGTACAGTGAACTTGTAGAATAATAAATAGACTGCTTTGTGTTACATCTCGTTGGACAATTATTAAATATATTTCGGTAAGGACTCTCTCTCTCTCTCCGATGTGAATACTAATTTGGCTACACGTTGTACTTATAGTTTCGTTGCTTGTTCTCAGTACTCCACACCTGTCCGTGCATCTATGAGTTTTCTCGCGGAGAGTTTCATATTCGGGAAGCGATTCCACGGCAACTTCCTTGGCACATCCGTGAAAAAAGAAACCTAAACAAACAGTACTGGCGAAACAAACCTCGCTTTGGATTAGGTAGAAGTGATTATGTAGAAAGTTGTTGTCCAAATTAACGGTTGAGGAAAATTTCTTAACAGCTCACCGACTTGTTTTCTAGTCCTAGGCTCTTCGCGGACTATACCTAGTGCTTAATGTCGGCTTTCGAAATTTAGGCGTGTTGTGGGCTAAGTCGTTTCAAAATTTTCTCCTAAACTGTCGTCGCAGTCTTCAGGGTTAATGAGGCAGAAGTATTATACTACCCGATATAGGGTAAAGTCGACTAATATGGGGCAATGTTTGTTTGTTAGTCACACCGATACTGCAGTTTATAATATGCAAGTAAATTTAATTAACTTTGAAGTTCAACAATACTTTATTAAGTAATACGATTATTATTTCACGAAAATAATTCATTATAGAGAAAATACCAATTTTCCGGAACGACATAAATCGAAACGTAATATGGGGTGACCACTTTTATGGGGTATAAGGACATTCTCACACTTGGATCAAAAAAACAATTAAGGGTGGCCGGAAACAGGAAGTTTTATTTCTTAATATTACAACGGGTTTTTTTTTTTTAACATTTAGCTGCCACAATAAACAAATGCCTGCCATTTCTTGCACCTGCCACATACAAAGGTCCTTTTCCGACATGTTGCACAAATAATGCGTGTCCCATTAGACATTTTGGCACCGAACCCATCCTTCACCGTCGTGGTCTTTAGACAACAAACATGAACAGTATAAACATTCGGCATCAGCTTTATTCTTATTATTCTTCTGACCCTGAGGAAACACCTTACTCTCTTGATAGAGATATTGGTGGTTTCACTTCATTTCTTCCCGTCTTAACCAGGGTTTCAGAGGCCTACTTTTTCGAACGGAAAGGGGTACTTTTTTTTTTACCGTTTCACTTAGGTTGTAGACTATGTTTCTCGCAAAGAGACTTACGTCACGTTAGTTACTTGCCTTCGTCGGTAGACTGCACCCTTGTTTTCTTCTCCACTTCCGTCTTGTATACATAAAAGGCTGTGGTCTTCGCTAAACCAGGTCTAGTAGAACCAACATCGCTTGTATATTGTTTTAAAACTGAAAACAATGGACTCAGCCCTGCTGAAACTGTCTGTGTCGCTGAAGTGGATGATGTTGGTTCATGAGGGACGACAGTACGAAAATCAGAAGGTGTCACTGTAGACTGACTGGGAGAATTGGCTTCGTTTAATTGAAAAAACTACTGAACCCTTTCGGGGGAACGCGGTGGTGCAGTTGGTTAAGGCACTGCTTTACAAGCCGGAAGGTCGCGGGTTCGAATCCCTATGGTGTCATTGGAAATTTTCATTGACATATTCCTTCGGGCCGCATTAAGGCCCTGAGGTCAAATTAGCCTCTAACAGAAATGAGTACCAGCAATATTTCCTGGGGGTAAAGGCGGCCGGTGCGTAGGGCTGACAACTTTACCGTCTTCATGTGCCGATTGTCTTGAAATCTGTGGGCCTCAACCTATTGGAACCATCAGGGCCTATCCAGGATTGCTTTTTACTGAACCCTGTAGGCTGAGTAGCTGTCTGTATGTTAAAACAAAAAGTTGGTTCTTGTGCACTTTCCTCAAAATCTCCCACTATCGGGTACCCCGTACTTGGGGACAAGAGAGGACACCATATTAGGAGCTCGCCATGCTGGAATTCAATCAAAAACTGTAGCTACGTTGCACTGTAAAGTCGCATACATGAAGTACCAAATACATCATTGTAACTAGTATTAATGTCTAAGTATTGGTTGAGTTGAAATCACTGACCTTCGGCAATGGAGAAACGTAAGAACAAAGAGTCCCCAAATCTCTGACGACAACGAAAACAAATCACGGCTCGTAATTGGAACAAGCCTCCTCCGACAACCCAGCCCTTCCGTAAAACTTCGTTAAAAAGTATCTGCTATAAGATCATGTACTCACCACTACATGGCGGAAGCATACAGGGTAGATACAGCGGTGCCCCGCATAAGGAACTACCGTCATATTAGGTAACTTTACCCTATAGGTCTCACGATGACGTAAGTGCGGCGGGGTGGCCGCAGACTGCTTCCGTCTCATAAAATTTGAAGACGGCTACTGTAGGGACCAACGGCGTGGAGTAACTAGATGACACGGGGAATCTTAGCTCTCTCTTTCAAAGCAGACATTGCACATCGGACACATGGGGTTATACTCCGATCGTCAAAAACACAGAGCAGTACAACGTCTTTACCATATCCTGAGTCACATAATTATTATGGCATTAACAATGTTTTTCCCTAGACAACAATTTTAAGCAATTTTCTTTTTTAATATCGTTCTTTTGAACTACAGATTTCTAAGAGATTGTCAAACGAAAACACGAGATTCATTTATTGCTTTTCCTTAGCTACGTACCTGTACATTGCAGCACAAGCATCCTGATTTGATTTCTCATTATTCCTTCAAAGTACAAAATTAACCTCAATTTTGTTTAAACGTGCAAGTTACAACGTATGGTAAAAAAATTTCGTATCGGTCATAAGGAAGATTTTTTATCGCCCTGCAGCCCAAATCGGACCTAAGCCGCTTCTTTTTGGGATTTCTAGACCACACACACACACACACACACACACACACACACACACTCTCTCTCTCTCTCTCTCTCTCACCTCACACACACACACACACACACACACACACACACACACACACTCTCTCTCTCTCTCTCTCTCACAC
>Ga0136643_10005386_pt1 | contig 18015 bp, 10 predicted proteins | sample TergutLab28metaG_FD_96883 | JGI IMG/M metagenome (GOLD analysis project Ga0136643, IMG submission 96883) | Labiotermes labralis P1 segment gut microbial communities from Petit-Saut dam, French Guiana - Lab288 P1 (version 3) (version 3) | ecosystem: Host-associated > Arthropoda: Insects >...
CAGCTGTGAAACGTGCCAATGGCACAACACGAAAGAGCTGTGATACATACCAATGGCACAACCAGAAACAGCTGTGAAAAGTACCAATGGCACAACAGCAAACAGCTGGGAAACGTACCAGTGGCACAACACGAAATAGCTTTGCAATTTACCAGTGGCACAACACGAAATAACTGTGCAACGTACCAGTGGCACAACACGAAATAACTGTGCAACGTACCAGTGGCACAACACGAAACAATTGTGCAATTTACCAGCGGCACAACTGGAAACAGCTGTGAAACGTACCAGTGGCACTACACTAAACAGCTGTGAAATATACCAATGGCACAACTCGAAACTGTTGTGCAATTTACAAGCGGCACAACAGGAAACAGCCGTGCAACGTACCAGTGGGACAAAAAGAAACAGCAGTACAACCTACCAACACAAAACAGTTGTGCAATTTACAAGCGGCACAGCAGGAAACAGCTGCGCAACGTACCAGTGGCACAACGCGAAACAGCTTGAAACGTATCAATGACACAACAGGAAATAGCTGTGAAACGTACCAGTGGCACAACACGAAACATCTGTGAAACGTACCAATGGCACAACAGGAAACAGTTGTGCAACGTACCAGTGGCACAACACGAAACAGCTCTGAAAAGTACCAGGGGCACAACATGAAACATCTGTACAACATACCAGTGGCAAAACACGATACATCTGTGAAACGTATCAGCGGCACAACCGGAACCAGTTTGAAACGTACCAGTGACATAACAGGAAACAGCTGTACAACGTACCAGTGTTACAACAGAAAACAGCTGTGAAACGTACCATTGGCACAACATGAAACAGTTGTGAAACGTACCATTGGTACAACAGGAAACATCTGTGCAACGTACCAGTGGCACAACAGGAAACAGCTGTGAAACGTACCAGGGGCACAACACGAAACAGCTGTACTACGTGTCAGTGGCACAAAACGTAACAGCTGTGCATTTTACCAGTGGCACAACAAGAAACAGCTGTAAAATCTATCAGTGGCACAACACGAAACAGCAATACAGTCTTCTAACGGCAGAGATATGTTAGCGCTGTGTGCACTAGCAACAATTTATTCATAGCGGAGGTTATTTTGACTTTGGTTGTATTTTTTGTGTCTGCCAGAATGTTGGTAAAATCTCAAGAGAGATGAAAGAAATAATAGGGCTTGGGGTAGAAATAAGACAAACGAATGTATGCTTTCCTCTGTTGCCTGCTAGTGAAATCAAAGTAGTTTACTATGCACTTATTACCGTTACTGGAAGCATGGGTAAATAATTTGAAAGAGACATATTCGAGTTCTGATTTTTAATAATGTGTCATTTTTAATTTTAGAGTGGGGGAGAGTCCAATAGATCTTCCTCGCCTCTTTGATGCTAAAAATACTAAAAAAAATTGGATTTAAATTTTTCGGAAAGAAGAGCAGCAAATACAAGATTTTCAACGCAGAAGAAATGAAGTTTTTGGATTTTGAGAGTTAATAATTTGGGGATTTTAAATGTAAAATTTGGATCTGACACGAAAGGAGAATTCACATATCTTAATCGGCTGTTCAGTAGTGTTGTAGACTGTGCTTTACTGTCTGAGGGCTTAAATTTTAATATGTTGGGTTTTTGGATTGCAGTAAAAAAGTTTAATGCTTTTATGCCTATTGAAATTATTCTTTGTCTGTGACCCAACAGACGAAGAATTTTGTATGAAAAAAATATTATGGTGTCGAGGTGTGCGGCAAATCTGCATCCGGAGACGGAACATGTGAGAGAGATAAGAAAATGTGGGGTTGTGTAAATGGTAGCTGTAATGGAGGCGGAGTGTGAGAATGGATGCCCAAGGAACGGTAAAGAAATATTATGAATGGCAGAGAGGAAACGTGAAATGCAAAGACGGGATAAGGAGGTAAAGGAATAGCTGGATAGTACTGCATTAAAATATGTCTAACCAAAAGAAGAATAATTTTAGAGAAACAATTAAAGTTGTAGAAGAAACATATGATGATGTGGAAAGACAAACTTGATTAACTTGCTTTTTCATTTATAAATTGAATGGACCGGTGCTATCTATACCCCGAGGAGTAAATTGTCTGTTTTAACAATGTTTTATTTAAAAGTGGTAACATTATTAATTCCGTTATTTTTAAAACATAATAGGTGATTGTCCCTTTTCTATTGTTTCCCTTTATTGCTTGTTAATTGTTTGTGAACGTTATGACGCAGTGCTAAATTGACCTTATGGCCGTTGTGTCGCCACATTAATAACAAAAGGCTGAACAACAATGAACTGAGTTACAGTATTACATTTCCTTATTGCGTCAGCGCAGATATGTAGATAACTTATTGAAAATAATGAAATATTCGAAAAGGAATGAAACGTTTTTGTCTCAACTTGGAGGTAGGATATATGTACAGTCTTTCTCCAAAACTGCCATTTGCAATTTGGCTTACATCAGCGGTACTAATGTTCATTCGTCGTTGTTACAAAAAGTCTTAGCATGAAAATATGACGCAATGTTTCCGTATATCACCGCGCTGTATAGCATATGTCACTCAAGATCTCTAAACTACGTCACTCGTATTCTTTATTTATGTATACTATTGGAATTATTTTGACCAAATATTTCAAACTTCAGTAAATATAACGATTTAGATTGTTTAAAAAATTTTCGGTAACAATTGCATCGCTTATGAATATAAATCACGATTTATTGACTCCCAAAATGTCATTAAATCCTGCGCTCAGTTTCTACGTTACACGTGTTTCTTCACCGATGGAAGAAAACGAAAGGTTTTCCTTTAGGATTAAACGCGCGGCCTTCATTGCCCTTATCACACTAAAATGAAATTATACTGAAACAACAAAAACAAAGTTCATAACGCGGGGAATTATTAATTTTTATACTGCATCACGGTTATAGTAGGATTCGTAACATTATCTGTAATTGCATTCGGTTAAATTCTACTTTCTTTACTACGTACTAATTCAACAAACCGATAGCCAATTACAAAATCAACAGTAATAAAAATACCTTGCACACATACAAAACAACTAACACCAAGGAAAAATAAAAGAAAATCATACGAACAATAAATAACATTAATCATAATAAAAGAGCCATGGCTGTTCTGCCATCACATCGGCTGGCCAAACTCTCATATATTCTGAGCCTTCAGGCTAGGCTGGAATCTATTTTAGGGTTTCGGTATATTATGCGAGAAACAAATTGAAAATAAACTTCTGATGCCAGATGTATTAGGTTATTAGTAGTAACAGTTTACTTATCTTTCCAGGGTAGGCCTACTGATTGACCTGAAGTCAGGTACAACGTATTACTGCATTAGTAGACATATTTCGCATAGTTTTCCTTTTTACCGACGGAACTCACCGATACATGAATTGTTCAGGATTTTTCAGCCCTATTGGACAACCGTTCCACTATTAAGCTAAGCAAAGTTTGGATTATAAGACACTATTTTACACCCTGGGAAATAAAAACGTTTCTCTTGAAGTAGCCTATCAGTTTCATCCTAACAGTACGTTAACACATATAGAAAGGTTTCACTTCGCACCTCAAAGAAAACACACAGAATCCATTTAAACGACCACAGTTTGGTGTCCTTTATTGAACCTGCAATTTTTCTTGTGAGGGTGACCAGCATAACAGTAGTGCAGTTTCATAAACGGGGAATTGAAAGCTTTGTAAGTGAGATTCATAGATAGCCAAGTCACTGCCTTACAATAAATTAATTTAAGAGGACCAGACTTATATGAATAATTACTTTCTATTAGTTGTCTGAACACAATATCGTTCTGCCTACGAGGGCTGTCCGGAAAATATCCAGCAATTTTGAATATCTCGAGAACCGCATTCACAAATCTTGTCTCTTTCAACAGCGATTTTAGCTTTGGGAAAAGCCATTAGTTGCAGGGAGTCAAATATGAGCTGTAGGGGGCCTGACAGACCTAGGTGATTCGATGCGTTACCAAAAAAAAACCTGCACGAGAGTTGTAGATTGGGCAGACCCATTGTCGTGATGAAGATGATCTGCTCGCTCGGTCATAGTGAATGGGACGGTTACGCAGTATACAAGTTCAGTCAACGGCGTCTCACTGCCGACTGACTAGCCCCACAGGAGAATGACTGTTTACGGATGCGGAGTAAGGTCTCCTCTGACTGGCTGCCAAGTTACATCAAGGCCACACAACCGGTTCTCAAGATATTCAAAATGGCTGGATACTTTCCGGACAGCACTCTTATAAAGTGGCCTTTCTTGGTCCGAATGTTACTGAAACCTGAAGCAGTAATAATTGCCCTCATATAAGCCAGAGGACCTCAGAACATTACACGACCGGGTTCGATTCCAAGAAGAGGCAATTTTTTCTCTTCGTCAAATTGTCCAGACCCGCCCTAGTCTCAGTTACTGTTATTGGAGAATATCCTGATCCGAAAATGCAATTTTGTCTCAAAATTTCTAAGTTCGATATGTTATTAGTATTATATTGAACAGAAGTTTGACATAAAGGAGTATACCTCAATCGTATGGAATTCTGTAACATCTACAGATGGCAAAGAGCTGGAAAACACTCAACGGAAGTTGCTAGCCATATACCAGGTCATTTATTTTCCCATGATCAGGTTATTTATGAAAATTTCCTTAGAAATTTTAAAGTTGCCCACTCTGCATGATAGCAAACATCGCATTATTTTTCATTACTCTTTCTTCACGTTGAAAGTGTTTCTCTTCTCTTTTGTATGATATCTTTTGTTCTTCCTCGTGATTCCAGCAACTCCTCCATGTTGTCTTTTACCTGTAAAAACTCTTCGTCTACTCGACGTCTTCCGGCTATTAACCTTGTGTAGAAAGATGTCGTCATCTGTAGGAAACACACCACCCCTTTTAACAGGTCCTGTACTAATTTGTGACATTCTAAAATCCACAGTTCAATTTTTTTTCCATGTTGTGGGCCTTTTTACAGTAAACAATTTACAGTGCTTTGAATTACTTTGTTATATGTGTTGTTTTTGTTTTGTTTTTGTTTTCCTTATTTTCATTGTTTTTAGTGTTTTATTTGTACCTCTTGGGCTCTTGGATCTGCACGTTACAGAACACTTACTGAATTAAATTATTGCTGTCATCATTATTATCATCACCAAAATCGCCACTATACAACTATGATTGTCATCGTTAGTGTTATTACTGACACTACAACAGCACTTAGTACTACTAGTACTACTACTGCTACTACTACCACTTCTAGTTGTAGTACTAATAATAGTGGAAGTTTTGTTTATCGGTATTTATTAGTATTATTAGTATTTTAATTACTAGGCCTAGGAATAGTAGCAGTAGTAAAGGTAAAGTGATCCCGTTACAGGCCCGGTGTGGCCCAGAGTGTGGGTAGAGGTGGTATAGCTCTATTCTTCCATGACCGCGACACTAGAAGGGGGTGAGTGGTCAGCAGCACGCTCCGGCCGCACTTTACCCCTGGGAAAGACCCGGTACCCACTTTAGAGGAGGCTGGGTCGGCCCCAGGGCCGGTCTGGACGGACTGAAAATCTCGTCCCCACCGGCATTCGATCCCGGACCGTCCAGCCCGTAGTCAGTCAGTAGCAGTAGTAGAAGTAATAATAGTACGAAAAGGGTACCGTGGGCAGCAGATCTGCCGGGGACTGCAGGTTACCACACTTCCATGTAATGCCAAGTTCAGGAATACGTGGATGTACACCGCCACTTCGGCATGAGCTGTGCTGACGTAACATGTGGAATTGTATGCCAGTTCTCCGTTGTATGTACCCAATGTAGGAAGCTACGTTCAAACCTCGGTTAAACAAATTTATGACGACGTCAGAGAATTAAACTCTTATAACGCAAGTATTGCAAATTTCGAAAATCTCTGTTGTGTAACTGAATAACTATACTTAGAGACTTCTATCTGAAATAAAGCATTCCTTTCGATAAGCCATACTGAATCAAAACTGAAAACATGTAAGAAAAAATACACCCAGTAAACAATGTGGACACTACAAATATAATTTGCATTATTTAAATCACATCAAAATACAATGAGAAACACAAAATATACAGCACCTTACAGGGTATTCTGCATCGGAATTTAATGAGAGTTTAGGAGATGGACTAAGTATTTCTCTCTTTGTTTCTCCCTAACAACTAGACGCCTTCTCTCTCTTTCGTTGTCGCACACCGACGCCCAGAAAACCAATGTGCCGAAAATGTAAGTCTGGTGTTGCACAGAATTTGTGTTCTACCTACCCATATCCAAGCAACAGTACTACAGTTTAGTTTGGTAAGTACCGAGCATGTGAAGGCAGCGTATTGAGAGCACTCGCAGAAGTACTGCACATGGCCCGCATACTGAGAATGTCATCTTAATTTTTCGATCTAAATGACAACTAAATAGACTAGAAGAATTTTCTCGAAATACGAACAAAAGTGTGCCGTCAAACACATCACTTTATTGCTGCTGGGTAAATTTAGAACCGGGAAAGGTGTTACTAATATTAACATTTGCATATTTTTGATCTAGATTCAGGATTAAACACCGTTTGTTGAAGTCTACAGTTGTATTGCGTTTATTGATACTTGACGTTTTAAATTGTAGTATTTGTTGAGGAAGCGAGTTGAGTTGTTGTTGTTGACTTTGTATTTCATCAGTGAAAATGACGGGATCAATAAGAAAAAAAATAAAATCTTTATTCAGAACAACAAATGTACAACTTATATATTAATAATATTTTATATATCGTAAACATTTATGATATATAAAGTATCATTAATATACAGGGTTATTCAAAATGATTGTCGGGGTTTTAACAACTTGTCATACGCAATACACTTGAAATAGGAGTAAATGTTTTTTTTTATTTAATAGAACAACACTCCAAGTTTCTGTTACATACCTTACAGCTGCTCTATATGTGAACCCTTTGTGATTCTACAAACATCAACACGATAATCGAGTTCGTTCCAAACTGTTTGTAGCATGTCAGCGGTGATTATCGATATGTCAAGTTGTTAAAACCCCGACAACAATGTCACAACTCAAAATTAGTTATTTTCCTTGAGAAATGTTTAAAGATTTTGAAGTGCTATAACTTTCTTTGAGTGCAACGACGACCCAACTGCTCTCCAGCGGCTAGTTTAACAAATTGCGTTATGACACTACACCTGTTAAAAGTGCATCAGCAAACGTTTCCTTCTATACCAATATATCAAATGTGCCAAATTTTGAGTTGTGACCCTCTTGTCGCAAATGAGCGATATGTTGTGCATTTGTTGGTCTGAATAATAAGCTCTACAAGATGCACGGTAAAGGTAAAGGTAAATCAGTCCCATTACACACCTGGACAGACCCAAAGGGTTCCAGGAAGTTAAAGCTCCCAGATTTCGTGACAAAGGCACAAGATGGTGGTAGGTTGTCAGCCTTACGCACCGGTCGCTTTTACCCCCAGGAAATGCTCCTGGTATTCATTTCTATTATAGGCTGAGTCGACCCCAGGGCCATAGTGCGATCGGAAGGATTTTATGTCAATGAAAAATCCAGTGCACAAGATGCACGGTACACACATTAATAGAAAACCTTTCTTTGGATACCTAATATCAAATTCCATAAAAATTCTTCAGCCCTTCTCCAGCTGTCATATCCTTACAGACAGACGGACGGACAAACCTACAGAACTGCTGTAATTAGCGCTCTGCATAGAGGCAAAAGCGCCTGATAACCGAACGCGTTTACTGTAGGCTGTAGCCTAAAGTGCCCAGATTCGTTGTGTCGGCGTACCGGCGTGCGGAAAGAAATTGTGAAAATGGTACACGCGCCCAAAAACTCCCTTACAAACAATTCCTGCTCCTTATTAGGTCTATGCTGAGAAAATTTAATGCTTTTTTATTTATCACAAAATGATTTCCATGACAGATTCATACGCTCCAAAAGTAATTAGTTTATCCAATCGGCAAGGAATCACTTGGATGTTGCGCCTGCTACTGACATATGTCAGGGGCAGTCATTTGACGGAGGTGATTAATGGATACTTGTTGTTCAAGTGTATAGAGCCAAGTTATAATTAAAATCTCAAAGAAAAACATTAGGAAGTTCCTTATCAAAACAAAGTTCTCAGCGTCAGCTGCAGGCCCTGTTGTGCAACACATTGCAAAGCCCATTTATTTGGCGAGTCAGAAGTTGTAACCTTGAAGACGCTGGCCATTAGAATAAATGGACAAAGTGACAAAGTCAGACGTCACTTAATCTGTTTTAAAATAATATATCATCTGCAGAAATTATTAGAATGGAGATAGTGTGCTTATAAGGTATTAAATTTGAAACTACGCCGTGAATAATTCTGAGGTGGGGGGGGGGTGTGAAGTCGCAGCTGAAGGCCCGTACTACGGTGGAGTTTACCTTTACCTTTATTATTTTGAAGAACTTCGGCAATCAAAGCTCTACCCAGCAATGTGCAATCCAGAAAAGCACTTGTTTTATCACAGCCTAGAATTTTTAAATTTTTTATTATTCTTACCGAAGATGACACATTGGGAAAAGTCTGTGGCCTATGTGAAGTTATTGTTCTGTCATCAATCTTAAGGAAGTGAACTAAACCACAGAAACACAAGTATCGTCCTGTATTAATGGCAAGTCTGTAGCTCCCGAACACAATGTACCCTACGCAAAAATGCCAAAATTCAGTTCTGTAATACGCGGTTTTGAGTAAAGATAAAATGGTACAATTGCAGGTTGTGTTTGTGCCCATGGTTCAGAATTGTTAGCTTTTAAAAACAAACTAGAAACATTCGGTGAATCGCTGTATAAATAGTACGGACGATATTTACTTACATTGCATTCCATGCTATAGTGAGTTCTAATACTACACACGCTGTAGTCTGACTTGTAATCCAACAATTCGACGCGAATTGCCTGTTAGAAACTTCATCCTTGTCTTGCATGTAATACACGTACTTAAACTTCCGAAAGACGAAGAAAAAGAATCTAGGGAGAGGGGGGTAGTGGAAGACGCCATGTTTGTTACAGGAGAAAAACAAATTTCATTGCTATTTAAACTTCTAGCCTATGTCCTATTTTCCTTTAGTTAAAGGTAGGCTGGAGGCAAGGTAGATCTGTTTCTTGTGAGAATTAAATTAAAAATTATAAACACAGAGTGTGGACAAATTTCAGCGTTCTTTGATGTTAAACCAGGTGGTACAGCGGGATTAATTCCACAAAGCCTCCAGCGTCAGGCGAGGGTAACGTTAGACGGCCTAGGTTGACGTCACAAGAAGGGAGAGTGCGCGAAGTCATATGCGCGTAGATCAGCGTGTGCAGTCATTGCGGTGGAGGTGCCAGTATTCTTCCGCTTACGTAGCAGCTGCAGTCATGTGACTGAGGTAGGAGGACCGTGCCGTTTTTAAAACTCGCTCTGAAGGTTGTCATGCAAAACGACATGTACTTTATGGATATAATCTTGTTATACATAATAAATTCTTCCAGGAACCGGTGTCTCATTCGCTAAGTACATAACCCTGAAGTCTGCTCAAAGTATCTATTGCCTTCGAGTGTAATGCCCCTTATATGCCTTCGTGGTTTAAAACTGGAGCAGTGGAACAAGTGTGGCTTTATGTTCCAGCTGTCGCAACCCGCAGTGTGAGTCACGTAGGATAGCCTGCAGTCCAAATAATAAACACCCGCACCAATATACAGGAACGTTTATCCTTCATGCTGTCTATACATTTTGATATCATGATACCAAAAAGCAAATGGAGGACATTACTGCAAGTTCTGAGGTGCAATTGTTTGGATTTATTTTGTTTATCCTCTACATCGCCTGCGCCCGTAATACCAGCTAAAGTACTCATTTTGTGAGGCGAGTTTAGGACCAGGCTGTCTGCAGTACATCAAGTTGCCTTTAGTACATCCCAACCAGACTGTTAGAGCGCTGGTGTCCATATGCAATAAACACAAAGGCGAGGTCGTATAGCAGACCTACCATTAAACAAATGGCATAATTTCTTCAAGCAATCATTGGCCTCGATAGAGATAAAATTTAAATGAGAGATTTGACTTCCTTCTGGCAGGCAGATGATGATAATAAGACCTAAGTAACTAACGTTTCGTATTTATATTTATGTATGTTTATACGTCCAATGTAGTTAAGACCCTTTGTTTCATGTCCATACTAACGCTGTATCTCTGTTATACTAGCTGATTCCAGCCGAATTTAGCAGTTGTGAATATCTGACGTAATCAGAACAAAGATTCATTCGTCTTCAGAACTTACGTCCTAGGTCGTTCAGAGACCGACGGTTTTGATCGACGCGACGTATGTCGACGTCGGATTTTCCCATGAACACAAAGTTCAAATGGTGAGGTCGTTCCAGACAGCATACATTGACCAATAGAAAATATATACCTATAATCACGAACACCCGGTCCCAGGGGCCGCGCGGTCTAAGGCGTAGGTCTGCGGCTGCTCATCTGCTGGGATTGTACGTTCGAATCCCACCGGGGGAATGGATGTCTGTCTGTTGTCAGTGTTGTGTGTTGTCAGGTAGAGGTCTCTGCGACGAGCTGATCACTCGTCCAGAAGATTCCTACCGACTGTGGTGTGCTGTGTGTGATCTAGAAACATCGTGAATGAGGAGGTCCTTGCCCACTGGGGGAGGGGGTGGGGCTGTTACGCCAAAAACAAATAAACGAGTACTCACGAAAAATGTACGAAATTAATATGACACATGACAAATCAATAAAAATTTACGGAGGAGGCACTTCTTTTCAACCATAGGTTTTTCGTCTACGTTATCACCTGCAGTGTCCAAAAACAAAGATGGCGATGTACGAGTTCCTGAAGATGGTTTTAATAAATCAATCAGCGAAGTCTGGCGAGACAAAGAACTCTTCTTCTCCTTCAGATTCTCCTCGCATCAAGCAAGCATTCTCACAACGCCTTGATCAGTTGCTGCTGCTCGCTTCTCCTACCATTCAATGTTTTCCAGCATCTCGACGCGAGCTTCAATCATTCCGAGCCCCTCAGTGAACTTCAAAAACATCAAGGTCCTTTCTCTAGGCTCAGGCTCAGGTTTCTCTTCTTCTTCAACGGGGCTTTGCTTCAGAATGTCAACAAGATCGTCGAGCGTAAACTCCTGATCATCGACTCGAAGGTGTCTTCAGCATCGCATGTAAGAATATGCGCATTTCACTTAATATATTGGGTCTGAGAGGAGACGACTTTTCGGATCAACATAAGTCGAGACGATACAGATAAGGGATTACTGTGTTTGCAAAACATCCAATATCTGCTTCATATTAAAATATCTGTTGCAGTCCGGAGGCGTACCTCGCACAGAAGGAATTCAAAGAAACGAGAGAATAATTGAACAGGTTCGCGTCTTTTGTATCCGTTCGGTCACTTCCTGCTCTATCTTAATAATACATAGATTCTGAGAATTATGTTTGCTGCAGGAGATGCAAGGACTCTTCTAGCAAGACCTACCGCTTTATTACTGACGTAATGAATACAAAAGCTCTCCAGAGAGCCACTTACCCAGCGGAAGACAGCGATGGATTCAAAGCAGAAGAATCCTCCTCCACAGGCTAAAACCGATGAATTCCATTCAATTCGGTGAATACGATCCAGCAAAGCCGCTTTAAACGCAAATACGAAACGTATATTCCAATAATACAGGGTAGAAGTTCCAACCCCAAGAAACGCACGTAATTTTTGTTCATCTAATAAAAACATAAATACATAGAGTGACATAAAAACAAAGACAAAATTATCATTACGTAATAAGAACCAACAAAATGCACACTTTGTACATTAAGGTTTTAATTTAATTAAAGTGTCTTCGACATGTTTCGAACATCCAAGTGTTCATCCTCAGGAAGATTTGTACATGCAGTTTTATGGCACTTCTTTCATGCATCCATATAAGCAGTCTGGTCGATGGCAGGATATATACAAAAATATCAGTACATATATGTATGTATATATATATATATACATATATATATATCCACATATATATATATATCAGTAATAAAAAAAAAGGTAAAGTGATCCCGTTCCAGGCCCGGTGTGGCCCAGAGGGTGGGTAGAGGTATAGCTCTACTCTTTCTTGATCGCGGCACTAGAAGGGGGTGAGTGGTCAGCAGCAAGCTCCGGCCGCACTTTACCACCGGGAAAGACCCGGTACCCATTTTACAGGGGGCTTGGTGAGCCCCAGGGCCGCTCTGGACAGGCGGAAAATGTCGTCCCCACCGGCATTCGATCCCGGACCGTCCAGCCCGTAGTCAGTCGCTATACCGACTGAGCTACCGGGCCCATATATATATATATATATATATATCAGTAATATTTTACTATAAGTAAGGTGTAAGTAAAGGTAAACTGAAATCTTCACTCTTCTGGGACGTTAAGCAGTGCAGATTGGTAGTTATTATCGACGTTTCGGGACAACCTAGTGGTCCCATCTTCAAGGGCAAAGCTGTCTAAGAATAATAATCGCAGACGAAAGAAGATATTATTTACACAGTGGCGGAAGACTAAAATCGAGCTTGAAGTTGACCCGTACACATCGCAAAGAAATACGGGGTAATGGAGGTAAAACTCCGCTTATTATTTATCTCAGCAATGCATGGGAGTGGTCAGTCCCACTATCCTGCAGTTTTATCCCGGCGAAAGGTCCCTCTATATCCGTTGAACAGGAGGTTGTTTGGGCCTCAGAGCCGGGATGAAATCTTTACAAAGTGAAGAACTTTTGCTTCTATTGGAAATGAACCGCTAACCACCCCGTACAAAAATCACTACGCAGTTCTGGTTGTCACGATGTGCTTTGATACGTATTATGATATTAACAGTGTACGTCAGCACAACTGTTTTTATTACACAACTATTCAACAGTCATCTTCATGTCTATTCTTTACACGTTAAGTCACATGATGCTGTGTACATCAGTGAAATACTTAAGCCAAATCTAGCTTGAGTATTTCACTGATGTAAACACACTGGGATCCCAATGTGTGCACAGCATCCTGTGACTTAACGTGTAAAGAATAGGCCTGAAGATGACTGTCCAATGGTCGAAACATGTAGCCTATATAATTACTTGTGTAATAAAAACAGTTGTGCTGACGTACTCTATTAATATCGTAATACGTCTGGTTGTCATATTTGTATAAAAGTACGGTAAATTAAATAAACTAAAACAATAGCTGTAATGCACCATTACGTTTCTGGGAATTTCCTGTTTATCCCGCTGTGCACCTGCTTCATAATGCTTACAATGGGCGTCTGCTAGCTGTCTTCACAAAGAACAGGTGGACCTCAGTTGACTGAGGTATCGAAAATCTCTTGGCTTTTTAAGTCCTCACTCCTGCCACTGATCTGGCGATCTCCAGGTGACCAACGTCGCCGCTCAACGCCTCCATTCCGTTGCTCAGAACAGGACAGCAGCTCAACAGTACTGGAAGACACCTGTTTACCAGTTTCCCTTGTGCTTTTTTGTTTTTGTTGCTTTTGCCCTGTACGTAAGGAATGATAAATAAAATATTGGAATACACACACACACACACACACACACACACTGCATTATAATGATCTGGTGTCAGCCGAGGGCTCATGAAACAGAGGTTCACTGTATATTTTCAGAAATTCAAAAATTTCTTCGTGTACGGAAGCCGAATATTCATTTTTATGTTTGTACCTTAAAAGACCCCAACATGTATCGCCACTTTTGTTGGGTTCAAGCGACAGCGCGTTTCTGTCACAACTCTTTCGTGTATTCAGTCGGACAAGCGTTTAAAAACTTCTGCTTTTGTCATTACTTATGAACGAATGTGCTTGTATGAAATGTATGTGCTTTTCTGTGAAAAGCAAATGATTACAGACGTTACAATTTGGAGCCAGGTCCAATTACGATTGACCTAAAATGCTCTGTATCATGAACGTTTAACAGAGGCCTCGGAATTAAGCAGATTCTTTGGGTTCCTGTTCAAGAACCACCTTCTCATAGGTGGCTGTGGAACTTCGAGCCTTGTTACCGTACCCCAGTACGTCACTGGCACTGTGAGGATTTAAAAATTTTATTGATTATCCGCAGGTTCCCATTTCTAATCAGTTTCATGAACTACTGTATTATTTTCTACATTTGTCTAGTTTCAATTAAAAAATCAAGAAATGCGAATATGCTTCGTACGTTTTGTTTTTACAGGCTACGGGAACCTTGCCCCTAAGACGCCGGTGGGCAAATTGGTGACCATGCTGTACGCTCTGGTGGGAGTCCCTTTGATGCTTCTCTGTCTGTCTAACCTGGGCACCCTCTTGGCAGGAACCTTCCAGTTCGCCTATTCACACGCATGCTGCTACGCATGTGCGAAAAATTACCACCAGCAACATAAAGAACCAGACCGTGGCCAACGTCTGCATTATCAGCAACAGTGTAAGAACCACAGTACCGCTTATGAGAAGGCCAAGTTTCTCTCAGAGCTGCCGAAGGAAGTGGCCATCCCAGTAGTCCCTCCGAAACTTCCAACTGTCCATGCGCCTGCTGCTTCTAGAGGCCCCAGACTACAAAACCGCCCTAGACTTCCTAGACCCCTCGCACCTGACGTCCGCAAGATTCTGACAGAGTGTGCAGAGTATTCGGTGGCTCAGGCGTCAGACCCTGCGGCAGCTGAACTCCTGCAAGAACTGCAGCAAGACCCGGAAATCGGGAATACCAGTGCAGCGGATGACGGCGAAGAAGAAGAGGACGACGATGAACTGGAAGATGCAGACCAAGAACAGAGGTAGAATAGTGGATGGATATAACTGAGACGATGGTAGCATAGATACCAGTAAAGTCAGCAATGAAATTTCGGGCTTCAGAAAGGCGGAAAATTATCACTTTCAGCTTCTTAATTATAAATTTGTACCAAGGAGTTAGTTATACTTCATAGTACTTTAGCTAGCTTAAAAAATAGAATTCATATACTCGGGATGGCTCAGTCGGTATAGTGACTGGGTTACAGGTTGACCAACCTTCGAATTTTTGTTCCTTTCCCTTCACGGACAAAGAAGTTTTCTCTTCTCAAAAGCGTTAATACCAGTTCTGGGCTCACCCAACACGCCATTCGATAGTTGCCGGTTGTGAGCAGCCGGGAAATGAATATGGGCAGATGCCTTCATCCAGTGCCAAGGTTGAGAATGCGCTGATTTATACCTCCAATCTGTCATGTCTTCGAGGACTGCAGATTAATTAATTTGAGAAAACCCCTCCTTTTAAAAAAAAATTGTCGTATGGCCTTGAGTTTAAACCCCGCTTCGGCCATGACTGTGTGGACTATCATGACCACATTTCTCAGGCAAAAGGTAGTTATCTAAACCGGTTACCTGAAACAGTCCTTACAACTAATATTTACGTTGTCGGATGTTTTGAGTGCAAGCACATCGGCCAATCAGCTGATCTTAAATAGGCCAGTAGGATTTATGATAACATAATAACGAACCGTTGGTTACGAAAGTTCCTTTAGGTTGTGGCAGACAACGAGTTGCTAACAGCTGTTGATATACTTACAGTGCTGCAGCCCAAGACACGCCATCACGTGTGCCACTGATCTGGCGGTCTCCAGGTGACCAACGTCGCCCCTCAACGCCACCATTCCACTGCTCAGAACAGGACAGCAGCTCAACAGTACCGGAAGACGCCCGTGTACCAGTTTCCCTCGTGCTGTTGGTCCTGACAGGCTACATATGTCTGGGAGCTACAGTGTTTGCGGCCTGGGAAGAATGGAGCTTCCTTGATGGAGCCTACTTTTGCTTCATCACCCTCTCAACCATTGGTTTCGGCGATTTAGTTCCTGGCAAGTCCTTCCAGAGAGCTGCCACACAGAACGGACAGTTACAGCTAGTGGCCTGCTGTGCATACCTACTACTTGGCCTTGTTCTGATCGCTATGTCTTTCACTCTAGTTCAAGAAGAAGTAATAGCCAAGTGCAGACAGATAGCACTTTACATAGGGATTCTCAAACGTACTGACCCTCGATGAGCTATGGTGGTAACCTTTCAAACCAATACACGGCACCATAGCGCTGTAATTCTCCCTCGGATTATTATTTGCAACTTCAAATTCGGACACGCATTTGCAGTGAGATTTGTTGTCGTTTACCAAACAGTGACTGCGACCTCCATATTGCCCCTTTTTTTGCGAAACCATCTGCTCTGATGACGGAAAGCAGAAGTAACTTATTACTGAGATTACGTGGCCACATTATGTTTAAATTAGTACAAACAGAAATCGCGTTAGAGATGCACTTCTTCGCACGTAGAAGGTGACAACTTTACAACTGCTATAAACTTAAAACAGAACCAGGCGATGCTCTACAAAACAGGGAAAGCCACTTGTAGTGTCCATGTTTTGCCTCGGAGTGCCTGCATAGTCACACTGTCTGTCCCATCTCTAAGATTACTTTAAAAGCTTATATTTTTCACTAGCCATCAGAACTAGCAATCAGAAACCGGTGAACAAAATGGCTGGGTATAAGCCAAGCCATGTCGTGCGCCTTATGTTTCTTCACTATCTCAATCGCTGCTGTCACCCAGGCGGCTATAGACGGTGTCGCTATTCGTCTGTTGCAGAATATCGTGACCGAACTGCGGTTCATGAATATAAGATGCAACAGCTTTAATATATTTTTGAGACTATCAATACCAACTCGTCTTGAGAACACAACAGCCCGCATCTCTACATATATCACAGCCTCTTGTTATCTGACTGGACAAAGCAATATCGCAGACACCCCAATATCTCGCTAGAAGCCACAGTCACCATAGTAGCTGAAACAGATCTCCATCCTAAGACAAAACAGGCAGAGCGCAATAAACCTCTCTTCCAATTGCAAATTATCATTGTACTTTCATTATTTCCATTGAACGTACTGTACAAGCCTTCTGTCATTCCCAGAGGTAAAGCAACTGGGGCGTGTCGTTGACCATCCTCCCCCTTTAGCGCAGAGGTTCAAGAAAGATTAAATCTATAACTCCACTCCCCCTTCTGTGCCTTCGTGGAAGGTTATAGGGTGACATTTACCCTAATAACAAGCACGCGACTTCCAATTTAAGAATTTACAATACTTGCTTTATAATTGCATGTATTGTTGTATCTACACGAAATGCTTTAAGCCTCATTATTTTCCCTCTGCAAATTTGAAGGTGCAAACTTGATCTCTGTTCTTAAAAAAGAACACCACAACATTGAGGCACAAGGAAGAAGGGAGGTTTAATTCCAGGCATTAATTAACGTCGATTTTAGATGTGATGAGTGGTAGACCTCAACCCTCGACCGCTTTAACCCCATGATGGGAGACTCCGTACCTACTGGGCCCCATTCTCGCTGCAGGAGAAGGGATGATTCGCTTAGCTCTGAAAGCAGCCCAAACTCGGTAGACGATCCTTTACGCCAAAGTCTATTTACTACACTGAATGAGCTACGGAGGCTCCTATTACAACTATGTGTACAATAATTACAGACTTCCAGAAAAAACCAAAATGTTACAAAATAATTTCATGAAGCAGAGACTTTCTTCAGAAAGTAACACTAGCAGTTGCTCAGCTAGTCAAGATCTGTCTCAAGTCTTATAGTTCTGATTCACATTTGATGAGCCTCTTTGCTTAATTGACTCGAAAGTGTCATTCAAAGAAATGTAATTTATTTTAGCGAATAAATAATTTGGTAAATGTATAAAAGTAGTATTTACAGGTAATATGTCCATTACAACAATAACAATTACTCCTGCAAAATTATTATCTGTTAGAGCCTGCAGCCACATACATACAGCATATCTTGAATTCACACACACACAAACCACACACACACACACACACAACACATACACACACATACCACACGCACACAATACACACACACACAAACCACACATACCACAAAAACACACGCACACAATACACACACACACAAACCACACATACCACAAAAACACACGCAC
>Ga0136643_10005387_pt1 | contig 18015 bp, 6 predicted proteins | sample TergutLab28metaG_FD_96883 | JGI IMG/M metagenome (GOLD analysis project Ga0136643, IMG submission 96883) | Labiotermes labralis P1 segment gut microbial communities from Petit-Saut dam, French Guiana - Lab288 P1 (version 3) (version 3) | ecosystem: Host-associated > Arthropoda: Insects >...
GATGGATGGGTGGATGGATGGATGGATGGATGGGTGGATGGATGGATGAGTGGATGGATGGATGGATGGATGGATGAGTGGATGGATGGATGAGTGGATGGATGGATGAGTGGATGGATTTATTCACAGAATAATGCAGTTTTAGCTTACGAATTTCTGATTATTTTATTTTCGAAAAGAAAACATCTTCCTTATCAAGTCTTACCTTAATGTGACTCCATTTTTATCGCCTTTTCAAGGACGGCAGTAATTTGATCTTTATGTTGTTAATATTGCGATATATTTCGCATTGATATAGTGAACAGTGGTGTAGGAAAACTTGGAGCAGCATTCTTCTTCACGTTTTTACACCTACCCTGGGTACCAATATTACAGGTTTATTAAACAACATTTGAACTGTCATTACGTTTCTTACGTTTATAATTTCTTGACGGATTTGAAATTCTAGTAGATTACAGTTAAAACGTGAGACATATTTTAACCCCTTAAATTGAAGGAGGAAGCAGGGGATTGCATTCTGTGGCGAACTCACTTGGGAGCATGCTGTACACCTGTCGTAAGACAGACTACAGAATGATGAAGTCCCAGCGGTTGCTAGCAGATTTAATAATATTTCCAAATTCTACCTACAGATTGTATTTCTGTGCTTTTTATGGCTCTCGGAACACTCAGCAGTTATTTCCCTACATCACCTTAACTGTTTTTTTTATCATGGAGATGGGCTGTGTTCACTGTGCGGTACGGAGGACGTACTGCAGTTTATGTTCATTGTTTTTAACAATATTGGATTGCATCAGTATGCCTATATTGAAACATCAGTGCATGGTCATGAAATATTTAAAATTGGATTGCACATTTTTTACAGAACCTAACACCGCATTTTGCTGCCCTTGCTCTACGTTTCCATCATGTCTATTAAGGAACATGCATAAGGAACACTGCTGATTCATTCATCTCTAGTACTGCAGTCTTAAATGCCATTTATTTAAGTATTTACAGCAATAAACTGTTCACATTCTTAAATAACAGCCGTCTCAAACAGTCGTTCCTCTTATTCAATATGTATATACCGTCATTGTTTGTGCAGCTATACAATAACACATGTAGCTGGTAAAGGAAAGTTACTCTGCATTATATAATTATACTGTTATTACATTGTGTCACTTCCTAAATGCTCGTTACCCTAAGGTATTGCAAAATGCTTATATACAAATAAAATTATTGCATACCGTTCAAATATCCCTTCTGTATGACGCTATATATACAACATTTAGCAGTTCGTTACAACAATGTGTGAACCTGCAAATGCAAAAATATTACAGTAGAATTAGAGATATGGAAGGCATGTGAGGCGTGTGTTGGACGGTCAGGTCTGGAGAACACAGATGGGTTTCAAGCAGTTTCTTAGATCAAATAGGAATTTATGGGTTTACTTGTTAGATGCAACCGTTTCCCCAGCACCCACACCACGGAACTTTGCCAACGTCACTTCCGCTGCACACGCTTTGTTTCCTCAGCCTGGCCGATCCGTGACCCCCAGCAGCACTACTCGTTCTGCTGCTAACACTGTTCGTTCGTTCACGTTCACTACATGTGGTTGTGATCAATTCTGCGCCTGCGTAATGACCTGTTGCGACGTCCGCCGTTGACCCGCTGACGTAGCGGTGCGCGTTATCTACAGATAAACTGCGAGGCAGATTTCGATGGTTTGAAACACTGCCACCGTTTGGAAGAAATGCCGAATCGCGCCTCTTCGGGGCACCTGTGGAAATAGTAAGGAATGTTATGGCACTTTATACCCCATTTTGTAAAAACCTTAAGGCCGGGGCACTTAATAACGTTTAGGAGGCGCAGGGGAGGGTGCAGAAAAAATTTTCACCCATCACGCAAAGAATTAAAAAAAAAATTACTAATATTACTGCTAGATCACTGAGACAAAAAATTCTGATATACAGACACAAAAGTAAATGATGATGATGATGATGATGATGATGATAATAATAATAATATATTTTACTTTCTGGATGTAAAAGAGTATGTATCAGATTTTGGGAGTTGATGTACAATTGAAATAACTGCATCTTGCACAGTCATCCATTTAAGTCCTCCACAGACCATAGAACCCTCCTGAACGTATATAATGGTCATAATCAGCATATTTAAATAGAGAAACCCTATTATTTCTTCGGTTTTTGACATCCAGAGCGTATATAGGTCTAATAAAGATACGTGCTGTTGACATCAGTTGGTTTTGTGACTTATGTAAAACTTACGGCACACATTTTTAAGCCAGTCTTTTCATAAACAATACACTGGAAGTTTGTTAGTTTAGCTTTGCTGATGCTAAACCTATTTCAAGTATTTACATTAATTTGCACTGTGTCATTGTCTTTTTGTTATTGCTTGTCATGTTTCTTATTTGTTTTCTCCACCGAAACTTGTGACTTGGACAGTTCTGTTTATGTATATTACATCTGAAACTTTTGCATGTTTGTTACTTTAGTCGTGGGATCATTGCTTCGTTATACAGCACTGTCCATGCTGTTAACGGAGAAGCAACTAGTATTCTGAGCTCTCTCCCCTCGGCCAAGACTTATTCAAAGTGAGTTAGTGTCTCATTGTTGCTATTTGGATTAATTTTTGTAAAATATCACCTTTCTTATTGTTGAAGTAAATCGACACTCTTCGTCTCCTGTCAGGTTTTGTCGGCGAGTCTTGACCTGAACTTGAAGATCGGCTGACATCGATGACATTCGTTTGGCCGCCTCCCTGTGCATCAGAGCCGCCACTGACTCCAATGCTCATTTTCCTGCAGAAAAGTAGTGCATTACCTGATCACAGCAGTACATAGAATTAGGAGAGCACAAAGACACACAAAATCATTTCATTCGCTAACTCAGCTAGAACTGCGGTGAACGTGTCTCTTTAAAAGGTTCTCATTGAAAATGCTGCTTTGTAAGTAAAGCATACGTAAGAAAGGAAAATCAACCCCGCCTCTTTATCTTACAGATATCAAGCGAAATCAGATTTCTTTAGTACTATCCTACTTTTGTCTTTTCTTTGGCCTGTGAATGTGTTATAATCGTGTGTGTTTATTTAGAGTTTTTGTAACGATGCTGGCAGTATCTCGGACTACAAAACCTTGAATATCTGGACGAGATTTGTCGTTACTCGTTTCTCTGTTTTTATGAAGGGATCTCTTCGAAACCATCAAAATGATAAATTTTGACATTTTGCTGACCGTGCATCTCAGTATATTTATCTCAGTAATTAACCAACTTGATGCACAAACTTTTTGTTTTAAAATAATTTTATATCATGCCTCTGCATGTTTCGAGCACATGTGCTCGAAACATGTAGAGGCATGATATAAACTTATTTTAAAACAAAAATTTTGTGCATAAAGTTGGTTAATTACTGAGATAAACGGCAAAATGATAGTTTATTATACAGTATAATTGCCTTAAAGAAAGCGGGGCCATGTGTACGCATGCTTCTCACAATGTGTACTTGACACTTTTTTTATTTATTGAATAATATATGATATTTTTAATAAGATACGTGTAAATACTCGCATGGTGATATACACGATTACCCTTTCTTTGTACCTTGTTTATTCCGACGTGCTCAGTCATGTACGAGAACGTCTTTCGGGAGACGGGTGTGGTTCATCGAATCACTTATAGTTTCTGTTATTTTCTTTTTTACTTATTGGTTTATTTATTCTTGATATAAAAGGCGTGCTGTCATCCAGTTGAATATATAAATAATTTTCTAGTAAAATACCACAGTCACTTCACTTGCACTCCCTCACTCACACTCTTCTCTCACTCGAAAGCTCTCTTACTGGACTGCTTGTGTCCATTATCCGCTGCTGTTTCTTCGTTTAAATCCCTCTCTTTACACAACACCTCCTACATATCACCAGCGGTTCTTGAACATATGTTGACAGTTCAAACTTATAACGTATGGCTGTGAACCAACCGTAACTTATGCCAGCCAACCTAATAAACAAAGTGTACCAAAAATGTTCGGCTACAGAGATGTCTCTTATGAGTCATTAGCTGGGTAATATTTTTTCAGAATATCTAAAAAGAGTTATTTTGAAATGTTTGTTTAGACGCAACAGCTCCATTCTGTACGTGGATCAGAATATACACCGACATTTATTAATTTTTATGAAGGTAATTGAAGACTTCTTTCCTCTGATCAATTGCTGTGTTTCTGGACTGTACGAATAATCCCTCAGTAAGATGCTTGCTTATATTAATTTCGTTGTTGATTGGTGTATTCTGCTGCAGTGCTTATACTAGCATTATTTATAAGAACAAAATGTGAACTTACACGACTGACAAAATTCAAAGGTTAGCCTGCAACGCTTAAAACATAAGTGGTAGATAGACCTGAAGACGTTCGTGTATACCCAGTTGTCACTAAAATGTGGGCACGGTGGAGATCCTCAGCTTTAAAAATAGCCTTGATTGTTTATACATAATGTTAAAATGGATCTTCTTGAAGCGGGAGGGGGGGGGCATGGATTGGATTGATCTGGCTGAGGACTGGAACAGGTGGCGGGCAGTTGTAAATGATGTAATGAAACTTCGAGTTCCATAAAATGTGGGGAATTTCTTGACTAGCTAAGAACCGGTTAGCTTCTCAAGGACCGTGTTACATGGAGTAAGTAAGTAAGTGAGTGAATAAGTAAGTACATACATATTACTGCTGGTCATTTACCACAACATTTAAATACATTATTATTATCATTATTATTATTATTATCATCACCATCATCCACTTTCCTTAATTCACATCAGTATAACTGGTTCTCAAAACAGTACAGTCTCACTAACCAAGCACTTCTTATTCATTACTCGGCCACAAACTTTCTAACTATGCAGCATCTGCCAACTATTCTGCTTTCTGCATTACAATATATAGAGCAGGGCGAAGACTGATCAGTTTCAAGCTGTCGTGTAATCTGTTTGGAATAATACCCGCTGTGAACAGTACCGGCGGTACGGTACAGGCCGTTTGCAGTTGCCATATTTTTATAAGCTCTTCTGTCAAGTCTGTATATTTCTGGGGCTTCTCGGTTATGGTTCTGTGAAGGTTCTGACTGTTAGCAATTGCTACATCTATTAACTATGCTTCTTTGATGGCTTTCTCAAGTATATCTATGTCCGGTCTATTGTTATGGATAGTTCTATCAGGTGTTCCTATTATTATTATTATTATTATTATTATTATTATTATTATTAGGGATCGTCTCAGGCTATGCCCGGTGTTGTTTAGCTCCCAGAGAAAGGCTTTGAACCAAGTATCTGCTATGGGGGTTGCATCAGGGAGTATTGAAATGAGTGTAACTAGCCGGAAGCATGGTAAAATGACTTGATTAGGGGTTGTCAGACATTTCATCAGATAAGTGGGTTTCATCATTGAGGTGTTTATTATTATTATTATTATTATTTGTGGTGGTGGTGGTGGTAGTTTAAGTAGCAGCAACAACCATGATAGTGGTTTATTGTCATCATCAGTTAATCTTGATTGACATCCCCCCCTTGTGTATTTCTTATCAAGGAAGTGTTAATTAACCGACCAAACACAACTATACATATGTAGTATATTAGTCTTTCATTATACATTACAGCATGTTTCGGCTGAACATATCAGCCATCGTCACCTAGTATACTAGATCTGTATGGTTATGTTTTGTCGAACAATGAACACTTTATTGACGGCATCAATTAATTCAGGTTTCAGGTGATGTGAATATTGGAAGTTTTCCAGCATAACTTTCGTCTTCGTAACGGGAATACAGTTATTTTTTCTTTTCCTTCTTGTAGGTAAAGCGTCGCTTTGTGGAATCACCCTCAGTGACTTGTTTTATGTTGTGTGTGCTTATTAAAGTTCACACAGTAAGTTGTTTAGCTCACCTTTGTACTATTGATGTTTTGTGCCTTGTATTCGGTGACGATGTAGCGTTGGGTCCTCCATTACATCCCGCCGAACTCTCGTTGATAGAGTTGTCTACATTCTGATGACTCGCAATGGTGTTGGTGGAGCTCATCTTTCGTGATGCCTTCCTCTTGATATCTCCTGGAGACGGCGGTCGGTTGGTATTAATGTGTTTGTGTACTGTAGATGGACTAAGGTTTGGTCCCTCATCACCACTTGATTTACTGATCTGATGAGATAATATGCTCGACTTTCTGGACATTTTTCTTTGTGCTGTCTGTTTTGGAACTGGAAGTGGGGAGGAATGCACACTAGTGGTTTGTGTCCTGTTATCTTCCTGCGTGTTTTCTGTCACGTCATTAGGTTGTTTTGCTGCATTTCCTTCGGTTATACGTTGCTGAGAATGAGGTCCGATTACAATTTGAGATGAGTCTGAATTTCGCTGAGACGGTGGGACATTTGGTGTGTTTGGTGATGACGGATTTGGTATTGGAAGACTGGCAGACTGTGCTGTACAGGAGATATCAGGGTGTGTATTTGTCGGGAGATCGGACGTCACTGGAGAATACTGGGCGCTGCCAGGAATCGAGAGAGAGGGTGGAACTACAACAGTCATGTTTCCGGGCAAGTATGTCGTGGAAGGTGCAACAGGGTTTGCTACGTTCGACACAAAATATCCTGTACTTCCCGGAACGTTCATGCTTGGAGGGGCTACTTGCAAACCTCCGTGGCTAGATGTTGGAGTGTTAGGAAAATAATTTGGGTTAGCGTGCAGATTATTGTTTATTGATACGGGAGAGATGCTGTTGGGCCCTAAGGAAGACGCTGGCTGATTGGGTGATAAAGACAAGAAGGTACTAGGTAACGACAATGGCATACTCGGGAAAGAGGCAGGGATTGAATTTGGTATGTAAAGATTTTCATTACTTAAGAGGGCAATATTTGATGGTTGAATACTGTGAGAATAAGATGTATTCACAAAAGAATAGGGAGTGCATGCTCCCGAATTTGTACCTTGTAGAAGGCACAATTGACGTTGATGGTCAGATGGATGTAAAACGTTTAAGTCAGGTTGCAGGGTGGCTGGACTTTGTAAGCGCAACAAATGCGGGGGATTGATGCACTGAACACTGTGTCCATCGTGAGGAACAACCTCATGACTTGGATTCGGAGAGCTTGATAAAAAGGGATTGATATGTACGGGTGTTATCGGTCTCCGGTTGCAACAGGATGATGCGCTGGTTGGTGATATTGTTCGAAAATTTATCTTGAAGGGATTGCTTTGTAGCTGTGGTGCTGACGTTAAATGGAAGTCTGCCGTATCGGCGGAATCGTCTGCAGTACTGGGAATTAGAGAATTTTGGCATTTTGCCACGCGGTTTGGAAGTTTTGAGAAAATGTTGGGTGTATGGTTTATTGTAATTTCGGGAGATGAATGAGGCTCTTTCAGGGGATGTGTTTTTGCAAGCCAGTTTCCTATTGTAGGCTGGTTAAGTTCCTGTTCTTTGGATTTTTGTCTATCCTCACCTGTCAGCGCATCTTCAGTACTTATATCATTGTCTGATGCGGAAAGGACGTGTGTTGTGTCTACCTGTTGTGAGTGAGGTAGTTTTGGGGGTAAAGCAGATTCCATAGTATCGAAATTGAAAAGTTTTTCACATGGAAGATTTTTGTTACGGGTTTCTGATAATGTGTTTTCCGAAGACATTTTTAGAGGGCCTGCTTTTTGAGGCGTGGTGTCGAATGTGTCTATAATTGGCAGGGATGTGTTGTGTTGCGTTTTGTCATCCGTACTGCCGAAAATATTTTCCATCGACCTGTTAGTTTTCAGTTTCGGCTGCTTCAGACGAACGTTCAGTTGCGAACGGTACCTGTCAGTTGAGAAGGAACTGTCGAGAGATTTTGTAGGATTGTCACCACTTTGGGTTTGTTCATTCGGTAGTTTGGTCATCTTGCTATCTTTTTCTGGGACGCCGGTGACTCCTGAAACTTGACCAGAATAAATTTGTCTAAGTCATATTTATACCATGTTCCGTGCATTCGTTAGGTGCATAAAGTTTCTTGAAAAAAGCCAACAAATTAACTTTTGGTTTTGTAATAAATATTTATCAGTGTACCCAAGTTTATAGTGGCCTGGTTTCAGGCTTCTGCCGCGGTATAAATGAGACGTTCGCTCTTCTGGGATGTTATGCAGCGTGTTATTTACCGACGTTTCGGTACAACCTGTCGGTCCCATATGCACGAATTTTTCTTTTACTGATTTTTCCTTGCAAATGGGACCAATGGATTGCCCCGAAACGTCGGTAACTAATTGCATACGCCCGTGCTGCGTAAGATCCCAGACAAGCGAAGATCTCAAGTTTGTTGTTGTGCCACCTACTATAGGGCGTTTGTTTGATCGTCATACGGAACGTGCACAAATACGAGTTTTTTTCTAAAGGAAGGCTAGTTGGCCGCGTGTTAATGTCGTGTTTTCTACACTGAAAATTGACCAACAGTGTGATGTGTCTCGCATATATTAGATCGTGGCTTCGGATTTTTTTTTGAGTGTGCTAATTTGGTATGCCTTTCCAAATTACACATACGTCATGGAAAATATGTCGTCGCTACATTTTGTAAAAAAAAAAAACCCGTGTCAACTTTGTCTAATAAAAATAGTATACACGTTAGTGGAAAATATCGAATCACGAACTTCATAAAGTGAATAAAACTAACAGTTACACTGTGTTTAATGAGATACTCAATTGATAATGTTGGGTTGCACACACACGATAACGTGCAGCACTACCGGATCGAATGACGAACTTAGTGCTGGACAAAAATGAAATCAGACAATGCGTGTTTTTCTCTAATGGTGTATGGTTTACAGCAAGTAGGGGCGTAAACAGCCCAAGTGAAACGCGATGGCGTTACGACAAATCCCCATGCAGTTGGTACGACTTCCTTTACACGAACTAAAACTGCAATGAGTGCTCGCATAATCACACGGCCCATTTTTTTCCGAAAAATTTCTCTGTCCGTTAGGCTACATTAAACCTGGCGTCATTTTTCAGGGAATTAACAGTAGAAGAGATAATATAGGACAATTGACAAACTTTGCAACAACTGAAATGTAATATTCGAAGAGAAAATGGCAATATTTCAAGACAAGCCCCCCCCCCCGTCATTTGTCGAAAAATATTTTCAGAAGACGCGAGTTCTGCTTAGATGCTGGAGGTTCCCACGTCGAGTCTATTACATTATATAAATTAAGTTGAACTATAGGTGAAATATGGAATTTGAGCCATCGGCGGAGGCAGGTTTCGTATGCGAGACAGTTACCTTCACAACTGCTGTGATGAAACCATAAATTAAAGATACGCTCTGTACAAAGCAGCTTATACAGGGTGGTTCATATAGAACGCCGGAGTCGTTGAGGCCTGCATTTTCGTAACGCTGACACTCAACACCAACTGTTGAGGCCGTGGCAAATTACTCTCGCACAGTACGGGCGTGAACAGGTACTGCTTCTTTCTGAAGCAAGTTCCATCTGCTGCCGAGTGTTCGTTCAAGCATTACACGCCACACGACCCGGACGTACTAAAAGTGGAACGTACAGGACACCGTGAAACGTTGAGAAACGTATTTAGAAAAACTGGAATAAGATATGATTTTCAGATTTGATGTGAAATGTTTAAAAAAATGTAATTCCTGTCTAAGGAGAGATCATATTAAACCTCGGATTACAGAGCAATAAAACTTCCAAATGTTACTGTACTGAGTTAATTTTGTACCCAAATTGTTTAATTATTTTCTTAACATGTTTCTTTTTTCAGAGTCTGTTTCTTAGACTCAGTTAAATTTTGCATTCCTCACCCAACTTTATAAAATGAAATACCCAAAATTTTAGAAAACAAGAAAATAAGTGTAGAACAGAAATGTGAATAAACTTTTTCTGTATTGTGATTGTTACATGCAACTGTTGCGTGTTATTTTGACTTGTCTTGACAGAGTGGACCTTGCACACCAATTCTGGCCGCTGGTAACATTTTCAGGCATGTTTTGTGTCCTTGTTTCTTGGGAAATTAGAAGTAAAACGGGTGAAAAGTGGCCCAGTCGGATTCAAAAAAAAAAAACATACAGCATCCTAAAGAAAACAATGTAATGGGTGCATAATGATAATCTTGTGTCACAGGACTTCAAATAACAAACAGAAAAACTGGTATGATAGTTGTCATGTACCACCGAGAACTGTTAAAGAAAGACAAAGCATGGGTACATTTTGTTACCCAGTCAGTAATCGAAGAGTTAAATCCAGTAGTCAGCCGTACTGTCACTTTCACTGAACAGTGACAGAAGCGGCTGAGGCTTTAACCCAGTTGTACACGTCAATCGCACTAGTAGTCAGCCATACATTTCTCGTTACGCCTCTTATTGTACTCACTTGGGCTTTCCGGACCGCAAGATGCATCCAACTGCTTTATCTCATCTGGCTTGAGAATCCGTAAAATTGCTTGTGATCCAGCTAGTTTTATGGTGGATGGAATATTTTTTATATCAGAGTCAGCTGGCCTCAGTCTTACGATTCTCTGGCCGGTGTCCACACCTTTGTACAACCTTCGCTCCACGTTACCTGCGTAAGGACAAATGTAATTACAGTTCCGTTACTGTTTCAGAGCTTGTAATTTACATAGACATTTGAATAAAGAGACCAACTTGATGTCACTTGCTTTATTATTTCAATATTTAATGCTCAACATGTTTCGGATGTTAATACCTTCATCCTCAGGAGCTTGCGACTTATTTGTTGAGTTATTTCATGGGTTGTATTGCTCTGGTTCGATGTGTGTTGGTGTTACGGTGTGGTTTGGTTGGAGTGGTGTGGTATCCGTATGCAGGCTGAAGCACAGCTTCAGCCTGCATACGGATACCACACCACACCACCCCAGCCAAACCACAACGTAACACCAACACACATCGAACCAGAACAATGCAGCCCATGAAATAACACAACAAATAAGTCGCAAGCTCCTGAGGATGAAGGTATTAACATCCGAAACATGTTGAGCATTAAATATTGAAATAATAAAGCAAGTGACATCAAGTTGGTCTCTTTATTCAACTATAAAGATGATGCACGGTCCAATAAACATAAGATTACATAAATATGAAGAGTGTAACTGGGTTTATTGACGTGTGTTTGCTTATATCATGAAGGAGAGTTGTAATTTTATTACACAGTGGAGTGTTTTAATAAATGTTACAAAGGACTGTGCAACTTCTGTTTCTATCGTAAAAGAGCGTTGAGAGTTAGTGCTTATCCAGTACCGTGTATTAACTGTTGTATAGAACTGCCTGCATTTGTCTGATCGTTACGTGCCAGTTAACTTGTGCTGTTTTAAACTCTGAATTCCAATTTCATTTAGCGCTAACAAAAGAGCGCGTGAGTCATCGTTCGTGGAAGAACACCTGCTCCTGTCAAGATGTTGTCATGGAAAGTGATGGTTTATAAAAATAATTTTTACATTGGTTTTGTATTTTCTTAGAACACGTTCGAACAAAAGACGCTCTCTGCATTTCTCCTATTTTGTATGTGTTACGTGCTTGCCCAACGCACCACCTTCGTTTCTTCACCCTAATAATATTTTCTGAAGAGTACCAGTTTTCTCCGGATCCCTCTTGCTGTCTGCATCAGATACAAATAATTTCGTTAGTAACTTGTTCTCAAATAACCTCAACCAACGTTCTTCCCCTAATATAATAACATTAAATTTTAACATCGCACACGTACAATCTGACAAAGTTATACAAGGGCTAACGAGAACGAGATAATGGGTGGAAGCATAGGTTGAAGAAATCGAACGAGATGCAACAATATGCAGATATGTATTTACCGCTGAACTACTCTACATGTTTCGGGCGTCCATCGCGCCCATCATCAGGAGTATATAAAACTGTAGTCGCAGCCTCTGGTACAGATCATACTATCTGGGGAGCAAGCTTCTTCAAACGTGACCAAATAAGGACGCAGTCCTTACTTGGTTTGATGTACTCCTGAAGATGGGCGCGATGGACGCCCGAAACATGTAGAGTAATTTAGCAGTAAATAAATATCTGCATGCTGTTGCATCTCGTTTGATTTCTTCAACTTATAGTTACGATGAATGGAACCACGAATATAAAAGTTGGAAACATATTTGCCATGGTATGTTTCTTAAAGCTTCACACTTCAACTTTTGAAAAACGAAATTGATCTGAGTTATACTTACAAATTCAGCTCGTACCGCATAGTAAACACACTTCTTCTAGGTTATAAGAACTAACCCGTTAATATCATATAAGGGCATAATGGTTTCTTCTGAGAACCATACACAACACAAATATAATGTGTAGACAGAATGAAGAGTTTTTAAATATAATTTTTATTCTGGCGGTACATAAAGTAACGAATGTGCTTTAGAGTGTTCGGAGATACGTAAGAAAGTTGGATCCAGATTTCGTGCTAGGTGAAAACACTGGCATTTATTCAGACGTGTCGGAGTCATTTTTTATTGAACCCGTGTTTTCCTCGAGTGTATAAACTGCCTATCCATTCCGACATGTTTATATTTTGTCAGCTGTCAGCGCCATCTATCGTAATGAATAAAACTTTGTTTTGAGTTTAAAAAACAGAATCGACAGCGGTTTGTCCATATGTTGAAATATTTAACTGAGTGATAGAGCAGTGTTTGAATTAAATTGTTATTCTGCTTCATCGGAACTATTCGGATAGGTTCTGTGGCGTGTTCGGAACGAAACTGACTTCCCACGTGTCCCTTTCCACCAATGTGAGTGGAACGACTAGCTTCTAGATATAGGGCACGGCAGAGAATGTGTTCAGTATGCAATCGCGGATATCCCTAAGGAGTGGCCGTCCGATTTAAGGCTTGGGCAGGCGCTGAAGAAGTACCACAGAAAAGACATTTCGTTATGTCACGATTGGCATACAGATCATTGCCTCATATCTTCATTCATTCCTCTACCGTCTGCGTTGTATAGACCAAAATAATGCTCTCCATTGGTTTAGATGTTTGACAGTTTTGCCAGGTAACTACACAAGGAAAGGTTACGCAGGGCCTCAGACCCGGAGAGATTTGTAGCCCATTAAAAATTCGTCAGAGGGAAAATATGGTTGAGGACACGTAGATTAAGATGGGAGTATATTAAAATGTGTCTTAAAATGAATATAGCATAACTATGTATTGTCTTCGTTTGACTCAGAATATGCCACAGTGTTCGGCTGTTCTGAGCCCTGTGATGAACTTGCAGGTTCCACAAAAGGCGAGGGCTTTTTTCTAACCATATGACTGACAGCCTTATGCTCAAAGTTTGTGCTCCATGTAATTAGTTACTTGGAAAGCTTCCTTAGATGGGGGATCAGCCCCCCCAAAAAGGATCATTCCACTGCGTAAGACAACACAGATACACTTGTACATTGTAAGTTAACGGAAATTAATTTCAAAATGGGCAGGGGTGCTCAAATCCCGAGCTCCAAGTCGCCAGGGATACTTAATTTTGTGCCCATCGCCTGATGTTTGTTGGTCCTCAGTGTGGAACGTCCTTTGTGGTATCGTTCTGGCGCCTAGAATTTTGAGGTGACTCATAGGTTTTTTTTTTAATTTGGTGCCCCTGATTGTGGGAATGAGGTGTAAGTGTGATTACTTTTTGCATCTACTTCCGAATATTCTTGTGTTTAAATGCATTTAACGTATGAGATGAAAGTTTATTCAAGACGTAATTGGCTTGAACCAAATTTTAATATTAAGGAATATCAAACCATGCCCACATTTTGCGGAACAGAGACGGAAGAATCTACACAATACGCAATCCAAACAACACAAAACAGCATTTCTAAGTCTGGAACAAGACACGGTGTATTCAGTTAGCAGCCAACATGTTCCAGCCAACGGTCACCCACTCTTCAGGAGGGACATTACAGTGTCAACAAAACACGGAGTAGCCAGTGATGCAATGTGTTAATGAGTTAACATATTAACATTTCAAAAACAAATATAGTGAGCCACACATTAATTCACTGAATTGTTTTAATTTAAGAATCTCCAGACGTTGCTTTTTTCAGCATTATAATTGTTCTTAAAATTTGAGTTACTTGTGACATCCTGATATCCAGGACATACCAAAAACCTTAGGCATACTAATTAAACAATATTCTTTCAAAATGAAGAGGGCATCCATTTTTGTAGGAAGTAATGACAACGTTGTGTTTCGTCAGGGTGCAGTTTCCAGTGTTCTTTCTGTGGGGTTCTAGCCCAAATCAGGCCTAGGCCACCTCACGTACAGGTTTTTAGATCACACACAGTTACATACACACAACCGGTATGACTCCTCTGAATATGTCATCAGCAACACACAACAAATACAAAATATGAGTGTCCATGCCTGCCGGCGGGATTAGAACCCGCGATTTCAGCAGTCAAGCGGCGGCAGACCAATGCCTTAGATCGCACTACCGCCGAGATCGGCTGGATTTTCCAACCATAAGGTGGTTATTCCGACAGTTACAGTAGAGTGAGCATCATCAAAATTTATCGCGGCTAGTCTAATACCACTTACTCTGCACAAGTACTTTCTAAACATAAGTGTATAAGTGTTATTTAGCTGTTAGTGTATTGATACGGTATAGGCTGTGCTTGCAGAACACACCGGGGTGGACTGAAATGTGAAAAGGAGAGGCAAAACTCTTGCGGAGTTTAGTTGACAAAAATTTGCTGAAGTACCTTTTAGAATTCAAACCACTTTCACACTTAACCCTTAACCTCGGTACACTGTACGAAGCTTTTAATTCTTTACACTCTGCCGGCCTCGGTGCACCGTACGGTGGTGAATGCTTTTAAGGGTACAATAAATTTAAAACCCATCCCTCTTGGGTTGTAGTTGGAATTTAAATTCCAGCATCATTGAAGGGCTAAGATAAATATGACAGTATTATTTTAGGTCTTCATTTAACGACGCTCTGTCTGCGGTGGAGTTTAAGTGGAATCCAGTTGAAATGTGATGGCACACGGTGACGCACGGGAGGGAAAGTGAAGGAGAAACTGGCGAATGGAGTGGGTGCCTCGGAACATGGTGTATCCAGCGTTACTATCAACAATAAAAGTTGATGCGCACTCCTAGGCTGCCAGTAGTCGACTGAACTGACGCGTGTAATGTGGCGTGAGTGAAAGAGTTGAGTGTGACAAAGAGAGAAGGCATATTGGTGCCTTCTTTAAGTACTAATCGTTGTCGCCAGTACTCCAGCAGGTAGTCTTAAGCTTTAATGCACTCTATCAACACGATATCTAAGGAGCAAATAACAATGTTACACTAGTGGAATAAGAGTTGAAAGATTGTAATAAGACGTGTGAAGGAAATGGTGTCATACTAGAGTAACAGGTGACAGACGTTGTGAAGGGAATACAGTCATCTTGTGACGCGTTTCTCAGAAGTCCCGTTTCAAAAGTGATGGTTAAGAAGATGCAATTAATAGCCAATTGGAAACGTTGTGACCATACAACGAAGCAGGCATAACGTCATTAACAGCCAATCAAAGATTAAAGTTAGAAGTCACAAGATTGAGACTCCACCCCGACCAACGCCCAAGAAACTCTGTATAAATGCTATTGTATTAATGTAAAGCCAAGACTAACTTCCGTCAGCTCAGGGGCAGAGGTCACTGGAGTGAGGCTTCATTTTTGGCACCACTTTAATAATATCATCGCTTGCCTGGACTATCATTTCAACTGTACTTCAACTAGACTCAACTGTAAACACGCTTGTAGCAGCAACCTCCAATAAATCAGCTTCAGTAGACATCTGAAAAAAAAGTCCGAGTACTTTGACCTACGTCGTGGCCAGCTGGTGTCCAACAAGTCCTCGCCCAGTCGCGTTACACTACACGCCCCCGCAGATTTAAATGGACTCGTCCGTTTCGCCGAAAGACGAAATCTGGTTTCTGGCCGTGTGTCTTCACATTTAAACTGGCCTCTACCATGGAATTTGTTGTGTAGGCTGAATACAACAGCCTTGTAGACTGAAGAGTCTCATAAACACTACCGTTCGGAGAAGCCATAATGTGTGTGGTGGGCGTCCACCTCCCTTGGGGTGAGCCAGAAGGTATTTACAGTAGCTGAAATTTCAAAACATCAGCTGAGAGGTTTCGGACGCGATGTACATGGATGTTGGCATTCGTACAGTAATTCGAAGTAGAAGAAAGGGCAACAATGCTTGAACGCACCATGAAGTAACTTTCGGAGAAAGTTTTGTCAGTTAAAAGCGAAACTGTATTAATGGCTTGTAGATGTTCGAGAATTAACTCTTAATTTGGTTTGCAGAACCTTATGTATATTCTTTCTCCATTTCGAAAATTGTACTGATGTATTATTTGTGGTTCTTACCGTCCGGTATGATCTCTTGCAGGATACCTGCAATTTCGGACGTCTTTAGAGTGTTTTGTGCTTACCTAATTGCACCTGTTGTATGTGAGTGACTGTCGATACCGACGTTGAACGAAACCTTTGGAAGAATCTTACGCTCTGGCCTTCGAACTTAAACCGTCCTACCGAATTAGGGCAGCTCGCTGCCAGCGAAACTCTGTCTAACCGTGTGGGAATGACCATGGGACGATTCGTCCTTGGGCTCTTGTTTTAAAGGCTTGTATTAGTGTCCAGCAAGTGACTTCGTTCAGACGTACACCAGAACACTGATCTTTGGCAACCTGCAGTTTATTGAACACGAACAACTCTTAATTGCCACAACTAACGCTCGGCTAAGATTTGGCGATGAAGCACTGTGACAGAAGCAGAGAACCGTTTGATTCAAGGTAGCGGGGAGTAAGGCAGTGAAGAGGATTGGTATTAGAATTTCTAATAAAGTAGAGCGTCGATTATCCGAGCTAATTGGGAATGAGGAATTTCGATTAATAAAATTGTTCGAATAATCAAATATGCATGAGAATATTACCATCACATACTATAATTGATTTATACGCAATAGTCTGTAAATGATAACCAGCAAATATTGAAATAATGTTGCATACTGAATTGATTTTAACTTACCTAATATTTGTTTTACATAGTTTCAACAATAAATTCACACATTTGTATAAAAAATAAAAAAAAACAAACACAAGTTATTGCATGGTAGAAACAAGTACTGAGTGCAATCAACAGCTAAAGCCGACACTGGATTATGAACTCCTGTAATACTTTAACCGGCTTAGAGATATTTCAGTATAGTAACCAGTCAGTGGAAAGTATACTGTAACTTTCTTTTTTGTACCGGCGGTGGTTCGCGTAATTGACGGTTCGGATGATTGAAGTTCAGATGATCGACGCCCTACTGTGTTATGTTTAACAGAGTCACTGTGAATTCTCCTTCAAAAAAGAAACACCGACGGATTTTTTTGGGATCGCTAAACACCCTCATGTCCGTCCGCTTCCTTGCATAAATACTTTCAGTTTAGATAATTTCTTTGAATTATATTTCATTCAGTTTATAGAACGTTATAAATACACGCGCGCGCACACACACACACACACACACACACATATATATATATATATATATATATATGGAATTATTATTATTATTATTATTATTCCGTAGTTCTCTTTTCCTAGGACACGGTACTGCTTGGTAGTCATGAATGGATAATTAAGAATATTCGAACCGTTGAGCATGCATTGAGTATAGCAGAGTTCAGTAGATGTACGTAGGTAAGTGGGTGTAGGTCAAGTTGTCATCATCATCATCCTCTGACTTCCTGCTGTTCCACAAGCTTGTGTTTGCAGGTCCGTACATTTCAGTATGTTCACAAATGAATGACACGACGTAAATTTGTATTCTACAAGTCGGTATGTGTGCCGGGTAGCTCAGTTGGTATAGCGACTGACTGCGGGGTGGACGGTCCGGGATCGAATCCCGGTGGGGACGAGTTTTTCTGCCCGTCTAGACCGGCCCTGGGTCCCACCCAGCCTTCTATAAAATGGGTACCGGGTCTTTCCCGGGGGTAAAGTGCGGCTGGGGCGTGCTGCTGACCACTCA
>Ga0136643_10005390_pt1 | contig 18007 bp, 10 predicted proteins | sample TergutLab28metaG_FD_96883 | JGI IMG/M metagenome (GOLD analysis project Ga0136643, IMG submission 96883) | Labiotermes labralis P1 segment gut microbial communities from Petit-Saut dam, French Guiana - Lab288 P1 (version 3) (version 3) | ecosystem: Host-associated > Arthropoda: Insects >...
AGAAGCAGCGCAGCACAACACATGCAGTAACATACGTCTTGTTCTCCTGAAGATGGGCATAATGATGCCCAAAACATGTTGAGAAATTGTTAAAAATAAACATCTAACTGTTGCATCTTGTTGCTTTTCTCTCTCACTCCACAATTTACCTATAAGAAGTTAGGACGGTGTAGGTACTGTTTGATAATGTGGTATGTTTGATAATCTAGCATCTGTCTGGCCCAGTGGGTGCCAGATTATATGAATTCTATTGTGTGTGTGGTTTAATTTTGCCTAGCTTACAGTTAAGTTATTATACATACTTTGAGGACATGTAGTCTTGATTTTCAGACTTCCCGTGCTGAGTTTGATGAAACTGAGTATATTGTTCGTAGACGCTATAATGACTTCATTTGGCTGCGTCAGAAGTTGGTTGAGGCATTCCCAACACATCTGATTCCGGTGAGTAACATAAATCCTCTTTCCTCAGTGTACACTTGCCTGCACATGCCCTGGTGAAGAGGCTCATGTGTATGTGTTTGTTGTTTCAACTATACCCTGTCCAATTTTAAGCAAAATGTCACTTTACAGCAAGTTCTTCATTTAATTGGGAAGTACATATCTCAGTGAACAGACCACTGAAGGTTATAGGAATACCTAGGGAACCTCTTGTACTGTGTATACTATGACAATTTGCCAGCATTGTTACTAACATATAAGGTTACTGTTTTCATACACATAAATCCAGTTTACACCCTTGCATCCTGTTTCTTAAAGATCCATTTGGATGTTGTCATCGCATCTATGCCTGTGTCTTCGAACTGGTGCCTGTCCTTCATTTTTGTCTACAAAGACCCTGTGTTTATTCTTTAGTCACTTCATGATAAATGTCAACTCATTTCCTGGGTATTGAGATGCATTGTTCCGTCTTGATATTTCATACTGCTCCTGTCATTTAAGATGAAAGTTTTGGAACTGATAAGAGCCAATGGCATCTTGAAGAATTTGATCCATAAATCAAATGGTACCTGTTCCTAAAAATAATTTAAGCTGAGCCTTATGTGTGTAAACACTACTGTGACTGCAGGTGCATTACAGCATCTTGTGTAATTTAATGACATTCTGCACTGCATGAACACATTGTGAGCAGATTTTTTTTAAAGTAAATGTATGGTATCTCTTAAATTTTCAAGAAGCTGCCATTTTGTATATCTTGAACATACCACTGAAAATAGCCCTTGTGCTAGAAACATATGGTATAAATTAATGAACTGTAAAGAAGTAGAAGTACATTTGAAATGAAATATACTCCCTGTCAGATGGAGCTTCAATGATGTAGTCCTAATCATATATTCCTCATAAAGGGTGAGATTAGTTCTAGCAGTTTGTTGTCTGTGTAAATCTCATGTCTTTATCACGAAGTCTGGGTTTTTGTTTTCAAGAAAACTGGGATTATTAGTTATTTCTCTTTCATTGCAGACAAGATATTTATGAACATTCACTAGAAGTCTGGAAAGTTTCCTGCCACCACTTCCTGTGTAGCATGAATAGAAATATATCTGGCATGTTCTAGTGCCTGTACCATAAGGTTTTTGTTAGCACATACTCAGAGAAGTCAAGACTTTTCTTCTGGCAAGTTCTAACTCAGAGTACAATTTCATATCACTGCTGTGCTGTCTAACTTAATCTCTGTATAGAGCTGAAGTCAGTTGTACTATGGGTGTAGTGGTTATACTTCTGTGACATGTTAACTGGAGCATTATTTGTGAAATTAGGGAGCACATGCAAATAGGTGGTTGTATAACATGGATCCTATCCTCTGCAGTGAGTAAGTCATATTAGCCATCTGAGATGGCCACAGTTCCCTTTTGGCACATATTGCTTCTGTTACTTATGGCTGTGCATTTAATTCTTTGTGCTGATAGTAGTATGAAGAATGCAATGGTTAGGAAGATATTCTGTGTAACAAATTTAGAAATTCTCATTGAATTCTATTCTGCAGGGAAGTAAACAAGTTCTGTGTGTGCATGCACCTGCGTGCTTGCACATACATATCAGGAGCTAGCTTCTCTAATGTGTGCAGTATTTTAATGCTTGATATTATTATATAACTAAACAAAGTAGGTAATCAAGAAGCCATAGTCAGTCCAATCAGTGTGTATGTTTTCCTCTGCCCTATTTCAACCTGGCTTCTTCATGTAACATGGCAAATGTACAGTTACTGTTGTGATGAGCCATTTTTGTGCTAGAGAAATAAAAATGTTGTATTATGAACTTCAATAATTTCATCCAGTGTGATGCTATTTCATTAATTCTTATGTTAAAAAATTAAATTTGTTTGATTATTTTAAGTTTGATTCATTCAAGCTGTACATATTCTTCTAGCCATTACCTGGTAAGCACACAATTCTTGCTCAGCTGGATCGCTATTCCAAAGAATTTATTGTAGCACGAATGGCTTTGCTTCATCGATTCCTGAATCGTATTGCTAAGCATCCTGTGCTGAGCTGCAACCAGAGTGTGAAGGTGTTCCTTACGGCTAAACCATCAGTAAGTTGCATCACTGAAATTACACTGTTATGCTTTCTGTCCATCAAATGTTATATATTCTGAATGTATTTCTTACAGAAGATATGCAAATAGCAAGATTTGTTTCTTCTGCAAGGTGGTCATCAAATTTTAATGTAGATGGCCTGTCAGGGACTAGGTTTGAGGAGAAACAGAGTTTGAGCATTGTGTATGTTTTGTTTGATGCATTATTGAGGAAAATTGTTGCAATCAGTGTATTACTTTTAACCAAAACAACCTGTGGGTCATGATGTATAATGTTAACTGTGGAATTAAGTGCCTGTTGTACAGAGAATGGTGAAGCAGAGTAGTTACGAAGAATGTTGCTTCTTTCCATGAAAGCACTTTTCAAAGCTAATGCATTTTCTGTTGGGGTCCAGAATTGCAGGAGGTAATTGTGTACCTGGTGAATTACATTATAAATTAAATTATGAAGCACAAAAATTTTGTTTTGTTGTAATTACTGTTGTTGTGTTAATAGCTTGTAATATGTAAAATGACCGGCAGGTGTGATGAAGATGACCAGTAAAGACTTCTGACAAATGATGTGAAGGATTATCAAATGCAAACATAGGGGTAAAGTTACAGGAACTGTATAATGTGAAGTGCTGTCTGAAGTTGATAATGAATAATTCTCCTTAACATAACATGAATCCTTATCATAACCTTCCAACACAAATGTGGGATTTTAAAATCTGAAAGCAGAATGGGGGAAAAATGTATGTTAAACATTGACAAAGCTGTCTTGTATGGAGCCACAAATATTCCAGAGAATATTATCAAGCAGCATACTTATACTGAAAGTGGCATCATGGAAGTGCAATAAACTTTTTTTTTTGCTTTTCCCTGGAAGACTTGTAGCATAACTGATGTCTGGTGCAGTTAGTTAAGTCTTCATCAGTTCTAACGTTTGAACCTGCTAAGAGCTTAATGTTTTTCAAAGCTTCTACCTTACTAGAAAAGGATGTAAATATATGACAGAGATGGAGTTCTTTCATCTTCTGACATAGCCTAGTTACACAGTCTATACTTTTATCTGGAGTATTCATACCCCATAACTTGTTCAACAACTTTAGCATAACTGTTACCTGTAAAAGTGCCCCTTGATTCCCCTCACCTCAGTTCCATATATCACAATATTACTCTTGTGGTGACCTTCCTTTGACCAGTCCACACTATCATTCACCTTTTATTGTCTTAGTTTCCACTTCTGTAGTGATTGTTCAGTTTACATAAATTCCAGAATCACACTCTTTGTGTTATCCAGTTTTTGTAGTTTTTGCACCAAATGCCTTAGAATCTTTTTCCACTCCATCCACCACCAACAAAACTAGTCCTAAAAACCAGCTGTGTTTTCTGATCATCTTGGTCTCTTGACCACCCGGTGTGTACTTAACTATACATTTTGCTTAGAACATGTGAATTCTGTCCTGGTGTACTTTAGTTCTTACACCAGTTTCTTACTACCATAAAATCATATCAGCCATGAACCATAGTTAGAATGTGACTGTCTTTCAGTGCAGTATGCACCTAACATTTTTTTTAAATTTGTAAGATAACACTGTTATACCCTTGAGAAATGTATGCATTTATGTTATTTTTCTAGCAAATGGACTAGTGCATTTAGGATATTTGTCTTCTGGGTTTTGATGCAATATAGGGTGACAGAAATTTACTAACATTTTAGAGGAAGCTGCTGCCTCCAACTTGCAAAATATATGGCATCACAACCCTAGAAGACATTATTCTTTATAGTCTGACCTCATAGGACAAAGTGTTCTCAGGCTATAAGCTGTATGATGCTGAAGTAAAATTTCGGTGTTTTAGGAACTTCTTGTGAAGTGATGTGAATTAGATGGGTGTTAAATTACACTGGTCAGCAAAACAAAATTTAGCTCCTTGTTAAAATTCTGGGTGATTCTTATAGTTTTGACATTGCTGAATCCAAATATGACAACCAAATTGCCCTATCACCCATCATTATTTAGGAGAAAGGATTAAATTCAAAAACTACATTTGTAATGAAAAAAAGTATTATATTGGTTTTCATTTACAATGTACAGGATCAACTAATGAACAGTGTCTCTATATATGGTATAATAACTACAAAAAGTCGTTAAACATTCACCTTGTCTTCTTTTGCATCTTATATTCACCAGTTGGTGTGTCCCTTATAAGACTTCATCAGTAGTCAGCCAACATATTTGGACTCCATTTTCCCCGTACCTCTTTCAATTTAGGAAATATCCTTTTGGAACCTTTCCACATGTTCATTGGCAATGGCTGCCATGTTTTCAGGGGAAAAAAATCCAAATGTGAATACAGAAAATGAAGTTTCAATGACATGTTACAACCCATAGCACAATATGATGACATTAGCTCATGCACAATTTCACTGTAATTTTTTGCTTTTTCATTGCCTAGGAAGTTTCTGCAGATTTTTTCACAAGTCTTACAGGCTCTTCTTTCTGTAAAATTTAATTTTGTGCTAAATATTTGGTCTTCGAATAGTTGTTATATTTTGTCTTAAATAGCCATACCCTTCACTTTCTTCATCCATTGCTTTCACTGATACTGTTTTAAAACCGAGCTTGATGTGCAGAGGAGGCAAATAGATTTTTTTGCTTGTCCACTAAAGCAGGATGTGCCACATTCTTCTGATCTGGTGTTGCTTCTGATTGGAGTGGCCTTTTTTATTCTGTAGTGGCAGTCACTTGCCCAGCTGTCCCATTCACATTAAAAGTAACAGAATTTAGTTTATCTGCATTGCAGCACAGTCAGCATTGCTATAACTTTTAGGTCAGCATATTTACAGCACATTTTTTTCAAGAAAACCTGAAATAGCTCGTACATTTCTTTCATGTGAACTGCCTGAGCGAGTGGTATAGAAGGGAACTGATTTACGTTGTGGAGTAACACTGTCTTCAAACTGACTGTAGATGAATCACTGAAAAGCCTCCATTGCTCAGAGAAGTTGTAATTTTTTCATCAATTCTTGGATGTTATTGCAGTACACTAGTTCACCATCCATTGAGTAATACATTACTATGTATGGCTGCCTCTTGCTATAAAATGATATTATTACACCTTTTTCAAGAGCATTCCACTTCTTAAGCCGTGATCCAAGTAGCTGAGCTTTTGTTGCTGTGATAAAATGTTGGTGTGTTCAGTGTCCCTTTTATTTGCAGTGTGATAATTATAACACTGCAAATTAAAGGGATGCCAAACAGCTGGAAGGAAACCTTTTCAGTTTGAGATACGGTGTGAGAGAATATTATTCTATGGATTTAAGTGTCTTATATAAGTAAAAATAAATGAACAGCATAAAAAACCTTTTGATCCAGCCCCAAATTTTGGTTTAGGGCCATTTGACTGAGGTATCAACTGGTTTCATCCAAAAAGAGGGTAATATAAACATTTTATTCACACATTTGAATTTGTAAACCTATCCCCAGTGAAAGTGTATCAGAATTGTTCAGGGAGGAAATTGATGTTGACCAGTGTTACTTGTCTTTTGGTCTGCAGTTATATAATGAGGATACACTGTTTGTGATGAATGGCATGTTGGTGAAGGATGAAGAACCATGAAGGAATTAAACATTTACTTCTGATACCAGTATCACTGAATGCATTTTAAAATTGCACTACCCTAGTCACAGTCAAACATTTAAAGGCATTAATGTGCTTTGAGCGTTATGATATTTCTAGCTCTTATAGGTGTAGTAACCAGTATAGTTTGTTTTGTGGACATGAGATGTGTGAGACCTGTCTGTCACTCTTGTGATAATTTTTAGGCATGGCATTGAATTACACATTTTGTGACTCAGCATTTGTAGTTCTTACTAATGCTGTCAGGTTGTGTATTGAATTATCCTTTCTTGTTTATGGAAGGAATTCTCAATTCATCGTAAGAGTCGCCAAGGTTTACTTGGTCGAATGTCAACCTCCTTCCACAATCTGGCTGCAGTGTACATGATGAGGCACCGCACACAAGAGTTCGAGCAGGTCCGTGAATATGTGGCTGCACTTGGAGAGAAACTAAACAGTGTGGACAAGATCAGCCAGCATATCCACAAAGAAAGACAAGGTACATATATAGTTTTGGTACACTTTAACACTGTTTTCAGTGTACTGTTCTTTATTAGGGAAATAAAATAACCAGTTTGAAAGTTAGGCATCCAGTTGTGTTTTCAAATAATTAAATAAGTATCAACAGTTAACACAACTTTATTTGTAACATTTATTGCAACATGTTTTGACATTAACAGGTCATCATCAGGTGAAATATATATTAAAACATAAAAGACTGTGCAGTTGCTATGCTAAACTGAGATCTTAATTTTTACAATTCTCAAATTTAACAATTTTCCAACTAGATGCGACTTATTCAGTTTATTACATTACTGTAGGCAGCACTACATATTTCAGGTGTAGACACCCATCATCAGGAGCTCATACAACTGTAAATAGAGCTTCTGGTATTGCTTAACCGGATTTACTACCATCCACTTTTGTTGTTGAGTTCCAACTCAACAACGAAAGCAGATGGTAGTAGATCCAGTTAATCAATACCAGAAGCTGTATTTACAGTTGTATGAGCTCCTGATGATGGGTGTCTACACCCGAAACATGTAGAGCTGCCTACAGTAATGTAATAAACTGAATAAGTTGCGTCTAGTTGGAAAATTGTTAAATTCGATTCACGATGCAAGGACCCATGTATATAAAATTTTACAGTTGTGTTTCATTTTGTTTTTACGTGTTTTTTGTGATTAATTAAAATGTTACATTAAAATGAACACAATTAATGTAATAGACATGTGGTGTCTCAGCATAGTCAGATGCTCCATCTGACTATGCAGCACCACATATCTTTGTGTTACCTAAAGATTAACCTTTTGTAATTGAACAGAAATAAGAAGCCATCAAATAAAAAAAAATTTTGATTAACATTTGATTAATAGATTAATATACTAGTGGATTCCCCAACTAGCAGTAGTTCCTTGCCTCAATAACAGAAAGCACTAGCCCTTTTCTCTGAGGTAGTGACTTGGTGGGGACGTCGGTCCCTGGATGACAGATACATGAATTTGTAGCATTGGTGGAAAGATAATTTACAAGGGAAAACCAAAGTACTTGGAGAAAAACCTGTTCAATTTCCACTTTGTTTACAACAAATGACATTTCACTACCCTGTAATTCAATACAGGTCTCCATAGTGAGTAGCTAGTGACTGACTGCCTGATGTATGGCATGGTTTTTCCTTTTGATTGCTTTCAACATGTCACTTTGGTTCATACATGCACTCCTTGTTGAACAGTGCCCTCAGCGACATTGTTTTGCTTTAACATTCAAAACTTTAGGGACCAAAGACTTGCTAATAAATATCCGGTCTCAGACTAACATTTTTGCTGGCTGCTAATGTGAACTTCAACTGTCATATTCTTGGTGTGTTAATTAATTCTTATGGGAAAACCTCTTCCAGTTTGCTTTGTTTTGCTCTGCATTGTAACTTTCAGGGATGAAATCCCAAGGTTAAATAAGGACTATTTCTGCAGTGCATCAGCCACATACCACTAGTGGGGATGCTGTTACCTGACTCAAAAATTAACCTTTTTCCCACACCATGTGTATGCCTTAATGTAAGTTGTAGTGGTTACATATTACTAAACATATTATATCGTAATACAATTTTCACATTGTAACCTCACCACATTTATCATATTTGTCATCAGATTATCTGTATGAACTACATCAGATGCATCCCATCTTCACTCTTTGGTCTACGTCAGAACCTGAACTTAGTCCAATCTTACTATCCATAGCTGCTGCTATAGAACAGAGCACCCAAGCCCAGCAACGTGTTCTTGTTACCTTCACTCCTAGCATGGCTCAGGTAAGTATGTGGTTGATGTGACGTGTTTTGCAAGAGCAGATGAAAGAGAGAAATTGATTTACACTGTACCTATATATACATGGCATAACAAAACTTCCTCTGGACTAGGACCCAGGCAACATTTTGCTATGGCATTCTTTCAGTGAGCTATGTCGGTAGGTCCAGCAGCCAGCATGCAAGACATACTTTGTCACCTAAGGGCATTGTGAACAAAAGTTTACAGCCATTCACTTTAAAACACACTATCGAAAACTACTTCAAAATGAAGATTTTGATGTTAGGTTGTTGTGCACTGGAGATGTGCAGTTTTGTGGCACAGTTATTGTTGAGTTGGGATATTCAAACAACCAGGAATAGAAATAAAATAAAAATAATTAGTTTGTAAAATACTATATGCCTCTTGCCCAAGGTGTGTTGTTCCTGTGTCTGTATGTTTGAACATGCACACAGTAGAGTCAGCTTATAATTGTATCTTAAGGCATCTGAATGCCTCTGTGTTTGATGTAAGTGTTCATTTAACTGAGGTATTGAACTATAAATAAATCAAAATACCACAGTGTATGTTGCAAGTATTTATTGCAGAAATTCTTACTACATATGTACAGTGCATTGTTACTGAGCGGAATGGATATTTTGGGTTTTTTTTTGAGGGGGGAGGGAGGGAGGGAGGTGTCTTTCATTTGTTTCTGTGTTATGTCTTACATCCCCAAGTTAAAATATTCTCCTTATATTTTATGGGAGGATAAATTTCAGACAGCACAATCCAGAATGAAGTAATCTGGACACAGCAAACACATCATCTCTAGCTCCCTTTTTTTTCCTTTCTTTCTTTTCTTTTCTTTCTACATGATAAGCCCTTTACATTCATTGAAGGTAATTCCAGATTGGTATATTGCTCTGTGTTCTTGGTATCAGAGACACTTTTCCAATGAAGCAGATTTCTTTTTAATTTAATTTTAGACAGGGCTTGCTGCATTGGTTTTATTTGTAACATGTGTGTAAATATACATGCACACAATAGCACCATCAATGCTGGGTCAGACATCTCCAGGTTTTCAGGCAGTGATAGTTTGCATTGTGGTCTTACGGGTTGAGACTGTGTGGTCTTGTAGGTATATGTACTATCTTTCTGGAGGAAGATGCTGTCTCTGTCTTCAGAATCAAATTGAGTATGTTAAGGGTGTACTAAGGTTGAGTAGGCAGTTTGCAAGGAAGGTGGCCTCAGAGGCAAAATTGGAATTGCTGTCAAAGCATGGCTTGGACCATGTGTTCCAGTTAGGGTAAAGTGATGGGTTGCATTTCAAATTGGATACTTGGAAAAGGAATATTTTTGTGTTGATGATTAAATATCTCACAGTGCTGTACACTTGTACTGTTACTGTATTAAGTTGGTAGCTCATGATGTTTTATTGCTGTTTGGCTAAGAATTAAATATGCATGTCCATGAGCTGCAAGTATATGTAGAATGTGATTCATTATAAATCAGTAGGTATGGTAGTGGATACATTCTTCTTTTGTGTTCTACTAACAGAAATTAAACAGTTCATGGCAGCAGTAATTTACTAAATAAAATGAGTGTCACACATGTTCTGGCTTTATTACTGTAGTGTATTAACATACTGTAACAAGACATCCTCTTACATTTGTTTTTGTCTTCATTTATAAAGCCTCTGAAGGAGTATCTGCTCTATATAGAAGCAGTGAAAGAAGCTGTAACTCGACGTGATTCAGTGCAAATTGAATATGAACTGACTGTAGAAGAACTGAAGAAAAAGAGAGCAGAGAAAGAGCTGGTAGGTTTTGACAGAATTTTTGTAATAAGTAAAATACAACTGGCTGTTCGATCCTATCACCAGGCATGATGCTGTTACCCCTCATTAATTACAGTAGTTGAAATACACATGGTTCTTTGGCAGGCTCTCGTATGAGTTTAAAGTTTGACTGTGTAGCTATGACCACCACCTTGTAGCAAGGAAAGAAGACTAATGACGAGTATGTTTCATACTCATAAAGCTTGAGGAAGCTAAGTGTAGGCTGTAGAAATGGCATCAGAAGGAGCAATGAAATGTTGAATTTTAGTTAATGTTGAATGTAAACTGAAGTGATGAAAGGACAGTAGCATTTAAATATGTAATGCTCAGGAACCATATCACATATTTTTTACATGCAGTTGCTGGCAGAAGAACAAACACATGGTAGTGGAGGCTTGAGTCTTGGAGGAGCCTCTTTTTGGAAGGGTGCTGCAGAAATGAGAGACGATAAGTTACAGAAGTTAGCACAGGCAATACCACAACTAGTGAAGCAAGTTGAGGTTAGTTGCAGATATAGTACTTTGATACTGAGTCATAACATCCTGCCTGACTTCATTGAAGGCCATGTTGGTCACCTTCATGCCATTAACTCTTTCTTCTGAATCCATTCCAAGTTCACTGCAAGTAAACATAATCTCATTGCTTTTAGCTGTAAAAAAGTTTTGCTGTTGGTATATCATTATTAATTTGCTGCTCAAAGGACCAATTGAACTCATTTTTTGGAGTGCTGTATTTTGACCCAGTAGCATACACTCTGAGACCTTCATGCAAACTTAACAGGCCATGTATTGTTCCCAGTGAATGTTTAACTGACTTAAACAAGCTTAATTTGTATTTTATGTAATAATATGAAATATGGAGCGGACTCTACTCCTGATATTTTTATCAAATATGTCTGAAATTCTAGCCTTTCTCCAAGTGGTCTTGTCATAAGGAACAAACCATCAGGAAATCTTCAGAAAATCAGTTGCTTGACAAGTTTTTTATTAATTTGAGGGCTCATTCATGAATTCATCTTATCTTACAGCTTCATGAGTGGAATGTGTGACAATGCATTGCATTTTGTTGTAGTCCACCTTATCTGCATGCTCTGCTGTATTATTGGCTGTGATGTAATACATATGGTATTGTGTTCAGTTTCTGTCATTGTTTGTATGAGTGTACATAAAGTTGATTATAAATGTTCATGAACAGATTTAAAGTGAAAGCAAACATTCTGAATTATTCATAATAATATTTTTCCTGGTACTCATTCCTCTTTACAGGAAAATCAGGATAAAGTGGAGTGTGCAAATGAGAATCTGAGGGCTGATTTAGAACGCTGGCATTTTGAGAAGAAGAATGATCTGAAAAAGTTGTTTGTAACACTGGCTAATCAACAGATTAGATATTATGAACAGGTATGATTAAATCATACAAAGCCACCTTTTTATTTATAATTCTGGATGAAGAAAACTGGATTACATGTGCTATTAGGAAGACCTTCTAGAGTCACTTTCTTCAAATAATATGTTCTTATGTTGGTACCATTAATACAAATAGTCGTTTAATTCATGTATTTCTTTGTCAGATTAAGTAACATTTCATAATTTTGGTTCTCATATAATAATTTTAAAATTAGTGTTCTGGGAAGTGTAACATTATGTGGTTCTGGAGGAACCTGCTGCCTCAATCTTCAGTGTAGAAGACAGCAGAAATGGACGCAACAGTTTCCTCTAAAATGTTAAAACATATATACTAGGCTTTATGATGTCATTCATACCAGAAGACTGTAATTTTTGTGTATTAATATTTGACAAACTATGGTTGCACACTTGCATAACAAGCAATGATATTGTGAGCTTGTGAGTGGAAGTTGATAAGGTATTAGTTATTTATATTAATTGAAATTATTTCCATTTTTCCTTCTTCATTTCTGTAGCATGCTGGTACTACCTTTCTGATTGTTTTCCATTTGTCTGTATGACATCAATAGAGTGATAAGATAAATAAAAATTTTGTAAAATTGTATGTAGTTGATTGGTCCTTCAGAAAATAATGAAACTTTAGTTTTGATTTTCTATTATATTTTCACTTATACTGGGAGTGTATAAAGACCTTTGAATTTTGACAGTGTTGAAAGATTTCAACATAATGTGTAGTATTGATACTTTGTGGTATTAATGGTCATATTGGTATTATTTCTTCAATAGCGCTTCTTGACAACTTTCACTCACATTTGTTGTAATAATCAACTATTATACAGGAACTGCTGTTTTGGTTTGCTTTGGTTTTATGTCTTCTTGTGACAGTACGTCACAGCACGGACTTCTATGCTGTAATGCAGAGATGCCGTCAGTATAGCGGTGCTACTGCAAGTGTATCAGCTGCTGATTCTTGTATGAGCAATGTGCTGCTGCCTGGAGCGCAACCTAGCCTGCAGTTGATAATCCTTGCTGGTAGAGCGCATTGCTGAAATAGTGTGCAGAGAGATGACTGTTACTTCATTGATACAACTGCTTATGCCTTTGAAATGACTGATTCTTTACTCCCTTGAGATGAATGACATTTTACTCCTTTATGATGAATGACTGTGTGCTTGGAATGCCTTGCCTTTATCCCATGTGACCATGCAGCTGACTGCTCTGTGATTGGTGGGTGAGCAAAGCATGTCACAGCAGTGGGGCGAACAGCTACTAGTGCATTGCTTCAGTTGGGCCACATAAAAGGGCTGTTTTTGAGTTGTGGTGCTGCTCTGACTTCTAGAGTTGGTGTAAGATGCAGTGTGTGTGTCAGTGCGCATGAGAGGGCTCTTTCTGACTACAGTGGGAGGTTCCTACATCATATTAAGTTTTTTACGTGCTTCAGAGTTGCAAAGTAGAACTTGGCATTACTTTAATGTCAGGATGTTTTTTGTTACAGTGCCTAGCAGCATGGGAAGAAGTTCTGCCAGATATGAAGGGTGTAGATACTTCTTCATATTCCCCCAGTAACAAGCCACAAATGCAGTTACCAAGCTAAGTGCTTAGTCTAGTATTTAACTGATATCACATTTGTTGTACTTGTACCTGTTGTGTAATAATGCTTTGCCACTTGCACCATGAATACTTCCATGAATTTCAGTAGAACATTTGAAATTTATGATCACAAAGATGGGGAAATATGTAATTCTTTTTTTAAAAATGTAAGCAACAAACATAAGCATGTTTGAGTCCTGCCATTGTAAAGACCAACAACTTATTGCTATTTAAGGAAACAATTTATTGTAAGAAACCTATGAAACACATTGGCAAATATTCTTAATCTTACAGTAGGCGGTATGTATATTGCAGCACCGGGCTTACCTGGTAATTAAATTGGTACAAATTTGTAAGTAATTTTGAAAGCAAGATTAATTAACTTCAAAGAATGATACTGACCTACAAGAAAATGGACACTGGTGTACCTGATTAGTGTCTGGTGACTTCTTTTCACTATTTATGTATGTCTCTTTGTTTGTTTAATATTTTTTGTTATATCTTGAAAATTATCATTGACAACAAAATGTTCAAACATTATGTTAATCCTTTGTGCTTACTGTGACATGTATTATGTTTATACATCTGAATTGGGTGGAGTTGTGCAACAACCAACCATTTAAGAAATTGCCTTGCTGATATTAAATTTCTGATATTCAATATTGAAATAAATATCTATTATTTATTTTCCACTGTACCCACCATTCTTGTGGTACAAGAATTGTTGAACTGTACGTAATATGTGTGAAATTTGCTTCATGTACTATGTCTGTAAAGGTAAAGGCAAAGTTACCCTAAAGGAATATGGCGGAGTGGGAGTATAGCTCCGCACATTCCTAACCTTAGTAGTAAGTGAAGCTGAGTGGTCAGCTATATGCTCATACAGCTTTACCCCCAGCTACAGCCTCCTCCATTGAATAGGAGGCTGGCTGCCCCCAGGTGTTGGTGTTGGTGTTGGTATTTTGGAGAAGAGAAACATTTCTTACCTGTGGCAGAAACTGCACTGAAATACATCGGTCATACAGCCCATTGCACAGTCACTATACCAGCCCACTCACTCTTGTTCCTTATTATGTTTAGGTAGAAGTAACAAAGCATGGGAAGATGGTTATGCCCTATGAAGAACTTAACATTTCTGCATTTTATTTTGTATAATTGTTATATAAAAATCTCCGAAAAATACTAAAACTTTTTTCTTGTGGAAATAAATAATATTAAGTCCTGGCAGCTGCATTTTAACTAGGGGATAATGCCAGTATTGTTAAAATATGCATTATTTTGCCAGCTGGATTGCACACATGCAGCATTTACAATAGTTCATCACCACTGCCATTTCCTGCTTGTGTGTGTAAGTAATGCAGTGAACAAAGGTACAGAGGGACCATGTCAATGAAGGGTGCAAAATCTCTGCTTTTTTTAAAGTCAGCAGTCATTGTAATGCTATAGTTTGTTAAACATGCTATCAGTTTTGCTTTTGTCACAACTCCTGATTGCCTGTGTTTTGGTATGTGTCAGGTAAATACCGTAAGTGTATGGGACCATGTCACGCTTCCTTCAAACACTAAGAAATTAATTTCTTACAAGACATGCTAAACGTGAGCAATGTAATTGAAATGAGTATGTTATCAGTGTGAATTTAGACGTAATAAATGGAAAGATCAAGAGATCCCTAGCTTCATTCACCCTGTGAAGGACAGCCTGGGTCTGAAGACTTCAGGTGCGGACAGCATGTGCTATGAGCCAGTCAGGTCTATGTTGTGTAGATCTGCAGGTCGGTTGAGACCAAAGAAGAAGATTTCCACAGTCACAATTACCTCACATAACTGGATGAGTTGGCAGAGGCAGAGCACATTTTCAACAGAGAACATAACATCAAACTCGCACGATACCAAAATCATTTCCAAACCACCATACATGGACTGTATGACCAGGGAGATGACTGAGATTGAGCTGCATCCCAACCATAAGAATAGAGGATTGCCTCATCTTGGGCAGATCATAGAAACCTCACATTCTCTTCTGAGAAAGTGGAGGAAGCCTTCCCATGATGATACATCAGCCTTTCTCAGGGCCACAAACTGGTTCTCTCCTATTCATTTTCTGAGACAACACAGGAGGTCTCCCCATATTGATTACAAGCAGCCTTTCTCAGGGCCAAAAACTGCATAATAGTCCTCTCTTTGACCACATGTATCCATGATCTTTCCTTTTCTTGTCACTTATTCATCTTCCATATTCCTGCAATGAACTCTGTCATAGACCACCCTCTCTCGGTTCCTGTCTCCATATAACCCTAAACCTAAAATTCATCACTTCATTGCAGCATCTCATGCCTGACCACCTGACCATTGTCACTTTATCTTATAACAGACCAGTGTGACAACATCCCATTAAATATACAGCGTTTTTGTTGAAACAGGAAGACGCTGTCATGCAATGGCCATTTAAAATGAATAGTACACCAGCTGCAGCAGAAATGCTGTCATTTAAAAGGCTATACGCTGAAGGATAACCATCTTATCTAATCAGTACCACTTAGCCTTCCTGCCAGTTCCACTACGACCTGGCCCATTCATAGTACTACCTTTCCCAGTGGCTTACATCCTAGTTGTCGTTATATAATGAGCCTATATTTTCTTGTGTGGCTTTTCTTTCTTGACTGCTTTTGACTGCTTTGCCCTGAAAATGAAGGCATTACACTCCTTTGAAATATCAGTAACTTATAACCATGTCAGCTCCCAGCCAGTGAACATATCTTAATTACAGGGACTCTAAGCATTTCTAAGGGACACAGGTACACTTCTATAAATAATTTATCACAATATTAATTTTCCAATTATACTCTTTGCCAAAACTTGTTGTACACACATTTATGTGAAGGTATGGTTGTGACATTGTAAGTTTAATCACTCTATGCCTGTAGGTTGTGGTCATGTCACTAATATTTATTTCACAGTTATGCTGTATTTACACACCTGAAATGATGGAAAATGTTCCCTTAAAGAAAACACGGAACTTAATTTTGCAATTTTAATCACACAAATATCTTGTAAATAAATACTTCTAAATTTCCAATTTTTAACTTACGTGACCTAGCTAGCTAAATTGGAGTGATGCAAGATGTGACTTCTTGTCAACTTAGTGCAAAACAAGACTGATTCCATAGCGTTCATTTACTAACTTGCCTCCTGTTCCAAAATTCTTCCCCTCTGAAATTTTCTTACCATGTCCAATTGGCTGCCTCTTAATTTCGCTGTTTCCTAATGGGCATGAAAAATTAAAATTTTGAATACTGTCTCATCATTGACTACACATGACAGCGCTGTCTCCAGTGCCGTAACTTATATATACCCTGTGTAAGTGTTCTACTGGTCATTTGTAAAGTGCAAACCTGACTAATTGAGCGTAGACCCTTGCAAGATTTAAAAAGTCCAAAATTATCAAAGTATAGAATTTCGACTGCTGCAGAATTTAAAAAGAAAAATGAATTGTTACCTTGACAAATGGTGAACATGCTAGCTTCCTATATGCAAACTAAACTCTCTCTCTCTCTCTCTTGCCCTGCTGTCCCATCAGAGCTGCTACTTGAACACATTACAGTTCCCTTTCCACACTTAATTAAATTACTAATTGCAAATAAAATGTAACGTATCTCCCAAATATAAATTCTGATACCTAATAAAAGTAATCACTCCTCATGTGACAATTATGAATTATTAACCTGTCAACATGGTGTTATACACCAGAAGACTTTCATCGTCTTTGGCAACTACTCATCAGATATATTTAATTTGTCATATACCTGATAAGAAAACAGGAATTAAATGCAGGACATAAGCAATTTCCTCTTCTTCATCAGGTGCTAGGTCTTTACTTATTCTGAATATTTGGAATTGATATCTGTATCATTTAGACTAATTTTTTTCTTAGAACATCTTGAATATATTTTTTTTTATTTACAGTTAATCCAAAATGTATTCATTGATTTTTCAATTTTTGAAACATGTCAGTTAGTGACTGTTTTGTTCTTGTAGTTATCAATACATCATCAGCACAGGCAGAACACTGTTTTAATCGGAGACATAGCTCCTCCTTTTAATGAGCTGTTGCTAGTATATGGGACAGAGGTTGAGGAGCTGCTAATTAGGACAAGTAGCGGTTGTTTGTATATTGGTCAATCAGTGGAGAATTTAGAAGTAACGGTGAGCCGAGACCTGATGTTTGTATATCAAGAAAAATGCTGAGTAAATCGGAGTTGAAAATAGATACCGCATATCTTGCATTAAAAGTAACCTAAGAAGATATGGAAAGTGTGTTGACCGGCTCTTGAACAGGTTTAACGAAGACTAGTTCAAGTAAAAGTATATGGAGGTGTTTGCTCTTCGGGGATATTGTGCGGCGTCGGTGTATGTTACCCATGTTTTGGGACAGCGTTTCAGTCCGTTCGTCAAGGGACAAAACAGACCGAAACGATTGTGTTGTTTTTACTTTGAGGTACCCAAAGAAATTTCGTTTTGCTGTTCATTAGATGTTCTGAATTGTATGCCAAGGCATAAATATGGCTTTAAAAAAAATAGGTAAATGTGTAACCTGCGTTATGACAAATTTTCTTCTGTTCTTTCTGGCCACTGCACGCACTATCACAGAAGAACGATCCAAATTTGATAAATGCTAATTGGTGTGATATTCTGTGTGTCGGAGGGGGGGGGGGAACCAGGCAAACAAAGACAGATGGTTTTCTTACGGACTAACTTGCG
>Ga0136643_10005391_pt1 | contig 18006 bp, 9 predicted proteins | sample TergutLab28metaG_FD_96883 | JGI IMG/M metagenome (GOLD analysis project Ga0136643, IMG submission 96883) | Labiotermes labralis P1 segment gut microbial communities from Petit-Saut dam, French Guiana - Lab288 P1 (version 3) (version 3) | ecosystem: Host-associated > Arthropoda: Insects >...
CTTTGTTTTCCACTTTTTCTCTTTTCCCCCCTTTTTTCAAAAGCAATTTTTTTTTCAATTTTCTACATGACTTTCCCAGCTTGAAAACCCCCCCCCCCCCAATTTCATTATACTTGATAGGGAGAGCTTGATAATTATGACACAGAAAGTCACAGATATGATAGCAGTATGCGTGGTATCACAAACGTTGAGAGAAAATAGTAAGTTCTAGATATTTACTGTAATATGCAAGAGGAATATACCTTACAAAATTTTCTCTTAATTCGTAGCCCCGTTAACCCCTTACACCAAAATGGTTAATGTGGTATCAAATGCTTGAACACATGAAGTACCTGTAATTTGAACAATGCATTTGTACTATTCTGCGTTTGCTGTAACACACAGATATTATTTTCTGGCATGAAGGCGAAGTGTGTTTACTGTACGTAAGAGCTAACATTTCATTTACTGATATCTTATTTCTTCTGGGATTTTACGCAGCGTGGATTGGTAGTTACGTGCCGATGGTATGGGGCAACCTATCCGTCACATCTTCAAGGATCGAGCGGTCCAAGGAACTATCAATCTACACCGCGTAACATCCTAGAAGAGCGAAGATCTCATTTACACGGCGGCGGAAGCCTGACATCACCTGAATTATTTATTGTTTAGCAGAACTCCAGACCTCATGTAGTGAGGATCCTACTGCTCTTCTTATCTATCATACACATTAGACTGTTTCTGTGCTCCTCATTGCACGTTTTTGACGATGGTATTAACGGGCTAGGCTTCCTCAACCTGACTCGAAGCCAGGACAGTTGTGTTTGATAAAGTGATTGTGATATGCGAAAAAACGGAGGGAATGATTTGCTGTTAACGTGGACAGCACAGCTAATCTATCTGTTTTATATTTTTGTGTGTGCTTCATATTACAAAAGTGGTTTTGAATTCCACGTAACGGAGAACAGATTTGTACACAATACACAAACAAACAACAACCAACCAAACTAATAACCAACTAACTAGCTACTAACTAAGCAACTAACCAACTAATCAACCAACAAACTAACGATAGAATGAACGAATCAACGAATGAACCAACTAACTAACTACATGCAGAAGAGTCCTTCTTGAGAAGCTAAAAGCTCCTCAGCTAGTCAACAAATTCCTCGCAATTTATGGAAACCGAATGTTCCTTACCGCATTCACAAGAGGCTGCCGTATCCTAAGCCAGATCAATTCGTCCATGCTCCTCCGTCCGTCCCACTGCTTGCACATTCATTTCACACAATACCTCCAGCGACAGAAATGTACTATGGACATTTCGGGTGTTGTTGCATCGTGTCAAGTGAGGGAAGTAACGGTCACAGATCTCTGTGACAGTGGCACTCGTAGCCAAGAATTAAGCATCTTTGAATTAAGAATTAACATTTTGTTCTTCATGTCGTGCCATTATATTAGAACTCAACATGCATAACCAAGTAACCACCATAAATCAAATTCCAATCAGGCCACTTAATAATTCGAAATTTATTTTTCAACATTAACTTCAATTTTTTGAGTAACCTAACCTGTTTCGGCCGTATGGCTATCATTTGGGAGCCAGAGATCACAGTTTCCTATAAATAACATTCACCAATGCACCATGATCACATCCACCATGTATCTTGATAGCCGATGCTCTGGTCGACATTCGAAACAAGAACTGCCGAATAAGAATAAGAAAAGTTATTCGAACTTACTGGGTTACATTCTTAAGTCTAAAGAGTTTTTAAGGGTTTTCATTTGCTTTGTAGACAAATTACATTGTGACGTTTTACATTCTGGGAACTGTAGCTACATTTCCAATTGTCTTAAGCTTTAACAATTTTTTTGGCGTATTAAAGTTATAACAAATGTCCAACTCTGGCGCTGCAATGCGGAACTTCTACAGTCAGTTGTATTATAATCATCTAGGCAACAGTTTTTTTTCATTTCATTTTTTCTTTCGTAAAGATGAATACACGTTTTTAGTTAGTTGTTCTGCTAAAAAGTGCGTGATATTTGATATCTGCGCTCTTCTGGGATATTACGCAGCGTATATTAGTAATTCCTTCCCGACGTTTCGTGGCAACCTATAGGTCCCACCTTGAACGGTCAAGAAACCCCAGCGCCACCTATTATTCCAGATGAGCGCAGATCTTATCCACACCGCGACCGAAGTCTTAAATTACGTGATATTTTTTTCTGACTGAGGTCACAGTCAAACGCACTCCGCTTGCGTTTTTCGTCATCATGTTGGATTTGTGTGACACTTCGTGCCAGCCGTTTACAGAGTATTTTGTTGATTATTTCTTGTGTGCTAGCGGTTGAGTGGAGGAGCTGGAGGAAGTTCTACGGGAATTGTAGGATCCAAATGCACCATCTTATTAAATAAGGTAAAACGTTTCTAGAACTCTTGTCTGGCAAGGGGTTAGAGATTACGACATCTCTTTACAGATTTAAACATAAATTAACCTTTATAATATTTTGTTAGTTTATTTAGATGATCTCTGTAGCGATTCTGAGTCCCCGAATTGTAGGACCTATCTATCAATGCAGACAGTTGAAGTGGTCTCCAAATGTAATGAAGACGAATGAAGATGAATCAGGGCATTGGACAGAGTCAGGAAAGAATATGAGGAAAATGACAGCGGGTTCCAAAGCAAAGTGTCGGAGATAGGATTTTTATCTAACCATACTTCCTGTAGAAATGGGGAATTTACTGGGTAAGAGAATTCTGCGTCTCTAACAAAGAACGCCTGCAGTAACATCCATTTAGGTGGGCTGCGTTCAATTTAACAGTGGTGTACGAAACCAGATGCCCGTGGAAAAGGGAAAGTAACGTTGTGTGGATAGATTGGCTTCAGAACTTTTTAGAAGACATTCTAACCTGAGCTTTCGTGTGCTGCAGTTCAACGACTGACTAAAGGAGAAGTGCCTCACTGTGGCAGTAAATTGGACATGGCAAAAAGATTCCACTGCTTTAATAAACTGAAAATTCTGTGCAATATCAACGTATCTGTCGCTAAGTTGGGCAATATATTTTGGAAATAAGTAGCAAAGAGATTGTGGAGTGGAACTGCTTGGGAATGACACTGCTAACATCGAAATTGCATTGATGAAACAATGAACTGTAGACGAAATCAGGGAATGTCTGCTATTATTCGGGGCAGAACATTCTGTCTTCCCGTTTGCTTTCCAAAAATACGGAAGTTAAATAAACTGTAATATAACTTTATCTCTTACCTTGTGTAATGTTCAGGCACGGTTTCTCATATTTATTGTATAAAATAGGCTGGGGGTGTTTGATTATAAGATGTGGGGGAAGATGTTTGGAGAGAAGAGGGGGAAGGTAAGATGGGACTGGAGAAAACTGCATAATGAAGACAGCTTCATTATTTTCACTCCTCACTCAGTATTTTGTGAGTGAGAAGAGCAATAAAAATGAGTTGGGTAGGGTAAGGGCACGAACGAGACGGAGAGGTGCATATAGGTTTTTCGCTGGGAAGCCAAAGGGAAAGAGTCCACTTGGAAGAAACAGGTGTAGTTGGGACGACGATATTTAAACGGATCTTCATGGCATAGGATGGGGGGAGTTGAACGTGTATGATCTGGCTCAGTAGAGGGGAAGTGGCTGGCTCATGTGAACGGGGTAATGAGCCATCAAGTTCCGTAAAATAACATGAATTTCTTGACTAGCTGGAGAAATGATAATTTCTGAAGAAGGAATCTGTTCCATGGAGTTAGTGAATTAGGAAGGATAATGCAATGCCATTGTTTCAATTCATGTGGAAAACGAAGGGAATATAACTGTCGTGGCAGGCTGCGTTGCATCAGAAATGTATATCGCGCAGATTTTGATGTTTAATCTTTTGGCGCCGTAATTATTTTTTTTTAAAATTTTTAGCACACCCTGTATATAAAATGTGAATAATACAGGAACCAAATAAGTTAGGATTATGAAACAAACTGCATTTTGAAGAGAAAAGAACGGAGAGTATGTACCATGTTTAAAATATTCAGTACCTATATTTGTTGAATAAATATATAAAATGCAACATTTTGAGGTTAGCGGTGCGATAAGGGGTCGTTAGGCTTCAAACGGTTGGGAGTAAGAAAAGTCCTGAATTTTATGATTTTAACTGTCTTATTCTGCTGTGGTGATGAGTGTCTCAGCTAAGTATAGAGACCGCTTTTCATCATAGCTTCGCAACTTTAAAAAATATAAAAAATGGGTAAAATTTTACTTAATTTTATTATCAGAAGAGCCAGACAACAGCATAGAAGTTTTAGAGTGTTGCTATAAGGAAGAATTAGAGCTCTCAGCATTACGTTCTCACGGTCAAGGTGTCCTAAGACCATAGGAAAGACCATTATCTAAATCCCAATTCACTCAGTACCACACGATGCAAAGACCGGATTCGGTATTTTGAGTTTTCATACAGCGAGACTTATTAATAGACGATTACATGACTACTCTACACTCAGTAACTTCGTGCAGTGAATATATTCGTGAGAAGCTAAGAGTCAGACGCTGAAGAAACTGCCTGCCTTTTATGGAATCTGAAGGCTCATTACGATGCTCACAAGAGGCCACCGCCTCCGGGCCTGTAAAACATTTCCTTATAAATTGGTATTTTTCATTGTGTGCTTGCCAGTCTGTAGTTGTCAAGTTGAAGGGCCACGCATTGTTGATCGTCCGCAACCGTAGTGCAGAATTATCGCAGCTACCATCCACACCTGATAGCCATCTCACTTGTGAGCAGAGTTAATTTTTTTAAGTCACCTTAACGAATCTCAAATGGAAGGTGCAGATCTTAGTGTTATTTGTGACTTATGGCATAAGTGTGGTCTGTTTTCAGAATGGATGAAATCAAGCTGCATTCCTCTCATTTGTAGATGAACGAAAACTAAATTCGCTACGGAAATTTCATATAGATCTACCAAAACACAAAATCATCAAATCTAATGTTGTAGCTTCTGAATGTTACATACAGAGAGAGAGAGAGAGAGAGAGAGAGAGAGAGAGAGAGAGAGAGAGAGGACTTCCCGTTTTCTGAATATACCTGTTAAACATTTCGACAAAGAAGCCATATGAACGAACAGTATTAAGCCAGTTTTGGGTAGAATAGGTAAAAGCCTAGAACACAGTGTCTGCTTCTAACGTGTCTGCCTCATGTATGCACGCAAAATTGAAGCAGTCCTGTCAAGGTGAAGTTATACCAATGCTTAATGTAGCACCACACAATGAAGGTGACTCGAGCAGGATTGTGCGCCGTAAAGCAATTAACGTCTTGCTTTGTAGCCGTCGGTCGGGCTGAATCGCTTGACCCAGGCGTATTCTAACATTCGCGCAGCCAATGATTGTTCGAGCCTGCAAATGTACGGCTTTGTTTCATAGTGTTCGAGTAACTTTGGTTAGTCTGTTCCTACTTCAGTAGCTCAGAATACGTAGTGTGTGTGTGTGTGTGTGTGTGTCTGTGTGGAATTAAAAAATTACTACACAAAAATGAGTCGGATTTTACGTGTTATGAAATCATCTTCTGTGATTTGAGATTGTATTGTGTTAGGTGACATTGTCGTGTTTTTTTTTTTCAAGCAAGCCGTTTATTTTTACTCCCAGAACAAGACATCTATATAGATGTTGTATATTGGTTTTCATTCAGTACTACTACATGTTTCGGCTGTATACTGCAGTCAGCATAATCCATGTATTAATTTCAATATCGCTTATTATTCCGTTTCCGTAATAATCATTATAAATTTTACAATTATTTTCTACGCACTGTTTGCAAGGAGAGGCATCTCCTGTTTTACTGTCTTTTGAAACAGTATCCTGCCTGATTATGGCTGAAGTAGACAGCCGAAACATGTGGTAGTATTGAATAAAAATCAATATACAATTTATGTATAATTTGGTGTTCGGAAAGTAAAAATGAACACTCATTTGTAGTAGTAACTTGATCCTTGTGTGGAGAGGTGAGAAAAACCACGAAAGATTTCTATGAGAACAGGTGGTCTGTTTCAGAGACTCCACTCGCAAGATTTCCAGAATTCTTGTAGTTCGGGTGGTTATATATAGCATATCCTTTTCTGTAAGGCAGAAAAGCTTTCGGCTTTTCTGAATGCGAAATAAGATTAAATTACAGCATATATTGTCTCCCGTGGGCCCGGTAGCTCAGTCGGTATAGCGACTGAGCTACCGGGCTGGACGGTCCGGGATCGAATCCTGGTGGGGACGAGATTTTCCGCCCGTCCAGACCGGCCCTGGGGCCCACCCAGCCTCCTGTAAAAAAGGGTACCGGGTCTTCCCAGGGGTAAAGTGCGGCCGGGGCGTGCTGCTGACCACTCACCCTCTTCTAGTGCCGCGGTCATGGAAGAGAAGAGCTATACCTCTACCCACCTTCTGGGCCAAACCCGGCCTGTAATGGAATCACTTTACTTTTTTATATTTTCTCCCAACCCTGTAGTTCCTCACTTTAATGTGTCTCCTAGACACCTAGACACAAAGTAGAACTTTTCATTTATTAAATCGTAACTGAAGATTGGCTTAAAACAGCAGTAGATAATGTAGACTTGTATGTGCTTCATACGAGTATAGACTTTTAACAATCATGTCCAGCAGTCAGTGTGGAAAGTTAGTGAACAGAACAGGTGCATATCGTAGCTCGGTCTGTAGTTTGCACAGAGGAGTCTAGAGTGGAATACCGGGTTATTTCATGTGGGATTTGTGATGGCAGACGGAGTGGCACTGGAGCAGGAGTCTAATCGTATTTCTTTGTATTTCTCGTGTCCTTCGTCATTCTGCCACAGCTCCATATCATCTGTATGCGCCGGCAGACAGCACCATTGAGGAGACTAGAAACACATGGCCAGCTCTCAAACTTAAAGTTGGGGGCTGACCTAGACTTCTCTGATTAAGTTTTTTTTAACAGAAGAGAGTAGAAAAGCGCACTATTGTGAATATATGGCGCATTTTTCTGTGACATATTTACACTTGCCAAGAGAGGCCATAAGGAAAGTTAATTGGGTATTGCCCATCTCGCTACTGTGTAACTGTGTTTGGCGTTCACTGTCTGTACAGATCCAGTCCAAGTCAGCGTTTTTTTAGCATTTTAAATCCTACGCCCTGCCCTTCTCCACCAGTTATTATTAAAAGTCCATAGTATGGAATTTATGGTGGATCAAGTCGCATTCGGACTGATTTTATCCATGTTTATCTCTTCTTTCCAGTCATTATAATAATGCGAATTCTCCATGCCCATATTTATTCTACCATGACTTTACATCATCTTAGTAACTGACAGATTTGCTAAACAAAACACGAAAATAAACAGCAGCCTCGTCGTGCTAACAACAGAGCTTCCCTTTTTGTAAGAAATGTATTTTTAAAATTACGTAGACCTCAATTCTGGCATTATACTCGTATTTATCATTAACAGAAAGTGTTCCACCAAGTAGAGATTGAAATGCCACCAATGGGGTCCGTTCCGTAGATTGAGGAACACTGCCTTAGACCATGGGAGTAGTAACTTGGTGGGGGAGAGGGAAAAGGGGGCAAATGACCCTCCAATAATTTTTTACTTAAGAATATTTTTTTTTTGGTTACTGAGTTGAAGAGGCGAAAATTAAAAAAAAAAGGCTGACGAAGGGGGAGAGGGGTGTATGTATGTATGTATATTAAGGACTGGTTCAAGCCAGCCTTCCTTGTCTTTCTATTTTGACTCCTTCTTAAATTAAAGTTCTTGATAACAGTGGTCCAATTTGCCACCTAACTCCCCCCCTCCTCCAAGTGGTTAATAGCCAAATTACGCCTACGATATAGAATACGTAAATTTTGCGGGACGTAACCTGAACGTGGGGTCCCTGTCCATGTAGTGGGTCCCTGTCGCCACGGCATGACGCGTCCTCAGGTTGCGGATAGAGGAAAGGCCTCCGATTAGGAAGGTAGCTGCGAATAAATTTAATAAGCACTAGTGGACAGCCGACGAGGGGTGGTCCTCCAGCTTGGGGGTTGGGCGAGGTGCTAACAACTCCTCCCTGTAAAACACTTATGTTACGAAACATTCACATGCGGGATGCTTGCTCTGGAGGAGACTGCATAACGAGGAGTTAATTATCTGTACTCATCACCCAATATCGTGCGGGTAATAAAATCGAGAAGGATGAGATGGGCTGGGCATGTGGCGCGTATGGGTGAGGAGAGGGGGTGTATAGGGTCTTGGTGGGGAAACCGAAGGGAAAAAGACCACTGGGGAGACCTAGGAATAGATGGGTGGATAATATTAGGACGGATCTCCAGGAGGTGGGATGTGGGTATATGGACTGGATTGGGCTGGCCCAGGATAGGAATAGGTGGCGGACGCTTGTGAATGCGGTAATGAACCTTCGGGTTCCGTGAAATGTGGGAAATTTCTTGACTAGCTGTAAACCAGTTAGTTGCTCAAGAAAGACTCTGCACCGTGTAGTAGGTAAGTAACCTGAACGTTTCACCATGTTCTTAATTATCAAACTCTTAGGTACGTTTATGCCGTAGGAACTTTCAAACTGAACTCAGCGAGAGAGATATATTGGAACTTTCTGTTGTAAATAGTTTTCTCTGTGCAACCATGGGAAAAGATGTTTAACCCTTATCCTGCTAACGTGGAGAATATGGTGAGTTACTAATAATGCCAGCAAATGGCGGATGGGATTTAACTTGGCGTTGAAAGGGTTAAATTTTGTAGATTAGGTTGCTGGTGGGAAGACAGAAGCTTCCAACGTCCTTTGAGACTATGGTAGTTAAGCACTGTAAAGGCATGACGGATCACGAAGTTCCCCTGTCGATCAGTTCTATCCACGGCACCCGACACGTCCAATTACGCGCTACTGCCATGAGTAATACCGTCGCAGTAATTTATTCGGTGACGCAAAGACCCGAGATGATTTGATGATAGCACAAATTCGTGGCTGGACTGCACAATAGGCGAATGTCTGTCGACAGCCAATGTTATCTGCTGTGACAGAGAGAAACTTCTGCTCCTGCAGATACTGGAATGAACAGATAGTAGCACTCGCCGGCGTAAGAACAGCAACCCTGCTGATTTTGCACAATGGTGTTAGTTAGTATTATAAACAATAACAATAACACAATAGCTGTAGTTTGTTGACGTACTCCAACTTCTGTCTGCGAAAAGAACATCCCTTACATTGAAAACTTCATTCTTGTGAAGTGTAAATGAACACTCTACTCCATGTTATTATTCAGTTTGTATAGTTTGACTCATTTGGTAGTATTATGAAGATCCAACATACGCAAATCCATATTGAGTGTATTTGTAATTTTAAGTTATTGTTTTTAATGGATCCCTGGTGTTACCTATCCGGAGATAAAGTGATAAACCTTAGAAATATCTACATTTTTATCAGCCAAATATCGATATTCTCCAGTTCAGGGATGGATAAAAAACTCTAATGTATTTTCACGGCAAATAAAACACAGGGCTAAACGAACTATTGAAGAATCTTGATATAAATATGTGAAATGGATTTTACTGGCTGCAAAATAAGACTTCTTTGTTATGAGAAAAACTCTGATGCAACGCTAAGGAGTAAATCTTGAATGACTGAAATGTGACTAAAGACTCTTAAGATGAATTAGGTGATGGTAAAGTTTAGTTGTTCATTTGCAAGGCATGAACGAATGAATATTACCGTTTGGAGGTGATAAGAAAGCTTCACGCGTCGGCCGTTTTATTCCCGGCGGAAGAAATGAATAGAAGGCTTGTTGTGCCCTTGAACCAGCGTGGCCGTCTTACACACGAGGAGAATATTTTTCTTCTGCTGAGAATCGAAAGAGAATTACTCAGTCCTTAAGCCTGTAGCCTAATCACTATACCGATTGTGTCGTCCTGGCTTCCTGGAGTAGTGAGTGGGTTTGCAAAATGTGGAGTTTATAAGATCATTAGGGGTGAGCTCTGAGACACGGAACTGAGCCGGTGGAGTCGACTGATATGGGTGGATGGTTCCTTGTGGTCAAGTTAGTCGTGAAACAAAACTGTTAAGTGGGACAAAATTTCTTCGTGAGGGTCTCATGCATTATAGAGCAAACTTAGAATTGCTGGGGGTAGGTGAATCTAGGTAGAAGTTTTCAGTGGTGATATATGCACTTTGTAAAAATTTTGGATCTTAGAATCACGAAAAGTTCTAAACACAATTCAGAACCTACATTTCTTTGTATTTGTGGAGTAAACTACCTGTTACACTTTTTGACGTTTTGCTGACAGTGCATATCAGTATATTTATCTTAGTAATTAACCAAATTGACGCACAAAATTTTTGTTTTACAATAAGTTTATTTCATTCCTCTACATATTTCGAGCACCATGTGCTCATCATCAGGTCGAAACTCTATTATACAGCCTCTGGTATCATCAAACTCTGTAGGTGGCCGTCCGGTGCACGGGACGGCCACCTATAGGTGTGATGATATCAGAGGCTGTATAATACAATTTTGATCTCTTGATGATGAGCTCATGGTGCTCGAAACATGTAGAGGCATGAAATAAACTTATAGTAAAACAAAAATTTTGTACATCAAGTTGGTTAATTACTAAGATAAATATATGTTACACAGTTACTATTGTTACTTTCCTGTACTTTTATGAAGAATGTTTAGGGTTTTTTTGGACTTAAAATTTGTCGGATATAATGTAAGATTTGTGTCATCCCCATGTTTAGAATTTTAGACAGGCAAAGCTGTTCTGCTTGTAATATACACTTACGTCTTTTGACTTACCTACGTACTAAATTTCAGTTACACAGCTCCAGATCTTCTTTAGTTCTCGCCAACTCATCGCAAGCTGAAAAATAATTTGCATGGCCTCTCTGTTGTTTTACAGTGCACAAGCATTACCTCAAAACAAGAACTGCTAATATATATCGCTTCAGGATCTTTGAGTAAAAGGTACGAGGGGTTGCTGGCAAGTCCTTAGCCCGACCTTCTTTTCGATGTCGTAGGACGGAATCAATAGTGTCGTTGGAAAGAGGATTCTGTTCATGTGCCGAATTACATGTCTTTTATTGTTACAGAGGCGGAAAGGAAGCATGTCAGGCGACGCGCGCGATTTTAACAACATGGAGACGCGAGCTGTCAGCAAAGTTTTTTTTCTTGCAAGACAAGGCGCTGAAGGAAATTCACGTTATTCTGAGAGAAACATTAGGGGAACATGCACCATCGTATGCCACAGTCAGAAACTGGGTGGCGCAGTTTAAACATGGTGATTTTTCCACCTGTGTTGCACCTCGTCCTGGACGACTCAGAACAGTGACCATCCAGGAGATTATTGATCAAATTCACGAGCTAATCTTGGAAGACCGCCGGATTTCGGCTAAATCAATAACTGAGCAACTGGGCATCTCACATGAGAGAGTTGGGTCCATCATTCATGAAGATTTGGACATGCGGAAGCTCTCCGCGAAGTGGGTCCCGAAATGCCTGAATGCGGATCATAAACGTCAAAGGTGCCATTCGTGTGAGCAACTTTTGGAATTTTTTCGGCGCGATCCGAATGATTTCCTGTCGCGATTGATGACCATGGTCGAAACCTGGTTATATCAATATGACCCGGAGACAAAGCAACAATCAATGCAGTGGCGCCATAGAGGCTCACCACACCCCAAAAAATTCCGAGTGCAAAAATCCGTTCGAAAAGTTCTCGCCTCGATTTTTTGGGATCAAGACGGCATTATCTTCCAAAGGACCAAACTATAAACGCGGAGTATAACTCATCTCTGCTGGTGTAATTGAAGAACTTTTTGAAGGAAAACCGTCGAGGGAAGGTTACCAAGGTGGTCTTGTTCTTGCACGACAATGTCCCGACTCACCGGGCACTTGCAACCCACAAGAAACTGGCCTGTCTGGGCTTCCAATACCTTGATTACCCACCCTATTCCCCGGATCTGGCCCCGTCGAACTACCACCTGTTCCCTGGACTGAAAAACAACTGAAATGTCGCCATTTTTCGTCGGACGCGTAGGTCATTGCTGCCGCGGAGACCTGGTTGGACGGATTACCTTCTGATTTTTTTAGTAGCTTGCAAAAGTTAGAGCAACGGGCTAAGAAGTGTATTGAGCATCGTGGGGAGTATGTTGAATAAATCCCTCGTTTGGTCGCTGTAACTTGTTTCCTTCCTGGTCGGGCTAAGGACGTATCAGCACCCCTCTTAAATTTACTTGCATGTAACTACCTGCATGAAGCACCTGCTGTATTGTTGACGTTATATTGATTAATCCGCGCCTGTAGATATTTGATGGAATGTTGCTGAGAAGGGAACATCCAAGTGTTTGGAGTTAGTCTCTGTCAGCATTACTTCGTCAACCAAAATTCCCTCATGGGCTGTCCTGGGATCTAACGTGGGTCTTCGCGGTTATAGCTGGGGATCACTGTCAGACTAACTGCACGGTCCTAGCATCCGTCTTGAAACACTGATAGTCCTTCAGCCCGTCGGTATATTTGCACACATCATGGAACATTGAGATTAATTGCGATATAAAAAGTCCATTGACAGCAGGCTGAACCAAGTGAATGTAGTTTCCACCCTTCCCATTCGATTTAATTAATTCAATTTTTAAAACTGCTCTTCCATCATCTTCTATCCCTTCAAGTAGTTCCTTTGCTTCACAATCTATCAATAGTTTGTACGCATTTTTTATATATCCTGTATGCTATATGCCCAGTCTATCCTATGGATTTTACCTTAATATTTGGTGGACGGTAAAGTGTACCCAGCTGTATACTTTGTAATAATAATAATAATAATAATAATAATAATAATAATAATAATAATAACTTGTAAGGTAAATATAATGTACTGCTTTGACACAAAAAAAATTATAAATTTACCCCACAGTATGCATTTAAGTTTATCTTGCATTTTGGATTAAGCAGAGGGTTTTCCCTACATAAAGTTACAAGTCTATTCTTTGTAACAGAGAGAACGTTTGTCGTGCGAGGTGGAAACTCAGTTATTATACAACAGAATATTTGAATTGTATTTCATTCTGCTAGTGAAACAAAATTTCTTTAATTCGGTGCCTGAAGTTTGTTGAAGCAAATGTTTAGGAACGAAATTGAAATGTCTTTTCTAATATTCTTTGCAGACTGTTATTAATTTTCATCATGTGCAGAACTCAATCCGTAACAGAACACAAACCGTCTCTACTCCAGACCAGTCACTTCATTCCCTTCAGTGAAATGTTAATGTTTACGGTCTGAATCGCACGAAATAAATGTACTTTTCATGAAAATGTGGAGATATTAGATCTTAAAACCGGTGGCACGTACATTTTCCAGTGGGCCTTAAACAGTTATTAAACACATCAATAGACCCACCGACCACTCCCCCCCACCCCCCCCCCCCCCCCCCCCCCTGGGTATATTATTAAGGATTTTCTGTTTAGTTTCCATTCTTTGTGGAATATACAACTATACGGACCGTACTTCATAAGCTACATCTGACAGCCGCTTGACACATATACATTTGAGATATAATCGAGGATAAAACAGTCAATATCAGTCCAAACACACCTACACTAATGGTTCACTCTAGTGTTGTCATATATCCGCGAATGGCCTGCACTGCGTTAATCAAAAGCATGTGCAGAAGACTTATAGTCATTTGCTTTTTAATGAAGCAAATGAAAACCACACGCCGTGTTCCACAAGATTGTATGACGACTGTAGCTCTCAATTCCTAATAAGGAAAGTAAACTTTCAATTATAAAATTGAATTTAATAACTGTCCAACAAGATGCGACGTATTCAGTTTATTACATTTCTGTAGGCAGCTCTACATGATTCGGGTGTTGACACCCATCATCAGCAGCTCGTACAACTGTAATTACAGCTTCTGGTATTGATTAACTGCAATGAGTGAAATACGCTGCTATTAATACTGATATATAATTATAATATATAATGTATAATTATATATTAGTATTAATAGCAGCGTATTTTATTCATTGCAGTTAATCAATACCAGAAGCTGTAATTACAGTTGTACTAGCTCCTGATGATGGGTGTCAACACCCGAAACATGTAGAGCTGTCTACAGAAATGTAATAAACTGAATAAGTCGCATCTTGTTGAACAATTATTAAATTCGATTCACGATGCATGGACCCATGTATATAAAATTTATAAAACTGGAAATTTCATTACGCGTTACTGCAATGAGAAATTTCTGTTGACAGAGAAGCAGAGTAAAAGTTGTAATATCCGGCATCTCCTGGACCAAAGAGTTGCCGGAAGTCGAAGCCTTCAGAATATTTGAAAGTTGTAACTAATGTTTACTTTGGTGTGACTAACAAACTCATGGACAGCCAAACTCTTTATTTTATCAGCTCATGTTCTGTGCTGTTCGCCCTGACGGACGCTGTGTACCAGTGTCATGTATCTTCCGTTATGTAAATTTTAAATCTAAAAAATATCACACAAATGAAATTGTTATTAATTCTTAGTTTAAATGAAGGAATGAGGATGTGTAATTATTCAGTTTACAGCGGCCTACTAAGCGGCAGTTGGAGAACTGTACGTTCTTTCACAGTTGACTGAAAAACTGTACAAAGTGTCACGCATGACAGTAGGCCGTGTGCACGTGAAGGTGGAAGTCAATGAATTTACAGACGATTCCTAGAAAATTATTCTCAGATCAGATAACGATTTTTTGGCAGAAAAACCTTTAGTAGTTATTAAAATATCCGTAAATTGGACATGCGAATTGCTGGCTGTACTCTCTAGATAAAATATTTGTGTACAGTCTGTGATGATGCAGAAAAAGCGAAAGTGTGAGAAAGTACTTCATTGGAACGTTTGAAGACTAAAGTGAGTGTGAAGCATATTTTAAATTTCAGGCACTATATGAAAGAGAACGAAATGAATTCTAAATAGAGTCGGTTATTTCTTCAAAGGAAAGCAATGGCTGTTTTTTACACAATTATGCGGTTCACATTTACCACACACACTAGGAAAGCGCAAAGTTACATAATATTAAACCTGATGTTGAGTACAGCAACCGTAAATTTTAAGTGGCAGACAAAAATTAAACAGCTACAAAACTCGAGTCAGTTATTTAGAAATGTACGCAGGGTCTGAGAGGCGGACATGATCGCATTTCCAGCTGCTCTGTGAAATTTGCGTGATAAAAGTTTCGGGTAACAAAGTTGTGCGTGCAATTCTGTTCATTCTCTCGGCTAATTGCATAGTTTCCATACCGGCACTGCACTTGTGCCATTCATCTGTAGCCATGTGCAAGTAAGAGGCAACGGACTAACTACAAAACTTTAACGTCAGGTTACTGTGCATTTATAATGTGCAGTTACAATGTCACGGCAGAACACTTAACATCCCTACTTCACGTTAGGCAGGTACGTGGATGGAAAGTTGATTGATGTCATTCCTTACAAATTTCCGAATAGAATATGTATGTATGTATGCATGCATGTATGTATGTGTGTATGTATGTATGTATGTATGTATGTATGTATGTATGTATGTGTGTGTGTGTGTGAATTTTTAAAATTATTTATTAACCAGCATGTTCCATTACAAGCAAGCAATACTACATGCTAAGAGTTTCTGTTACATCTCCTGTGACTCCGACTAATGTAGGCTATATACTTATGTACCCTGTCTATTAGCTTGATCGTTACTTGTTCCTTGTTTACATATTAGTAATCTGCTCTTTACGGTTACAAATTTTCGAAATTTATAGAGTTCACAAACTTTTGAAACAATTTTGTATATTCGTTTGTTAGGTCGGAATTGGTAATAGGCCAGTTGCCACCTGCCTTCTTTATTCTATTTTTGAGAACTTCTCTTTGCTTTCTCAGTAGCTCGCATTCCCACAGTAGGTAATCTGAGGTCTGTGGGCCCATTTTACAAACGCATTTCAGGTCATCTATAATTTTAAATCTATGATAATATGCTCTCAGTGCACCGTGTCCTGTTAAGTTCGTTGATTGTTTTATGCCCACTTGCAGTCTTTTGGATAGTCGGTCTCTTATAATAGGAAAAAACAATTTTGTAATTAAGCCCTTGGTTGATGCGTCCCTTTCACGTTGCCACTGTTGTTCACCTTCTTCATGTAATTCTCTAATCACTGCGCTTTTCGGGATTTTGTTGTAGGCAATTTCTGCTTCACTTCCGCTGACCGCTTCTTTCGCCAGCTGGTCAGCCAGCTCATTCCCATAGTTGTGAGCCTTCACCCAGGTGAAATGGATGGTCCAGTTATCGTTTTTCAATCATCTTATATCGTGCCTTATTTGCTCTACTAAATTTTGATGGTTTCTGGGGTTCGCTATTGCATCCAGTGTTATTTTGCTATCTGTGTGAATAGCTACTGACCGTTGATTTCCCTGAAGATAGCTGAGATTTTGTATTTTCTCCAAGGCTTTAGCGATTGCGAGTTGCTCGGTCTGATTGTTGGAACATCTCTCCGCCAGTTCGTACTTCAATTGGAATGTTAAGTGTTTGTTCATAAATATTGCAATTCCATATCCTACGCCGCTTGGACTTTTTTTTCCTCGCACTTTTCCTTTAACTCAATTGCTTTTACAGGGTGTGTCCATTTTCTGTAGCATTTTGGCGCATCCATTTGTGCTTTCCCTCGGGTGTAATAGTAATCTTTTGCTTGGCTTCTCAGTTCAATTTGTATCGGGGTAATCCCTGTTAGTACACAGAGAATTTCATGAGATGTAGTACGGTATGCTCTTGCGAGTTTTATGTTTATAAGCCTCTGTACTCTTTTTAGTTTTGCGACATTATGTTTTCGTTTAAAGCATTCTATCCATAACGGTGCTCCGTATGATAGGATGGGCAATGTTGATCCCGCGTATATAATTCGGAGAACGTCGTGTCTCAGTCCCCAGTTTATTTTGGCTGACTTTGATAGGGCACGCATAATCTTTATACATTTTCCGGCTATGTTCCCTATAAGTTCGTTGAAGTTAAATCGTCTATCAATGATAAGGCCTAGGTATTTTGTCGTGTCTTCTTGTTGTAGTTTTTTATTATTGAGAAAAATTTTGAAGTCCCGTCTGCTCTTGGGTTTGTTCCACGTTATTACCATTATTTTCGATTTCTGGTTGTTAAAGTTTATTTAGTTGTTTCTGGCCCATTTTGCTACTTTTGTGTCTCTATGTTGGCACATTTTTCAACTTCTACTTCAGTTGTTCCTTTAACTGAAATCATCAAATCATCGGCATAAGCTATCACTTTAGTATTCTTCGTGTACTCCAGGTTTAGCAAGGAGTTATATTAGATGTTCCAAAATCCAGGGTCAGAAGCTGAGCCTTGTGGACAACCTTTATTTATTTTCCTTTGCACTATGCCATTGTTTAGTGTTATGTAAGCGGTCCTCTCATTGAAGTAACTCACACAATGTTTGAATAAATTCCTCGGACATCTTAGATTCCTCAGAGATGGCCATCAGGCTGCGTCAAAAGCCCCTTTAAGAACAAGACTTATTACTGCTACGTATTGCCCTTCATTTATGCTTTCCTGCACAAAGTATGTATTTATGTATGTATGTATATATGTATTATTATTATTATTTATTATTATTATTTATTATTATTATTAAGCATGCTCCATCACCCGGAAGTGATACTACATGCTATAATGAGACTAGCTATTGGTACTTGGTTATAGGTAGAGGATGCACGGTCTGCCTATGCTCTAGGTGTCGGACACTGCATTCCCTTTACAATGCTTAACCATCGATTGGTGTCTCTTAGCACTTTGTAGTTACACCTTCATCACTATAGTTTGTCATAGTCTATTGAGTTTGTTAATTTCATAAATGATTTTAGATGTTTGGTTATTAGTTCGTATTTGTTTATTGGCCAGATCCCATGTTGAAATGTATCCTTCTCGAGTCTTCCCCTTTGTTGTTGAAGAAGGGTGCAATGATATATCAGGTGGTCGGTAGTCTGATCCCCCTTGTTGCAAGGACATGTTGCACTTTC
>Ga0136643_10005393_pt1 | contig 18002 bp, 8 predicted proteins | sample TergutLab28metaG_FD_96883 | JGI IMG/M metagenome (GOLD analysis project Ga0136643, IMG submission 96883) | Labiotermes labralis P1 segment gut microbial communities from Petit-Saut dam, French Guiana - Lab288 P1 (version 3) (version 3) | ecosystem: Host-associated > Arthropoda: Insects >...
CTGCCTGCCCGTTCGACCGCATACAACAACTCGGCTTCCATTGGAAGGATTTTCTTGAGATTTTGTATTTCAGTTTATTTTCGAAAATCTGTAGGAAATTGAAGCTTGGTCGAAATCTGACAAGAAAAATGTCTACTTTGCATGCAGACTTTATACATTCTTGATCCTATCTCGTTCAGTTCTTTCTAGAATGAGAAATATTTCAGACAGAAGTTGTAGAGTAAACAGAACGCACATTTTGTGTTCAGTGACGTTATTTTTATTTTTTCTACAATCATGTCTATGAGGCGATGGGGCAGAATATGATAGAGCCGGGCAGGCCAAAGATGACAATATAATGTGGCGCACGCGCCCTGCATGCCGGATCACTAATGCTATAGACCCCCTCTAAGTGCGTAACACTTGTTGCTTTTCCACGGGAACGATGCCTTGGCGAACGTAAGACTTGTAACTACACTTTATGTTACATTCAAGTACTGTAGTAATTGGAGCAATTATTTCTAATAGTCCTTTTTCTCATTTGGCGAGTTTAAATTCCGTTGTTTATGTGGCCGTCCCTTTTACATGCATGGGAGCTTGGTATTCAACTTATGTAGTCCTTTTCATTTCTCAACTTGGCTTTCATGCTTCTAGTAGTTGCTTCATCATTGTCAGGTACGTGTAGGATGTCTTTATCAGCTGCAAACAACATTTGAATATTCAGAAAGTTATCGATGTTGGGGTATTTTGTGTGGTGTTCGAAATCGATTAATATAAAAATGAATTCAAATGTAGATGTTTCATTAATTTATCGATTGATCGTTGTATTTAGTTACAAAAAGTGGCATACGAACTAAGTTAACTTTTAGTCTCCTCACGTCCATATTATTAGTTACGATGTGATACGTGTAATTGTACAGTATTCAAGAGTGGTATAATTTCAAAATCGCAGCTGTACAGCTTTTCGCCCAGTTTACTAAGGATTTAACGCTAGTAACGTCTGAGGATATCTTTAACACATTTTAAATAAGTAATTGGTGTTTTTAAAACTTAAGTTGTATCAGATAATAACTACACCAAAGATATATATATATATATATATATATATGTATATACAGGGAGAGAAGGAGTCAAAGGTGCATTTTGTAAAATCATATAATACAGTATTAATATAAAATTGTAATTTCCCTTGTTAAGTCATTAATAATTATGGTCAGTAGCTGAGCGAAAATTTTGGCTCCTCAGGCAAAGGAGCGTTAGTAATGAACGGATGTATCCTGTAAAAGTTGTAATTGGAATATGTGTTGTGTTCAGATTTGGAGCCTATTATTTTCTGTGTTTGTGGTGGTCATTGATTACGGTGCCAAATTAATTTGGTCGTTTTCGTCTTAACCGGCCTAAATTCAATACACAGCTAATCGATCTAATTTTTATTATGGAAATATATGCTAAAACGTGGACCTTCAGGATGAGCGAGCAAACATATTTCTGACAAAGATGATTAGAAATAGATAAATGATCTTTAGCAGGCCCTCATTATTTCCACAACACATCTCATTTCCTTTGTGTAGCTCTCCGATTTAATGCTGTTTTATGTTCTAGATTAAAGTTAAAATGAAGTTACGACATTCTGTCGTTAGAAAGTATTATTTATTAACAGTCGTCTGAGATGAGAAATTGGAGTTTCTCCGTATCCCAGAAGACTGGAATTTCAGCCACCCAAGATATTAGACTTGGAATCACTTCTCATTCTATGTAAGATCCACGTTAACGTACAACGAACGGATATTCGGGCATATGGAAAGAACCTTACTTCTGCGAACAGCGGCATAGATAGCGAACCGAACGGCCCCGTTCTGAGGGCAACAGGTTTCTGTCCTCGCATGATGATCATCTGCACACGTCGCTTCTCGTCCGGCAACATTTCGTACCATGCACACTCGTACGCTGCGGTGCACACCCCTTCACTCTGGAATCGTGTCATCAACATGTTTCAGAACCAGCTAATTTACCAAAAAGTCAGATCGTGCGATATAAACACCCTAATACGTTGTCTCACATTAAATATGAAGAAACGGTATAACTTTATGGAGCAGAGTCCTTCTTGAGAAGCTTGTCAAGCAATTCGCGGCATTTTATGGAAGCCGGAAGTTCATTACCGAATTCACAACAGCCCACCACCTGTCCCTGTCCTGAGCCAAATCAATCCAGTCCATGTCTCTCTATCACACTTCTTGACGACCCATTTTAATATTATTCTCCCATCTTCGCCCAGCTCTTCCAGGTTATCTCTTTTCTTCAGATTTTCCCACCAAATTTCGGTATGTACTTATTCTGTCCCCTGTACGTGCCAAATGCCCAGCCCATGTTTTCTGTTGTGATTTGATGACACGAATAGTATTGTAAGAGGACGAATAAATGTTATAAATGTAAATAGGTATTTTAGATTGTAACATTGTGTTCTTAGCTAGGTACAGTCAGTGATAAAGAATCATACCTCTGTAATGAGACTGGAACCGAACCAGCAGAAAAGCCCCAGTTCAGACACAGCAGTGACTAGGTGTGTCAGCATTTGTAAGAACTTCATGTTAAGAGGCATCTGTATGAAGTAGAACACAATACGTCAACTGAGCTGTTGTTCAATAAATCTCACGTGTCTTCAAACACGGAATCTGGTTTGTAAGCAGAGTACTACATAAACAATTAAAATGTGCTACTCATTCTAATGACTCATGCATTCATGGAAACGTTCCAAATTTAAAAGTGTTCTACGAGAAACTTACCGTAATCAGTTGAAACCCCAGCATACACATGATGAGTGAAGCAGTCAGGAACTCCATGAACATCAGCGGGCTCAATATTGCATTCAGGTCGTTAGCGTTCCTAAGGATACATTAGTTTCAGTTACACGCTGCAGTTCATCATTCTTATTTTTTTAATACTAACCTATGTTCACTGTGAATTTCGGGTACGAATAAATTCTGTGACTATTTTGTGGATTGATGAGTTGAAGAGTTTTATTGCTTAAAATATCTCCCCCAAGTGGTGAGAATTTAAATTCCCCTTCCTGCCAGTCTTCAGTGCAAGTTTGTGGGTCAAGAATTTGGGAGGCTCACAAACCAGATTTGAAAAAGTATTATTGGTGAGAAAGAGAAACATTTCGGTGGAATAAATGCAGAAAATCTGGCACATGATTCTATGCATCATAACTTTTATGAGACTTGTAAGAGTTTCATGGCAAGCATATGACACATCTCGGAGATTAGAGGAAATATAGAAAAGTCTATCTAGACGGTATGAATTGTCTTTTGCACTGAGAATGAATGTTCGTTTCAATACAGTTCCCGCCGCTGCCAGTGGTTACAGGGGTGTTTCAGGATAAGTATGCCTTATTTCGGGAGGACGTTTCTTAAGTTAAATGACATCAATATAACGAAAAGTAACTGTATCTGAATTTGAACTGTTACGGAAGTATTGATGCGAATAAAATGTGGTCTTCCTGCGGTTCCATGTAATGTACCTGTTTAGTATGATATCGTATCCTTACGCTGCACAGGCCCTTCCTGAGCCGACAGCGAAGCCAAGCTCTGAGGCTGTGTGTTGCTTAGTAAATTTCTTGGAAACCTAAGTGCGATTTTTATGATACTAATGCGTTATTTTCTTAATTAATCAATGTATCTGCGTCCCTGAAGTGTTAATTAGTTGTTAAATGAAGTTGTTAACATTACAGGAACTACAAATTTCTCCTAGTTTTACTGTGTATTTGGCAATCGATAAATATGAAACTACTTTCATTTAATAAAACTTCTCTCGCCATTATCTCCGTAACCATTCAAATTCGGTTATAGGTATTTTTGGTTATATCGAACTTTCTCCCGAAATGTGGCAGATCCCCCTGGAATACCCACTATATAATGTAAAACTCGTATTTTGCTAGCTAATAAGAGGAGTGTAGTTATTTTAAAGCAGGGGGAGACAAATCAAATTTCTGATGGTTTAGATGTGTATCTTAGATGGGAAGGTAAAGAAAGGTCTGCAATTTAAACTATGTAATTATGATTGCAACTATTTAGCTTATCTTAAAGCAAGAAACGTCTGCAAAAGTTTGGCCTAGAAACATCTTGTTAATCGATCAGTATTTATTCTGAAAGAGGGGCGGTTTAATTGCGTTTTCTTGTGTAGATTGTTTTGTTACGATGTCAGTATCTCAGGCTATAGAGTCCTATGTTAGAGTTAATCGTGAATGTTGAATTGGTAGGAAGCGATCGTAGCCTGATCGAGTTACTGCCCGGTATTTGACTGGAAGAGGAAAAATATCAGTCAGGATACGGATGACCCGACGGATTTTTCAAACTGGGCTATCCTTGATGCAAAATTGGATCGGTATGCCTCTACTAAGCCGTTAGGCGTTAAATAGTATTAAAACGAAATGTGTGGAACAAATTTATGGTACCTTGAAAGGTACTGGAATGGCGTAGGATGGAGACCAATGGCATGCTTTTTTTGCCAACGATATGAAACCTTCTGCAGGGTTTGCTTATTTATTTACTTTTATGGTTGATCACTGTCTTAGTGAGTTTCATTATATCTTTACGACGAAATGCGAACTAGAAACTCGAAGTAATAAGTTCAGGTCGCATTTATAATTACTTTTCAGCATTTTTTTCTATGGCTCTGTCAGTTCACATTTTCCAGTAATCGCGAGTCGGTTGTTGTGAAGCTTATTGCTTCAACATGTGTCACTTTCTAATGATCACTGTTTTCATACAGCTTCGTAGGCTGTATGAATGTAGCCAAAAATATTTTGTATAAGTGTCGGAGTTAAAAAATGTGAACGACTCCAAGAAATCGAATTGAAATTTGAAATTGTTTGCAGAAAAATTGTATCGGGGAGACTTTTTCACCAAGAACAAATAACACCCGTTCTTGTTTGCCCCTCTGCATATAAATGAGACTAATGTACAAAGCATAATTGTGTTATGTTGAGTATGTATATTATATTTGGTATTCGCTCCATGCGAAAGGACGTTGTTCTGAGAGTTCAGATTGTGCTGATCAGGGTAGAGGTAAGAATAGAGTTTCTCCAAAGCTTTGGTAACCACCTGTGATGTTACACGTTGTCTTCAACAAGAGAACGTACACTTCAATTTTTACCCTCATGGAAACTTCAAAAGTCTAATGACATTATAGCTTGCAGAACTGAAGGCAGGAGGCTTATCTAGACCTAAGATGCTGGAAGTGATACGAGAATGGAGAAAATAGTACAATAAGGAGCTTCGGGATTTTTGCTGTTCGCAGAATGTTGTTAAAGTGTTCAACGAAGAAGAATGAAATTGATGAGACATAAATGCAAACGTGTATGAGTAATGACAAATGCTTACAGATTTTTCGTCCAAAAAAAAAAACTTGTAGGAAAGAGACAACTTGGGACACATAAGCGGAGATGAGAGAAAAATGTTATTGACATTAAGCAGAAATATGATATGAAATTGTAAAACGAATTTATATGACTAAGTATATGGGGTAGTAGTGGGGCTGTTGTTAATAGCTCCATGAATATTGTACTATATAAAAGGGATTTGACCATTCGAATGGCTGTTAGCTACGCAAGAAGAAACGTGCCTTCATGGAGTTACAGTAGTTAATACCAGTACTACTTACTCAAGTATGTGCTGATGGTACTTAATGCATTCCTTCATATAACTTGATGCTTTAAGTCCTTCATCTTTGTTGAGGTAGAGTGCGTCGTCTTCACTGCGCCGCTCTGAAACTGTGTGTTGTATTTTGCTGTCCTTAGCAGTCGTTCCCACCACTGCTCCAGAAGTGCTTCTGTTGTCCGTAGAATCCTTTATTTGGTCTCGTACATTCTTCTTGGCATTTCTCAGGGATGAGCTGAGGAGTTGAAACTGGGATGTCGTATAAAGGATAAGAACAAAGTAGAAGGCATTTAAGCTGCCAATAACAAAGCAGCCTTCTGAAAATGTCGACGAAACTTGGAACAAATAGGTTAATATATTGTACGGATATACCGTTGGGTCTACAGGGAACCATGCCTTCCATATGAGAAGGTTATACCCTCTTTGAATGGTCGAATTCACTTGTCTCGACGTTAGAACAAGTGTCGGCGGTGTCAGGATCATAATGCATGTAGCCGTACACACGGTACTACAGTAGAGAAATGTGGTTGTCTTGGCCAGGTACATTGCATTTCTAATAATGGATTTCGCTTCGTCGTTGAAATTGTTTCCATATATGTAAAAAATTTTTTCCAAGTTAATCGTAAGTTTTGTCATTTTTTCCCTTTGCAACAAAACAGGAATTAATTTGGCTCCGTGAAGAAACTGGGCGATACATACCAACAGACACTCACTGAATTCTGCGAAGCTCTCATCGGCCAGTATTGCATACAGGTAACTAGAAATATTGAAACATATGTGGATAAGGAGGATAGTCATCTGATAACAGCGGTACAATAGGACTTTGAAAGTGTTTCCCTTCATGTCTCGCCACCATATTCCTCCAATTTGCAGTAACCTGAGATTTAATGTTAAAACTTTCTGGGGGTCAAATTCATCGACTGCCATTTTCTTCTTGGAGTTCCTTGTCTGTCACTGAGTTTTAAAATGAGACCTGGAAGGCTGTGTGTCTGTGTAGCACACATCCAAGGGTTGAAATCAATAATTTAAAAACAGCTTTATTTTAGCCTTGTTACTTGCTTCTTATTTACTCAACCCAACGTTAGGTGTACTAAGAAATGATTGTTGCGCTTGCTTGTTTGCTGGTAATTTGGCATATCCTGATTTTTAAAGATTTATTGCTGTTCTACTGCTGCATTATTCCCATTTCATGTCGCCAATTGCAGTTGATGCTATGCCACTTAGAAACAGGCTGTTTTATGTTTCTCACGCATCACGTGGCCCTAATATGTAGCCCCTGTTAGATACATCACTGCTGAAACACACGTGAAATAATGCATCCAAATTTGAAGTGCCGTTTTAAAATCGTGCTTTAACGAATGAACAGATATAATGATTAATATTCCAACCACATTCTTTTTCCTTCTTTCTTAGTTTGGCCCCTTATACGCACTCATTGTAGGTGCAGATAATTATTGTCGCGTCTGATCACACTCAGTGACACACACACACACACACGCACACACACACACACGGTAGGACTTCTCTGGACGAAGGATCGGTCCGTCGCAGAAGTCTGTACCTGTTAAACACACATTCCATATAGACAGACACCCATAACCCCGGCAGGATTGTAACCCCTAATCCCAGCATGCGTGCTGCCGCAGACACGCGCCCTATAGACAGCGTGGCCACTGGGATCGGCCATGTTTTATCAGACGCAGAATTACGTTGAAGAGATGTGCTGGTGACGATATACCAGTACTGTGAACCGTGAAGCAGGGGACGTGGCAGGTTGTCAAGTACCATCGTTCGTCTGGAGGAGGTGAGGAATATCACGCACGCCCTCAGTTGAGATTCAAGATTCTTATTTTCACTTTAAAAGTGAGAGTGGGCCTACGGGGGGGTTTGAGTTTGAGGACATTTTTATTGGAAATCGGTATAAATTGTGTCATGAAGTAATGTTACCAATTTTGGAAATCTGCTTCTGTGTAAACTAAATTATTTCTAAGGTGCCGTGTTCGTAGCTGTCGTTATTCGGTTGAAATGTGTGCCAGTACAATGCATGTGTATGCGAGAAATTTGTGCAAATTTTTTTCGGATTATTTGAAGGAAGAAACCGTTTTGAAGGAGCTGGCACTGAAAGTTTATGCATTTCATATATTTGAGGATTGATATTTATGTACATTTATTTTAGTTAATGAAACTACTGTATTTTGTTGTAGTCGAATTCAAAATATCGACTGACAAATGGCTCACGGTAAAGACCACTGTTGTTGCAATATTTAACGAGGCATATCTTACACTCATTTCTTTATCGTTTCGATGTCATCAATTTTTTAGACCAGAGATGGGGCATATGTTTATTTGGAGCCCGGTTGGGGTCTTGTGGATATGGCGATGGCCGGAAGCCCTCGATAAGTACATTATACATTTGGGAAATTTCTAAATAGCCAAGAGTTATTTTCTATGGCCAAGAAAGATTTACACCAAGACCTAAAATAAAAATTTAATGTTGGTAACAAATTTGGACACTGATTTTTATCTCCAGTTTGGATTGTACCCATCTTGGTTTCTTCTTGTAGGAAACTAAGGTAATAATTAATTATTCCGGTTACCCAAACTTCTCTTCCATAAATTCGCCAATCCCTTTTTATTGCATTCCTTTCTTTGTAGCATGTATGAGAAATGGAATGTGATACTATATTCTGTTATATGTCTGGAAAACCGCATAAGCTGGACTATATTTTTTCACGGACCATAGTTTTCAGACCTTTTCTGTAAATTTGAAACTATCAGATAATTATAAATATCAGGTTGTTCATTTATAAAGCCCACTTGCAGACTGAAGTATAAACGTAATGATAAACGCAGTTTATAAAAATGGCGGCACATTATATAAAATTTCCTACAGTTGGTTCCATTTCTTAAGCAGCTTAACTTGGCCAGAAAATGCCAACAGTCACAATAGGGGGTTGTGGGCTGTCTAATTGGGAATCCTTCAGTTGTCTTCCTGGTGGGTGTTGTAAAACTTTGTGTTCCGGCAGTGAGAGCTGTGTAGTATTGTCAAATTTATCGTTTTAGCCAAAAATGCGTGGTACAAGAAAACCTGAACATTTGTTAACATTTGTGATTTCGGCTCTGTGACCCTACTGGAACTTGCGGAAAAGCAGACTACTACATTTGGCCCACACCACACCGCCCACCCTGTTCCGTTGCATGATTCTGATTGGTTTTCGCCAAAGCTTCAGAAGAAAAGAAACAGGGTATATTAGAAGGAAACACTAATATTAATGTTTTTCTTATCTGAAAAGTTGTCTACTTAGTAAACGTTCACTGCTGTTCCCAAGTGGAAGATGCTACGTAATTCACGATTTGATTCACCCAACTTGGGTGTTAGAGAGTAATGAGGTTTGATTACGTGTTGTGGATTCAATACAAAAGGAAGAGTAATAGCACAGACTGTACATTTTATCGTGTCCCTCATTACATATGTCGTGGGAACTTTACTAAATCGGAAGCCTGCATCCATCAAGAATTAGAATAATTTTTTATCTTAGAGTTCGGCACAAAAGAAACTCGTAGCCCGTGCTTCCTGTGCAATGGAGATCCCGTAACATCTGCCATGCAAGGACACGTTAAAATAGACATACTGTATTAGGCCACACCCTTTTTTCCGTGCGGTCAATTAACTGTTTAAAGCATTAAATTAATCATTTGAAATTAACTCCCTACCTCAGAAAAAACGCACTCCGTTTCCATTACAAAAACCATTTCGGTAAAGTTGTTTAGGAATTATTTATTCTGATGGCCATGCACATAAGAACATACACCTTGGGCTACATACATAGTTCTGTTTAGTACTGGGGCAAGTGGAATGCATACGTATAGTAAGGAGTGTACGTTAATTCAATGTGTAACACAATGATGACGCCTCGTATCTCTTCATACCCCTCCCGTATAACGTGAGGCCTTTCTTCTTTTTTTCAGTCTCAGCAGACAAGTGCCGAGATTAAATACTGTCACTTCCTTACGTATCCCTTCCAGGCTTCGTGCCAAATCTCAGTGGATCCCAATTACGCTTTCGCAGTATAATCGTATAAAGTGGTCCTTCTCCGGCCTGTCGTGGCGGGTGTCCGGTTTCGATCCCAAACCTATCCACGAGGGATTTCTTTTGAGCAAAGTCACACTGGAAATGTTTTTGATTACTTCGTCCTCCCTTGTCGGTATCATTGCACGAAGCTGATCGCCGTGGCCTCGCGGTCTAAGGCGTAGCTCTGCGATCGCTTGATTGCAGGGATCGCGGGTTCAAATCCATCTGAGATCATGGATGTTAGTCTGCTGTGTACCTTATTTGTTGTATAGGTAGCGGCCTCTGCGATGGACTGATCACGCGTTCAGAGGAGTCCTACTGTTTGTGTGTGTGTGTGTGTGTCGAATTTTGTGACCTCAACAATGAGGCGGTCTGGGGCCGAGCTGGGTTGTTGCGCAACAAAAAAGAAAATTAGTCCATCCATACCTCTTAATAGTACTCCATTTATCAACCATCAGCGACGTACCTCTTATGATATTAGAAACCAACAGCGTCGTTAAACAATGCACCTGCGTTTGTGTATGTGTGTATGTGTGAGAGAGATCTTTCGCAAGCGTAATTTGCCAACCCCGTGACATGAAAAATCTTTCTAATTGCAGACTTCACAAGTTTCTTTTCTTCTGGATAATTCCCGATGCTAATTAGTAGGCCTAACTTAATTGCTTAAATTCATATCCGCAACGTAAGAATACAGTTGGTAATCTCTCAACGCCAGCATAAGGCCAGATGAACGTAGGCCTGAGTTTTGTGCAGGCGCCATTTTGTAACTAGTAGCCACAAAATTATATCCGGCGAAGTTATATTTTATAAATATCTTAGACGGTTGGCATCGAGTGACATTATTTATGAATTATGCAATTCAAAACTTTGAATTTCGTCCACATTCAAGAATGAGATTATGAATTATGCATTGGAAATTGTATAAAAGTTAGTAATCGTGGTCGAATATAAACCACAGTCCTTATAAGAACGAAATAAAACTGCAGAAACCGACATTAGTAATGACATTTTTCCTTTCGGATACCTGACGACGGGATCACATAAGTACAAAACAGGTGCATCAACCACTTGGCTTTTTTTGTTTGGTTTCTTTACGTCAATTTTGCTACCAACACACACACACACACACTATATATATATATATATATGTGTGTGTGTGTGTGTGTGTGTGTGTTTAATGACGGTATTTTTAAACTTTAGGGGACTTTTAGTAGAACGTGCTTCGTAAATGTTTTATAAAACTCGGTAAATTGCTCAAATGTTATTACAGTACGTAGTCAGTCACATATATTAATACGTAAACCTAGTTTGTAATACCTAATCCATAAGGTAAAATAAGCAGATATTTTTACGCTGTTGTGTCAGTCCGGTTACTTTTTTGTCGCACTTGAGACTGCGTGTGACGTAACGGATACTTGCAGCTGAGCACAGTAACAAGCAAACTCAGTTCGATATGAATAATTGAGCGCGAGAACAAAACGCACCTGTGGCTAATATTGCTTTGTCCATTACGGAAAAAAGTATAGGTCTCTGTACATAGGTCTAAACTGCTGCGAGAAAAGAGCTTCGGCTGACTGTGACCAATATCGCAGTAACTCTAGCATAACTATGTTAAGTTAAGGCTCGTTACACAGTATGTAACCAAATATGTTGCAGTGTTAAAGGTACTCCTTTTATTAAACTTTAGAATATTAATTTGTCACATTTCAGCAAGTGCCAATCGTGTGAAGACGTGTCGCTGTGTTTTCGCTATTACGATGACCAGTAGTTTGGCTGTATTGTCAGGCACCATCTTCGTCATGAAACTGCCGCAGGAGCGCCATATACGAGTAGGCGTTCGTCATGAGCTGTAACAGGAGAAACCAAACGCTCTATGCCTTGTTTCTCTATAAAATATCGCCATATAATTCTGCGGCCACATGCGTGAGAGAAAGTGCAACACACAGGCAGGGGGCGACGACCCTACAGGGGTGCTGATAAGTCCTTACCCCGACCAGGAAGGAAACAAGCTACATTCCCCGCGTTTTATGGAACATGGAGGTTCATTACCACATTCAAAAGTGTCCACCACCTGTCCCTACCCTAGCCAAATCAATCCATTCCTCTGTCCATCACACTTTTGACAGACACAGCTTGTTTCCTTCCTGGTCGGGCTAAGGACTTATCAGCACCTCGGTACTAGCGATCGTAGAAACATCTCATTTCCTGCAATTAGAAATCACTGAAATCAGGGGTCACAATGCTTGGAGAAAAGTCTATTCGACATGGAACTTGGCTGATTGCAAAAGGGGGGCGACACAGGCACATTGATTGCCAAATGGGCATTCTGCCTCAATTTGCAGAGCTGTAGCCGTGCATAGACCTTTCCTCCAAAACAACACTGCCACGCTGACATGACATGAGGAAAAAGACTTTCCAGACTTCCGCTCCCCCCCCCCTCCAAGCCGCAACAGTCCATAGTGGGGCAGGGCCTCCTCATTATAGAGGCTTCATGAACACACTCAGACACGCCATATTCGTTAGGACTCCCCTGGGCGAGTGATAAGGCCGACGCAGAGACCTCTTCTTGACAACACACAGCACTCATAAGAGACAGACATCCATGTCGCCAACGGGATTCGAACCCTCAATCCCGACAAGCGAGCAGCCGCAGACCAACGCCTTAGACCGCACGGCCACTGGGATCGTCTTCCAGACGTTAACACTAATAAATTACGCGAAAAGCATCGTAGCTAGAAGCAGAGTGACATGTGGCGAATGTGATGGTGGATAACAGTATATGATACTGGTATTGTACTATGGCAACACGTTTCGGTCTTTCTTTAGACCGTCTCTAGTCCAACGTACGTAGGTAAAAGGTAAATCAGTGCGTACTATGTATTATGGGATCCGATGACAGGTTGCCATAGTAAAATGCCAATGTCATATACTATTGTTGTGTTCTTGACGAAATAGACGCTCTGTTTTATTGTCAGCTTTACAGCGAGAAATAGAGTTTTTATTTATTTGTGGATATATATTGCTTAAGTAATTTTTGTATTTTAAAAATTACACAACAAGCTAAAAATACGAATTTGTATTAATGGAAATTGCGTATGCGGAAAATGTACCGTCATTTCTAGCGTCGTTCTGTCTTCGTAAACCGGAGATTGAAAGCAGGGATCAACTTTTCTTCCCAATAGTTCTTGTTAGAACAACCAGTGACTTTCACGGGCATTATATGCTATAGATATGAGACGTCTATTGATATTTTAAATTTCTTGCTAATTTCATCGCATTTTTCTTCTAGTCTATTCCATGTTTGTATAGACCATTACTTCGGTAAGTGACAGCTTACTCCGATAAAGATATGTGTCACTACCGTGTCATAACTTGTTGAACTTTCTTATATCTACAGCGGCTTACCGAGCTGAAGGTAGGCAGACATAAATCTCCGAAAAGTCCCGCTTGCAGAGCGACAGGGCGCTGAGCCCTCATGATGATCCAACGGACGAGCTGCTTGGCCTCGTTGCTGTTGGTGTGCCAGTCGGAGTCGTACGCAGCTTGTTGCACATTCTGGCTCTGTGGCAACATTTAGACTAAACTCATTACTTTCGTTCTTATTTCATACAACTGGCTGAAGGACACTGGATTCAGATATAAAGTTAAGGTTTATATTTGAAACAATAATCAATGGTAAGTACTATTAAATTATTGGTAATTATCACAGTTGGCTCAGTCCTGATATTTGTGAAGAATTCACCATTCAACAAGTATTGAAGGAAATGACATGCAACCAACTCCGTGGAACAGAGTCCCTCTTCCTCCGTTAGTCAAATTATTTCCCACAGTGTGTGTAGAGCCTGAAGATGCATTACCGTGTCCACTAGTGCCTGACACTGATCCCTATCCAGAGTCGGACAAATCCAATCCAGACCCTTCTTAAGCATTTGTTAAAGTTTAATTTTAATATTATCCTCCAATTTTCGCATAGGATTTCAAGAGGCCTCTTTTTTTATGTTTCGTGTAACTGTTTTATCTCCCACGCGTGCAAAAAAGTAATTGATGAGTACTTGCTGTTAAAATAATTTAGAAGAACTTAAAATTCATTCAGAAAGGAAGATGTTTGCAACGTATTTCATGAAATTAGTATATGCCAAAAATCAGTTACGTTAAGCATGCTGCATCTACATGTGTACTTCTCTAGTTCACAGTTTGTGTAAGGTTATTCTTGGTGGGCAGTGATGTTGAAAGTCTTGTCATAAAGACAAACAAGCATATTGAGATATGTCTGTAATGTTACAAGGAGCGTAACGTTGTAGATGACTATTATTTAAAAGGAAAATGCTTTAACTGGCTAATAAAGTTCCATATTTTCGCGATTTTGAGCCTTGTAATATTATGAGCAATAATGCATTAGGTGTTCATAACTTCTGCCTTCTCTCTGTCTAGCCACAGCCCATATCTGCTCTACACCGGCTCATTGTTTAGGTTCCTAGATCACACACAATAAGACACAAACACAACCGGTAGGGTTCCTTTGAACGAGTGATAAGCTCTTTATACAGGCAGCTACGTTCACAACACGTAACAAACACAAGAGATGAAAATCCATGCTCCCACCAATCAAGCGGGTTAAGACCTACGCCTGAGACGGCATGGCCACCGAGATCGGCTGGATATGCAGCATGCCCTATTCTAATATGGAGTGTATGCGGTGTGCAGAAAAATAGTAAGTGCGTTCTCAGTGTTTTAACGTTGTTACCTTTTGCATAATTTCGGATCCGAACCAGCAGAAGAAAGCGAGTTCAAACACTGTGCATAACGAGTGAAGAACCACTCTCACGAACATCAGTCCCTGCGGTGGCATCTGTACAGACACGAGGAAATAATATACAACCATCTTACGTCGCATGTCGTCGTGTTTAATTTGAAATAAACTGCAGTGAAAAATAAAGAAGGCGGCTCGCCTTTCGGCGGAATGGTAGAACTCAAGCTACAGTAAGTGGGAGGACTACTTTTCTTCTGGGCCCCTGATACCCTGCTTTGAAATGTGTATGTATTCTTAGCTATGCCTGTAATAGCTGATGGCGACGACTCGCTGGTCTTTCGACATGAACAAAAAAACTGTGGTTTTTAGATAAAGCAAAATTAAAATATGTTATATGCGTGGATTAAGGGAGGATTAATATGTGAATTAAGAATAAGACAAAGAAATACGAATATTTAATTGGGCATGGTTAAGTCAGTTTTGGATAAGTTTCAGTGAAGGTAATGTACACAAGAACGTACTGAATAATGGTGAGTTTGGAGACAATCGGTGCAGTGAAGAGACAATACTTTACGTAAATAAAACTCTTCTTTAACTTTTCATTTTGTTTTGCGATTTGAATGAAATTCGGCATTAGAACTCTGTTAATTTTGTGAAGACGCGTGCAGGGCAGTCAGTATTTTCCTTACGACCGTAAATGAAATGAAGTATCGCGTTTACCGTGAAACTATGATATCCTGCTTAGCAAGTACAGAACGCGTTTGCAGTCAGTGTTCTGGACTATGTCACGGAGTACTCTGTTTGTAATCTTGTTTTGTATTAGGCCTGCTTGTCTTCGTCGTTTGTATTGTTGTTGTTTTTAGCAGTAGACCATATTTTCATACTTACCACGATAGCCTGAAACCCCAGCAGACAAATCAGCATGGACGCTGTCACAAACAGGACAAAGAACAAAGTGCCGAAGCATTTATTCATTGCTGCAACATACCTGTGGAAGAATTAAGAGTGCCTAGCATGAGGATTTAAAACATGAACGAATTCCAATAGCTGAACATTGTCTCATTAAATGTAGGAACACAGAATGTCAGCATCCACATCGGCAACAAGGCGAAAAGACTAACGAAGAAGGCAGAGCTGGGGAAATTTGAAAAATGAAATACTACTGATCATAAACTCACATAATCATCATCTTATACGTTAGTGGGGTAGGGTAGGGTTTGTTTGCGGCATCATGAACTGCTGAAGTACCTGGCATGAATTTAAAGATAGGCATTTTTAGAGACCGTACGATTTGGCGTTAATGACGGTTTCCTTGTTTTAATTAATTCCTTCTCGAAAATAACTGTTTTTAAACAAACAGGCTAAGGTTAGAAACTAACACTGCTGTCGCAAGCGGAGGCCAATGGAAGCTAACATATTTTATGTGAGTCCCTTGGCCTCTGCTTGAGAAAAGCCTTCCTAGTCCAACGTTACGCTTCCTATTTATACGTGCTAGGAAGCTCCCCCCCCCCCTTATTTACGCGTTGCTTACAATCCCTTCATCTCCGAAAGAATTTTCCCAACGTTAAGCATTATTAAGTACAATTTTTAAAGTTTATGGAAGTTAAAATCCCGTAGTTTTGCCGATTAAATGATTTACTGTTTGTACGTGCGAATTACTCCCACGAGTACGACTAGTATTCTTGTGTTCCGAACAGCTCTGTCTTTCTGCAGCGCTGCGGCCTATACAACTTTATCAGAACTACTAGGCTCCCAATTTGAGAGATGTTCTTGCCTCCGCAAAACAATGACTTGTCACAATTTCGTGATATTTGTCAAATTAAACTGCTAGTATAGTTCAGTTTTGAGATACAGTATTCCTCATAAAATCGTTACTAGGTGCATCGACTTCTGATATGTGTCATATTTATAAATCTTTATTTATTAAGCTCTACAAAATGTTCATTTCTATTTAGCTGCCTCTTGTCTAGTTTATCTTCTAAAGTTATCTGCAAGGAAAATGATTAACTGAAATTCGTTTTTGCGTCATTAGAACTTCTGCTTCTTGCTATTGAAATTATCTTTGTGATTTGTATTAACCTTTAGACGCCTAATGTCAACTATAGTTGACGTACCGCACCGCTAACCTCCAAAGTTGCATTTTATATATTTATTCAACAAATATAGGTGCCGAATATTTTAAACATGGTGTATACTCTCCGTTTTTTCTCTTCAAAATGCAGTTTGTTTCATAATTCTAACTTTTTTGGTTCCTGTATTATTCACATTTTATATACAGGATGTGCTAAAATTAAAAAAAATAATTCCGGCCCCAAAAGGTTAATATTTGGATATGCCTCGGTATGCGCTATAGCGGTTTCCTTCTACACCATTTCCCACATTTTTACAATCTTCTTATTCGATACCACAGGGACGTTATTTTATCCGACAATTCGCACCATTCGTCACTCAGAACGTTTCACTGGACGGCTTTCATCGCAGCGTTAATAGCTCTTAAAATTAGCTGCGGCTTGTTGTCCACTCGTTGTAGTTCGGTGTACTGCAGTTAATACAGTGTTTTTACTCAACACATTTAAATTATAGACGGCTCTCCCTCAGCACGAAGATACACGTCAATCCTGACAAACGCCTTGTTCATTACATGTGAAAAGAGGGACGAAATAAGGGACGGGCCAGCCAGACAGCTGGTCGGGGCTCCAGTCTGTAAGGGACCCTAAGACGTCGCTGGAATAATGGGAAATATGGTGCTAGAAAACTAGGGTTTCCACACGTGAAAGAATTGCTTCGACAATACTCCCCATTTTGGACACACTCTTTCAAAATATAAATCAGTCCTGTCCTAGGACGAAAAAGTTTAAAGAATTTCGGCTTTAGTGGCACCAAATTATTAATCTGCCCAGGGCGGCCACATGTCTCTGACCGGCCCTGCGTCAAAGTTAGCCCAGCTGACGGAAAATGAATAGCGACTGCTGTCAGATATAGTGTCTTTACATACAAGTTTATGAGTTGAAAATGGTCCTTAAATAAACCAGTGAGTCTGGGCTGTCAAAGACCTTCTGGGTACTGTAATAATTTTGCTGCTGTAATCACTACGTGTGGAAGCTGGCCTGGCAAATCGTCGCAGGAACTTAGGAAATGTCGAAAGTTTCATGGCAATTTGACGTAAACGTGAAACGTTCTAGGATTAGTCGTCACGTCTCCATAACTGAGCATTAATTTTAAAACATCTTTCAATTTTTATTATACTGTATACTCTCCACATGTTTGTGAAAATGTTTTCACATAATTGTATACTAAATATTTATTGATTCACCCTGAGTGTTAAGGAACAGTCACTACGCCTAACTGTTCAAGAGTTTATGATGATGCTAATATTTCAATCCTTCTTATAAGTCTTTTTAGAGTTCATTGTTAATAAAAGTCCAACCAGATGCAACAGTACGCAGATATTTATTTACTGCAAAGTCACTCTACATGTTTCGGGTGTCACAGCACCCATCATCAGGAGTACTAAAAACTGTAACCGCAGCCTCCGGTACAGGTC
>Ga0136643_10005395_pt1 | contig 17999 bp, 8 predicted proteins | sample TergutLab28metaG_FD_96883 | JGI IMG/M metagenome (GOLD analysis project Ga0136643, IMG submission 96883) | Labiotermes labralis P1 segment gut microbial communities from Petit-Saut dam, French Guiana - Lab288 P1 (version 3) (version 3) | ecosystem: Host-associated > Arthropoda: Insects >...
GACCCTCTAGGGGAAAAAAAAAAGGACTTTTTTTTTTGCTTTGTGTTGTCCAGAAAGCAAGGGGAGCCCGGTTTATTGGGGGGGGTTTTTTTTTTTTCCCCCCCCCCCCCCCCGTAAGATGTAGTGAAATTGATGGCATGAAAAATGGCAAAATAAAGTGACGACGTAAGAAGTAGGAAAAGTGTGGTTATTGCTAAACTGATCGCCGTAGAGCGGACGACTTTGCTGCTGCAGCTCTGCATTGCTCTGTCCTGCGATAAAACTTACTGTCCGTTGAAACAGAAAAAAGGTCAGACCGCAAGGAAACAAATATATTTACTGAAATAGCTTATTATGTCTCTCAGGTAGACCCAAAACTCTATCTTCCTATACACGTATAGCCAAGGTTGTGTTAAGTTTCCAACTGCAGCGTAGCAGGAAACGCAGTTAAAAGGGAAGCTATGACCCTACCTGAAAAAAAGGGAGATTCCAATATCAGGCAAAACTCTCCTGTGTACATCACGAAAACATAAATCTAGGCGCTGAGTGTAGGTGAGTGATTGAGTTATACACCCCGACCTCTTTCGCACAGGCAAGTATCCCTCACTGCTCTTTGAACAGAAGACTAGATGAACCCAAATCCAAAACTAGAATAGGGAAAATATTTGGTTCCCATCGGGAATCCAAACACCATTTTCCTCTGCACAAATTATGCTGTTCAAGATGTTATAAAACTGGGTAGTTGATATTAAAGCCCTTATACAAAAAAAAGTTAGTTATTCTGAGAAAATTTAAATCCTGTTCTGTTATTTGATTTTCTGCTTTATTCCAGTTAATCACTTTACTCTTCTATAGCAAAGTGAGAATAGATTAAACAGTTTGTTCACAGTCAGCCGATACACGTAACAGCTGAATTACTTACTGTCTCACCATAAGTTCACTCCTGATCAACAGAAACTGTGGTTTCTTTCTTGCGTAAGAAAGGCGAGTTTTCTAATGTTCGTTGTTGAGATACTTTGTTCTGAGACATTTTTAATGTATTTTCAAGTTCCTATATCCTGCTCCATAAAGACATTACCTCAATAGGCCTAGTTATGAGTGAAAATGTGTAAGCCTAATTTTAGAAGAATATTAACCATAATGAATTTGTAGTAAAAATCCTCAAAGGAGCAATATCCGGGAAAAAAGGCCGTGGGAAGACCTCGACAATAATACTTAAAGCAAGTCGCCAGAAACATAGGAGCTGACAGTTATACAGCAATGAAGAGAATGTCTTACAACAATTCCAGATAGAAAGCTGCTAACCAATCAAAAGATTGAAGAATAAGAAGAAGATTAACCATTTAACCCCATATGGTCTCTACGTGTATCGCCAGGTTTAAATATCGACTTCACATTAAATATCTTAGCCAGTAAAGTAGTAATGAATAAACATTCTTTCCATGCTCTCACAGGTTTAATCTTGATTGCAGATAAAAATGATTTGAAGGGTGACAAAGTTTTCTTGTGCGTTTGTTGTTGTTATATATCTCGTAATTTTACGAGGATTAAAATTATCTGCTGTTTAGGGAATGATGTCAGAGTGAGCGTCCTAGTAATGATGAGGAAGAGATTTTTTTTAAATTAATGGTTCCGTGCATCGTAATTGAATGTTAATAAAAATCCAACCAGATGCTACAGTATGCAGATATTTATTTACTGCATAGTCACTCTACATGTTTCGGGTGTCACAGCCCTCATCATCAGGAGTACTAAAAACTGTAACCTCAACCTCCGGTACAGGTCATAATATCGGTACAGCTACTTCCCTCCAAGTAGCTGTACCAGTACTATGACCTGTACCGGAGGCTGCGGTTACAATTTTTAGTACTCCTGATGATGTGTGCTGTGACACCCGAAACACGTAGAGTGACTTTGCAGTAAATAAATATCTGCATACTGTTGCATCTGGTTGGATTTTTATTAGCATTGAGGAAGAGAGTTCTTATGAGAAAGACGATACGTGGAAAAGCTGCAATGATTTGGGCAGCTTACCTGCACACAGTTCTGAGGCTGAGAATTAGTGGAGCTAAACTTCACCTCCCCCACATACTTCAATGTCTGACACGGCGACATGTTCATACATTTTTGTACGCTCTTTTCCAAGCGTTTGCGCTTTCTTGAGGGGGGAAGGTTTTATGCAAAACTCTCAGCGCAAGCTTGGCACAAGAAATGCGTGTTTCAATGTAGCACTGACGCCATCATACAAATTTTATTTCTACAAAAAATAAAATGTAGTTACAAACATTTTCTATACTTAGTTCAGTCATTTTTGTGGCCAGTGACTATACACAGTCCGCCTCCCTCTTCTTGCCCTACCAGGGACACCGTGCATCAGCTCAACCAACCAGAGCCAGCATCCAGCGTTATTGAACCATGTTCCACAAAAATGTATACATGTATAAGCCACCCAAGATGGCTGCGGCTCAATTTGTCTCCAATCGTACACAAACAAACTCAGCCTAAACGTGAGTTGGTTTTGTGGTAATGGCGCTAAATTTGTTTTAAAAATATGAGCGTGAAGGTCAGTGTTAAATTACACAAAGCAGCTGTTTTACCCATGCTTTTGGTTGCAATGATATATCTATTAAACATTCTTTCCTTGTATATTTGTCGTAATCGAACCATGAATAGTTTCTCTCTCATTGCGTTAGTGTACTGAACACAGCTTTACTTCAGTAGAACCTACATACTTAACTGGGATGCGCACCGTCGGCTATCAGGCCTTTAACGTCTGGATAATGCTAAATTGTAGCCAAACCTATATTTAAAAAACGTGTACAGAGTACTCGTAAAGTATAATATACTTCGCTGTAAGATTTCATTGCTAAGTACCTTGACAACCTAGAACATACCGGAAGGAAATATATTTAAATGACTTAGAACTCAGAATGTAAAACAATCTGGCACAAGCTACACAATTATATCTCTCAAATACAATCAAAATTTTTGGAAATATTCCTCTTTGAAATGCCTGTTGCTGCTTTACTATATATGTTTCGAATTTCTGTCTAACGGATTTGTGAGAGAATTTTGGATGACGTCGGTGAAAGAAATCGATACGAAACAAATATAAGTGTTCAAAAGAGTACCTGAAATTTACTTCGACTGCTAGCACTTGCAAGTCTTCTTCTTATCAGTCCGTTACGATATTTTCCTCATATAGCTATAGCAATGTGATTTAGAGTAACTGAGCAGATATGCATTCAGACAGCTCTTTCTAAACTTGTTGCTGAGTCGGACAGGCTTCTGTACGTTTTTCAAGGACATGAATATTACAGTTGTAGTATACTGGACAGTGTAATTCCGTTGTTCCTTTTTGGTGTGTAATTGTGCGAAGCTGTTAAGTGTTCTGTACTGTAGGCTTATAGCATCAGGCCATATGGGCTTGTGAGCAAACACCAATTGTTCGGTGGAAAGTGTGTCATTGATTTTCAGGAAAGGAATAGGGTTATATTGGACCACTTAATAGGTCCTAAAAGTGGGGGCAGAAAGCTCTTCAGAAACCTTGGAGCTCACCCAGAACACTACTTGATATCACAGTTCAGAACACCAAATCACATTACCGACGTTCGAGTGTTTTTTAGTACACTTCTGTAATCCTATATATACTTGACACAACACAAATCATATTACCTTACAATAAGCAGTTAAGTGGTCAGAGAAATATCAGTTGGAAACTGAAAATTTTAACAACCTACAAATAGAATTTGTGGAATCAAAATTCTCAGAAAACCTATTTTTTGTTACAAATTTTCGTACTTGCGATGCAATAACTGGAATAAATTTATTGAGTAAAATGTAAAAGTTACAACTGCATCACAAAAATTTTAATGTTTGAAATTAAATAATGAGTTAAATGACTTCTAATTGGATTCTCTACACTACAATCTTTCAAGAATTAAATAATCACCCCCGTTTTGGAACATGTTAGCGCTGATATACACGATTCAAAAATTCCTCGCATTAGGAACATGTGTTCGTTGGTAATAACTCATTATGGTACCGATATGTTGACAAAATCCTTTCCTTAACCACTTTCGTGAAAATTGAATTTAATTAGACCTGCAAATTGTGGTAATCTGAATTGGAATTTTTTACTACAGTAACACGGCAATCTCATAGTGTTTTAAAAAGAATATTTTTTATTCACAAGCATGAACGGACTACGGGTAACGAAAGGCCCACTGTAAATTCCTTAACGCTGTAGAACATGGGTATCCAAAACGCGGTTTGCCAGCTTTGTCACACGGCCCGCAGCCACGTTTGTAAATTACGTGTTTACCACAAAAATTACACCACGATTTTAGGCAGTTAGGTATACCGCTTACTGCTATTTGTACAAGAGCGGCCCGAGAACCAGCCCGCAATAAAGTGTGTGGCCCTTTACCCTAAAAAGTTTGGAGGCTCATTCTCTAGAGATTTAAATGGGAGAGAAGTGTCTTTAAGGAGCTTGCGATAGAAGATTCTATACAGCGCCTCTATTAGATCATGAAATGTGAGAATGCAGTATTGGTGGAATTGATATCAACAGAGGAAAGCGTGATTACTTGGAGATAAAACTCCCGGTGTATCGGTTTGTCCACTATAAATTCCACAAATTTTGAAGTAGAATTGAAATTGGGTCAGAGGATTGAGTATTCCAAACAGCCTGAAATAATACAGATCGATGTTTGAATTTTTGTAAATCCTACACTGAATTGTTAGACGTTTACTTATTACAAGGAAATATTTCGGTAATATGTATTCCTTGTGCAGCACGTCAAGAAACAGACTGTTAAAACTCTAGGAAAAATGCGTAGAAACTGTCTTCGTCATATTTTATTTTAATTAAGTAAATGTAAGACCGAGAAAGATTCTGGGAGTCCGTCTGTTATTTAGGGCAAACATCTTACTCACATCTGTTTCTCTGTAGCTCCAAGAGTAAATTAAATTTTCTCACCCTACTTTCTTTTAGACTATAAACACTTGTTCCTAATATACCCAGAAATTCCTTTTATTCTTTGTCTTATTATCCACTTCACTGCAGCTGGAGCTAATTACGCTGTATGTTCTATATATACGTGTGTGTATTTGAAAATTAATTCCAAAAAGAGAAGCGGAACAAAGGTAAAATGTAAAGTCTGGGTTTATAATTTTCTTAACACACGTGGAGAGTCGAAAATCCTTCCTGAGAAAATGAGAAGGGAAGAACTGAGGCGAAATTAAAACTTTGTGTAAGTGTTCTTTCATAAACAAACTCAAACAAAAAGCATGGGTAAACTTACTAACTCCATTCGTTTGGTGCAATGTGAGTCAATAGGGCAAATAAAGAAGGAAAGCAAAATTTACTAAGAGAAGGTACAAAATTAAGACAAAAATATAATACTGTAGAAAGACGAACGTAGAATGCATAACTATATAACTAAATAAATAAATTTAATAAAGGAATAAGACAAAGGAAGTAGGAAGAGAAAAGATAAAAGGGAAGAAAATGCGGAGTTGAGACCGCAAGGGTATGGTAAAAAAAAGCTGAAGAAAAGACAATATGAGATTTATAGTATCTACGTCGAACACAGTACAAAGAGAGAGAGAGAGAGACATACTTCATACCATTGCACTTGTGCTAATCGTCTGAAACTCTGGAGCGTTAAACTTGATGCCTTGGAACAGATCTAGAGTGACTGATTAAAATAGTCTTATAATTGAAGTTGTTTGAAAGATATATATTGATATTTTATAAGGGTCAATAGCAGTATACACGGCAGGTAGTATGCTTAATACGTTTATGAGTAGGTTTCGGAGAGAAAAACTTTCGTGTTTTACAAACTATAATCCTACACAAGCCCACATTAACAACTACATTAATAAAATAGCTATTCATTAACCGAATGGTCATACGGACGCAGTGGTAATTCTACCGTCTGGTAATTTTCCTTCTCGACTTTGCGATGTAATATGAACAAATGAAATTCTGACATGTAGTATTGAAAAGATAAAACACTAAGACCAAAATGACCAAGTTCTTAGCTCAATTTAATTGCAAGACCATATGTTGGTCTGCGATTACTACTGGTCTGCTGCGCCTGAACAATGACAGATTCTGTGGACCCAGACATTAAATAACCCGTTAAAATTTCTTAATTAAGCGTCCAATTTAAATGAATATTCACGTTTATTTTAAATTTTCGGCACAGTTTAATAATTCTCCATTTTACGCTGTTCAGAAGGTGTATCCAATCTTTTGAAAGTGGTGGAACATCTAGGGTAATCAGATTTAAGTCTTATCGAATTTGCTTTTAATTTAGGTTCTTTTGCTGTTTGTACAAAAATAAGTTACTTTAAAATTCTCTGCAACAGTCGCTATTAGATAGTACTTATTACTGTGTCAGAGGTTTTGACTACATGTTAAATGTTCTCGTGTCAGAGTATTGTACTTCACTGGTATTACATTCAAGTCCGTTTCTTTCAGCACATTTCGAAGGTCTCTTTGAACATACCTTTTGATAACAGATGCTTGTGAGTCTGTTCAATACGTGGTCTCTAAGAACGAAATTCTCCTGATCTTCTCACAGGAAAGCAAGAAATTTTAAAAGTCTCTTTGAACACATGTTTTAATAACACATGCTTGTGAGTCTGTTCAATACGTGGTCTCTAAGAACGAAATTCTCCTTATCTTCTCACAGGAAAGCACGAAGAGATGTCGGAATGCTTTCAGCAGTAGCCACATCTACAAACATAGCGTTAACATATTTACACCTCGAGATAATATACAAACCATGGCAGAGCTTCAGACATAGAAGCAAAGAACGTTGTTTATAGCTCCAGCATTTCCTTGAACATATTTTTAGGCCTGAAAGCGCGTTGCTATAAAAGGTTTTCCTACTTTTTAAGAAAAAGTTCCCATGATTTTTAAGCTACCGGCCTTCCTTGAAAATCTGTAGGCGTAGGTGAGGTACCTAACACAAGTACTTACTTACTTACTTACTCCATGGTGCAGAGTCCTTCTTGAGAAGCTAACTGGTTTGCAGCCAGTCAAGAAATTCCCCGCATTTTATGGAACCCGAAGGTCTATTATCGCACTCACAAGCGTCCGCCACCTGTCTCTATCCTGGCCAGCCCAATCCAGTCCATATACCCACATACCACCTCCTGGAGATCCATCCTAATATTATCAACCCATCTACGCCTAGGTCTCCCCAGTGGTCTCTTTCCCTCCGGTTTCCCCACCAAGACCCTATACACACCCCTAACACCAGTACTTACATTCGGAAGTTGTGAAGAAATATTTGACTTAAGGAACATTCACGATTTCTTAGAAGACTCTCACTTACTGCATAAAATGAAACGTTATGTTGAAAATGCGTGGTCTGAGCAAAACGTCTATAATTTAAACTTCTCAGTTGATATTAGAATTACCATGCATTTCAAAGTAATATTTCACCAAATTGGAACTGACATCTTTACTACCAAATGGCCGTATTATATCGTTCAATAGTTCTCAAAAAAATCGTATTTTAAACATGTTTTTCTAAAGGGAATATTGATTTCTCATTGCCAAAATATGTCAGACCATTGAACAGCTGTTCTTATTGCTTCAAAATTATTTTTTATTAGACTTATTATTACTAATAAAGTCAAATTAGATCATGGTAAAATTTTATTAAGTGAATGCAGGTCCAATTTTACAGACGTAGCGGAATTGTAATATGAGTAACTTTTAAATATGCATTATGTGTATATTATTTAGAACAGTAAAAGATTAAAATAAATAATATAAAATCAACAATATATGTAATTATTGCTTACCATAAATATCATAGATATCAGTGATTACAATACAACGGCCTAATGTTAAGCAATGATATAAATGAAGAATAAAATCCAACTAGATGCCACTTATTAATTTATTATGCTTATGTTAGGCTCAACATGTTTCGGGCATCATTATGCCCATCTTCAGGAGATCACGACGGTAGCTTTGGTTACCACATAGGCCGTCTGGTTCTCGAGTTGCTGCTGGTTGGCGTCTCGTGCACGAGACAGCCACCTATAGCTGTGATGATACCAGAGGCTGTGTAATGCAATTTTGACCTCCTGATGATGAGCACATGTGTTCGAAACATGTAGAGGCATGAAATAAAACTTATTGTGAAACAAATTTTGTGCATCAAATCGGTTAAATACTGAGATAAATATACTGAGTTGCGCGGTCAACAAAACGTTATATATATATATATATATATATATATATAGTATTTCTGGAGCCGTGTAATTGTGAATGAAATGAATTTACATGCTGGATGTATGATTACTACTTTTTTGCAGAAATATTTTAGTTTCCAAATACAAAAGTGAGGACGTCAATTTTCGGCATTGTGGTCTATAACGCTTGCTCGCTAGAAGTGTACATGCAATAAGAGATAAGAGAGAAACATAAGACATTTGTACTGTCAGAATTAATTATTTAGAACACGCGAGTTCCGGAGGTGACGGTAGACTGCAACTGTATCATGTCAAGTGAAACAACTGTAACTAATAGGGAAAAACACGTTTACACCCCAAAGTATGCCAAGACTGACACATTTGTTATAGCGTGTCCGAAAACTAATTGCTCTTAAATTAAACAGCACTCGACATGTCAAGCATATCTACCTTTAAGTGCGAGCAATTAGCTTACTAATTTTCAAAAAAAGAATCTTTGCAGTAGATTCCAACCTGTAAATACACGCTTAGAAATAATATTAGCTCACTCCTTGACATAATCCAACTCATTTTTCTAGCGGCAAAGTAGGTTTTAGGTTATTCCAAGCAGACAAAGCTGATTTTTATGAATGTTTAATTTTGGTTTCTTCTTCCAATGCGAAAAACTTTTGGCAAATTTATGTATCAAGTGTTTTGAATGCCTAGGATAGTGAGAAGGAGCATGTGGCCGCTGTAGCTGATTTCAGCTATGTAGAAACATGAGAGACTTTGGGAAATTAATAAAAATAAAGACCTTAAACCAAAATATGAATAACATTTTACTGCTGCAATTGCATTACATTAAGTAAACCTGTACTGATATAAAATTTATTTAGGCCTAAGGCAGATTTTGTGTTGTATTTACACTCGTAAAGCACAAGCTATAATATGATAAACTGTGACAGAAACGAAACTTAATATAGAATTTAGCACTGTGCTGATCATTTTAAAGCTAAACTATGTCAATACCATAAGCAGAAATGTATTTCGTACTTCACACAAAATGTATTGTGAGTTTATTTGAAGGACCAAAAGGTTAATGCTGTAGAAGGAAAAAATTCTCTTTTTTTTAAGAATCATAAATGAGGTATGCAGTCAAAATTCAGAGTTTTTAGAGTTAAGGTTGGAAGTAATTATAGTAAAGAGTAGGTTTTAAAGAGTTAATAGTAAACATGACAAATTTTCTTCTATTTACATTTTATTAAGTGGCTAGTTCAAAATCTTGAAAGCAAGAATCTTAGCGTGCGTAAACTTACGGTTTAACGATTAAAGAACAGAAGACTTCAACATTTATCTTGCTCTTATTGCGTGGTGTAATAAACTGCAGTATAGTCACACATGTACTTCAAGAAGTGGGATCTAGAGGCTCAGGATAAGGACAGGTGGTGGGTGGTTGTGAATGCGGTGATGAATATTATAATATTATATAAAATGAAGGGAATTTCTTGACTAGCTAAGGACCTGTTATTTCCCAGGAAGGATTCTGTTCAGTGGAGTCAGTTCGTTGTAGTCACACAGATACAGGATATTATTCTGAACTTATACTATTTCTTGCAATTCTTTATCAATATTTTTCGGTAGCGAATAAAACGGAAAATAAAAACTAAAAATTCTTCGAGTGCCTTGGAATAAAAACCGTTAAATTAAAAATTCTTAATAAATATCATGACACAATAAATGTACTTCAAAAGAACAAGGGGCCACCTGCTCTCTCATACTTCATTCGGATTTCCCTCCTTTTTCCGCCACGATTGCAGTAAAGCCGTAAAATCCATGCCACGCATTTTCGTACTCGTAATATGCTGATAATTAGTTGATGTTAGGAATTCACGACATAAACACAACAACAGCACCAACTTGTTCCTTAGATATTTATATTACATTATCACAATGCACCTTATATTTAGTGTAATTCAGTCCCATTACAGGCCCGGAGTGGTCCAGAGGGTTCCAGGAAGTTAAGGTTCCCAGATTTCATGACAACGGCATAGGATGGTGGTAAGGTTGTCAGCCTTACGCACCGGCCGCCTTTACCCCCAGGAAATGCTCCTGGTACTCATTTCCGTTAGAGGCTGAGTCTTTGGAATTTTTCATTTACATAAAATCCCTCCGATCGCACTATGGCCTTGGGGTCGACTCAGCCTCTAACAGAAAAGAGTACCAGGAGCATTTCCTGGGGTAAAGGCGGCCGGTGCGTAAGGCTGACAACCTACCACCATCCCGTGCCGTTGTCACGAAATCTGGGAACCTTAACTTCCTAAGAACCCTCTGGGCCTGTCCAGGCCTGTAACGGGATTGCTTTATCTTTTACTCTAAAATATCATACAAATTATTATAGTCAGTTTTAGATTGTAATATAAATATTTAAGAAAATGTTTTGTACGTTTTGCTGGTTTAGTGTCGTGGATTAGTTATCGATAACTCACTGTAAAATATAAAGTGGTTTTTAGGAGTCAGACATTGCGCATAAACCTGTATTATCAATAAAAAATTTGAATGCATATTTTGGAAATTATAGGTCCTACAACAAGTTATCTAGGCACCACGAGCACCTGGCTCCCAGGATTTGTGTAGCAGTGTGTTAATAACCATACGTAGGTGCGAATACAAAGTTCTGAGAATTCTTATTTTGGGCTTTTGGGGGTAAGTGGTGAAGGGCACACAACTTTCGTTGTAGTCTACCTGAGAAAGAAGCCTAATATTCCCTCGTAAACATAAGTGCAGATATGAACATCGTAGTGAAAGAAAAGGTCACAATTCCACTTGAAACCCCGATTGTCCGGTCCAAAAGCTCATGACCAAATGAGTATCGTATACTCATATGATCCAAGGAATCAACTTTCACAAGACAAGAAGATGATTGAGATATTTTCTTTTATTTTACTCTGATAACGAAAGACTCTTCAGATATCATAGGGGTTTTCTACTCCATTGCAGACCTGAACAGGACTTTCGGGTTCCAGGAGATTAAGGTTCCCAGAATTTCTAGACATTCGGCACGTAGAGTTTGTAAGGTTGTCAGCCCTACAAACCGGCAACCTCTGCCCCCTACGAGATATCTCTGGTAATCATAGTGCAGCCGGAAGAATTAAGTAAATGAAAAATCCTGAAACGAAACCGCAACCTTACGGCTTGTAGCGCAGTGCTACATCCAACTGCGCTGCGCCGTGCGCACATATGATGAACAACAATATAGTTGTTTAGTAGGACGTTGGGTCCAACAATAACCTGACTTACATATTAAGTACTGCGGTACTGCCGTTTCCTACAACCAACACTGTGTTCTTATCCCACGAAGGCCTAATTACAACAGCTTAACGTGAACAATACTAATCTGCTCATTTTCTCTACTCCGTTTTCCGAGTACCACTTCAAAGAGAACTTCGTCTCATCTGTGTTTAAACTACACATTGGGCAGCTCTAGAGTGGGTAATGTTGTAAGAGAATGACTCTTTGTAAATATAACGGCATTTTATATAAAACATATGGCATATTTTTTAAAGGGAGATGTGAATAAATGCAGTTGATGCTAGGACACTGAAATATTTGAGAACGAAAAAGTATCTGAATTAATACTTTTTACTGTCGCATTACCCCAAATTTGTAAGCATTAAGGCACGGTACTAAAAATAGCTTCTTGGAAAACGTTCCTGACTATTTGTGGACAGGAAACGGAAGCAAGAACAAAGCGTTATCATTAACTGTTATTGTTACTATTATAATTGGTACAAGTGGTAATAGTAAAAACAACAAAAAAATTTCCTAGAACAAAATTCCCCTTTAATTTTCAGTACTTTTTCAGTTAATCAATAAATTGCTTAAAACCGAAGGTTCAGTACCGTGTTCAAAACCCAGCACTGGTTTCGTCATATCTTTCTTATATATTTGACAATAAACCCTTAAAATGTCTTACAAAAACTTGCTTTCATCCACACAGGCCATCTTTTGTTTTTCTACTATAAAAGTGCAGCCGAACCCGGTGGCCGCGCCGCTTAAGAAACTGAGTTTGCGAATACCGAAAGAGGCGTGTTGTGAGTGATGTGTGCTGTCAGGTAGAGGTCTCTGCGCCGATCTGATCACTCGTCCAGAGGAGTTATCCCAACTGTTTACCTTGTTGTGTGTGATCTAGAAACCTTCAAAATGAGGAGGTCACGCCCCGCGTTGGGCTGCAGACCCACAGAATAAAATCTATAAAGATTTAATCTTTTAGACATATTCAAGAGCTCTTCAGAAAGAAGGATAAGGAATTAACTGTACCACTGCCTACATGTTTTAGTTGCACGTAGAGTTGGAGCTAGTCAGCCTGACTTAGTCGGCGTCCAAGTCTCCGTAGAGACGAGGTTTTTTCATTTCTGTACTTGACAACTTATTATCTTCTACATTGCGGTATTTATTTATAGAGCAGCTTTAGAATTAGACTTCCAGGTATTCCTTCTATGTGTTCTAGCCACTTCATTCACTCTTTCTTGTATTATTTCCATTTATTCTATTATATTTTTTGTGGTTTCTTTTATTAAAATATCAATTTGTCAGAATATACAGCTGAAGTTATAGGAAGAGTGCTGAATGAAAAATGTTAAAGGATTTGGAAGAAATCCGTCATAAATTGAGGTAAAATCCAAATATTTTTCTGGAAGGACGGAATGATGCGTGAAAACTTCAGCTTAGTTATGTCCCAGATAAGATTCAAACTGTATACTTCAGAATGCAGATCTATGACTTTGTCGGTTGTGTGATATTTCTATTGGGCAGGACTTTTTTTGCTCATCTGTTTAGTTTTATTGAATAAAAAACGGGACCAATTCTGATTCTTTATTACATGAGTGCACACTTCCCGGGCGCCACATCGCACGGGTAAATAAATTTTTTACGGTTAAGCATAATATTTGCGGAATTTTAGAATGGGACTTGATCGATGTCAACTTACTTTCACTTAGAATTCTGAGGTGGCTCCTAGAGTTTTCGAAAATTTCCTATGTTGCCCTCAAACGCTGGTGTTCGTAATGGTAACTTTTGTCTTTCTTGCAGTATGGAGCGAAACTTTACACGTAACTTGGCTGAATATTAGTCTTCAAATTTTCAAAATATATTATTTATATATTTCACTTCAACACAGAAATTTAAAACAAAAAAAAAAACTCCTTTTAATATCACTGAAGTTTACATTTCACAAACCAGTCGTCTGGCGTTGACCAAGGATATATGATATTGTGTGAGCCACAAATATCTTCCAACGGTTTCGCGAAATCGGAATTTGTTTATTTTGAGGAAAATAAAGTTCTGAACCCTTAATTAATCTCTCAGATAACTGTAGATAACACCAATTTATATTTTCTAAAATGCTTAAATCACATAAACATACCTACTGTTGCGATACAGACCAATTTAAAACTTCGATAACACGGACGGAATTTTAAAAGTAATGAACATTACACAAGGCTGTTATAAACGTCTTAACTTAACTTATGTCCATTTCCAATTCAGGCTCGTGGTTGTGTCTCGCATTTGCCGTCACCTTTATCACGCCTTTGTAACTTTCATCTACTAGAAACTTGGGGAAGCTAGACTTCTGCTTGCCAAAGGTGTTTTCGCATCTAACAGAGCCCACACTTAAAATTACATGAAACCGAGCCATTTCGTATCAGTACGCAACATATTTATGGCAGAGTTAGACGGCAAAATGGAATGCAGTCTATGCCACATGTATGGACAAGCATAAATTCCTCCTTCGTTAAGAAGAAAATACAAGGAATATTTTCATAGACGGGAAGATATAGATCAGATTCAGCATTTCACAGTGGGAGCGTTGTTTTTTAGAAGAATCCTTGAGGACAGAAGAAGTACATAACACCATTGAATATACCGAACTGTGGTGAGCATCCTAATCCACTGAGATCCGGAATTGTAAAGCGAATAAAAAATGTATGTTCCTTATTTCTTGAATTAAACATGTGAAATTATGTTTGAGATATTACACATGAAGGTTCAATTTATGACAGCTGTGTGACAGATATTATAGCTTATACACTAGAGGTAATGCTTTTCTTAGTATACTATACACGTCTGCGTCGTTTAAACGTAGTGATTTGCATGTAAAGGTGACAAATGCAGTTGTGAAAGTAAATTAACAGATGCCAAAGATGTAAGTCTTCTTCCGTCACGTGTCAATATACGTCACATATGATGCAAAATTATTTGCACATGTCGGAGAATTTACAACACTGCCAAAAATTAACTACATACTCGACTAGTTGATTTACATGACAAGGAAGAACAGATTGCTATAGGGAAACCGCTGTATTTCTTAGAGTATGTTTTAAATTCTCTTTCCTAACAATTCGTCTTATTATGTTACGCACGTCTGTGTCTAATCTGTTTACACATTACGAGGGATTTGATATGATAAGCTCAGAACAATACACTTTTCTATCGGCGGATATCATTGTCACAAGATAAAATGTCACTTGAACTTACTGGCGACTAGGCCCTAAACGAGGATAGAAGTCAAGATGGGACAGGCAGTTAACATCCTCACGTGTTGCTAATATTTCTACTCAGTCACTCAAAATTCTCTGTCACTGCTAGGGCTAGTGTTAATCTCTGGTTCACAGGGTCAATAGGAATATGCTCTCGCGCAGTTATTTGAGGCACTGCTCTATAAGCCGGAAGGTTGCGGGTTCTATTCCCGATGCGGTCATTGGTTTTCTCATTCACTTAATTCTTCCGGCCGCACTATGGCCTTAGGCTCTATCCATCCTCTAGCAGGAATGAGTACAAGGGATATCTCTTGGGGGGTAAACGTGACCTGTACTATCTTGCCAACTACTTGTGCCGACTTTCTAGAAATTCTGTGAACCTCAAACCCCTGAAGCTCTGAGGGATAACTTTACTTAAGGCGCCAATCCATCGGGCGGGAAATGCACTTCGAATTTCTAACCTACAGCAAATTCTATCAGTGGGCTGATGAATATTTTCGCATCCCTGTACATAAGGACGTATGTATGTGGGAGTGCATATATACATGTATATGTTAACGCAGACACAGTTTATTCTAAATTCCTGGATTGTTCTGTGTTTCTTTACTGTTTATTGACATTGTTTCGAATGTCCGTTCATATGAAATGCAAATAATATTACACATAAAAATAAATTCAGTAATATAGCTGATGTTTGCCGATATATTTTCATATTTCTTTTCAGATTTTTTTTCATCGTTCTCCAGTGTTTGAACAAATGCGAAAATTCATTTAAATTCTTTTCTTCTTTCACTGGTTTTTGCCGAACTAATGACTTGTTCGTCTGACTGAAGTAGCGTGGTTTTAGAATTTACACAAACGAAGTCGAAAGTCATTTTCAAGGCAAGACCGCTGGGTTTGCAGAGACAATTTAAGCAAAATATAACAATTCCTTAGTCGTTATTAAGTTTGCTCAATAAGGCGATTGCAGTCTTCTCTTTGGCCTTAGTGCAAAACTACTAGTAGGGGTCACTAATTAATAAATAATTGATTACTATTATAATTTAATACATGTGTTCATATATGTATTCATCCATGAAAGGAAAAACATTTTAACAAGTTTATTTACAAATATCGAGGCACTTTACGCTGCATTGTCATTACGCAATTCTTTAAGCTTGTTATGCTTGTGTAAATTCAAGTTTTTGTTTGTATTAGTGTCAGTGCTGTCATGACAGTACTTGGACTCAAAAGAAATCGAAAATGTATCAGGAAATTCATAAATAATTCCTTCTCTCGCCAACCATACCGTAAAATTCCCTACCAATCTAATACACATGTGCCTGCTTTGCTAACATAGGATGTTAACTATGTTATATGATTTCTGTGCGCCGGGTGATGTGAGCGGACTGAAAGCAAAGTGTTGAAACATGCATTTTGATTACTGACCTCAAACAAAGTCGATCCTTGGCAACATTCATCAATAACTCGACTCTGCAGCAAAATGACATGCGCAGTTGCAAGGTTACAGCGCAGATGAAGAAGGAGTTGTTATAAAGTGCGTCGGCGCAAATCAATCCACTCCAAGAAACAGATCAGATATTTATTTTTCGATTTGTATATACTACTTTGAACTTCCATTTATATCAACCAATAAGATGTAAGATACGAATAGGACCATATCTTTTATGGAAGTAATCCATGCTGCTTTCTGAACTAAGAAACGATTTTCCAATACAATTACAAATAGACTTTAATGTATTAATTTAAAAATTTTCTTAATTTTTCTGAAAATTCTGTATTTCAAACAGTCCAGCAGTAACTGCATGAAAACGATATTTCAACTGAAGCCATATTTTATGAAAAACCCGACTATTTCTATGTATCCATTACCGATATAAAAAAATGCTCTGCCCCTTAATATACCTATTAGGAAACATGAATACAAAAATGACTTTGATATCTGTTGTAACTATTTCGACACAGTTAGTATTTTTGTATACATGCGCAGTTTACACACACACACACACACACACACACACACACACATATATATATATATATATATATATATAATTTCTATATTTATTCTCACCCTAAAACTAGGTGCAGGGTTACAATTTCAAGACGTGTTTTCTAGAGGTGCCCACTTCTAATTTCTGTCGGCACACAGGCCATAAAGCCTGAAGTTTTTCCTAGTAACATTTAAATCCTGAAGGTAAATATCAAGATATTACTTTGTTAGTCCACGAAAAGCTTCTTTCAGAGCTTTTCCGGTTCTTTAAAAATTAATTACACTAAGAGTGGAAGATATGTAGAGAGAGCTGCAGTAGGAATGACGAAGAAAAGGAATGAAATTTTTACTAACTTACTAGGGTACTAATATTCAGAAAGGCAGAATTAATGTTCAAGACACACATCAGCAGCACATGCTCAATTACACTCCCCGTAGATTGGTACAGAAGGTACAGTTTATTTTCTTAATTGCTGTTTCGTCTGACATCATAGTATTTCATTAAAAGACGTTCGTCACTATTGGAAATATTTATGTAAAGGGGCTTTCATAGGAATATGTCATAGAATCGTAAGAAAACTATAGTATTTATATCATTAAAAGAGGAAATACGTGCCTCTCTGACGGTATCCACTACAGGAACATTACTTTCGTCGTGGTAAGAAAAGTTAGTGTGTGTTCCCCACAAGAATAATTAACAATTAAATGAATGACATCGGGAAGATTCTAAATATCCTTTCCTTTCTAATGTACACAAATGTTCCTTAAATTCTCAACCACATAAATTCCTTAAAATTACTTCCTACACTTGTATTTCTATTTTCCCCTCATTATTTAAAGCCATTAAACTAACCCCTCCCCTCCCCCCTTATTCTTTCTAAACAGCTTCCCCCCCCCACAGCTTCAAAATATGTCATTAGTTTCGAGGGGGTGTAATTTTTTACTGCTTCCTAAGAATGAGATGTGATACTGTATTGTGTCACCCTCTGGACTTGACACACTGAAATACAAACACGATAACCTTTTTCATTGTCCTAAACAGTAAGCGAGAGCTCAGATAAAATATTTCAACCTTCGTTAACCCCTTCTTAAATCGTTTACTGCAAGGAATGTCAAAGCCACGATCCTTTGGAACGCTATCTAAATGTCTTAGTCCACTGATGACTATGCTGCCACAATACCCAACTGGTACAGCGAAATTAATGTGACTTTTTATAGTGTAACTTTAGCAAGGACGATACGGCTCCCTGATGATGGTCCTAGGACCGAAACATGTCGGAGCGTTTTTA
>Ga0136643_10005397_pt1 | contig 17999 bp, 9 predicted proteins | sample TergutLab28metaG_FD_96883 | JGI IMG/M metagenome (GOLD analysis project Ga0136643, IMG submission 96883) | Labiotermes labralis P1 segment gut microbial communities from Petit-Saut dam, French Guiana - Lab288 P1 (version 3) (version 3) | ecosystem: Host-associated > Arthropoda: Insects >...
CAGGGTGCTGTGGTAGCTGCCACAGCACCCTGTCTTTCTAAGGAAATTAATTAGTAAGTGTTTTTAATATGTGACTTTAGCAAGGAACAACATGGCTCCCTGAAGATGATCTTAGGGTCGAAACATGTCGGAGCGATTTTAAGTGTTTTAATGTGAAATTTTATGTAAGTGAATTAGTTGGTATGATTAAAGTGATTCATATATTAGTTCAGAAAATGTGCATTTTGTTGTTTTATATTGTATAATTATATTACAATGCAAGGTGCAAAAACATAAAATTATCTCGAATCCTTAATATTTTATCACTCGTAATACTAACATGGCGACTGTGCCTATTTTTAAAGTAAGCAAGTCAGCAGTACCATACAATTATAGTGTCCTGAAGATTTGTGTGGTAAAAATCTTTAAAAGAAATGCAATTTTAAAGATTGCTTCTTATTGACGTAAACAAAAATATTTAGACAGCACCAGATAAATGGAAATCATGCAAATAGTAGTGAAAATAATACATAACAATACAGCCAATGTGCGTTATCACGTAGCACTGAGGCGCGTTCTTGTAAACATTGTTGCATTGGAAAAGCAATAAGTGTTACATATTCTCTGTGTATGTGTGTGTGTATAGCCTTAGGTATACAACATGCAATGCACACGCAGCATATTGTCATTTGTGGCCTATCCGGCTCCACAATATTTTTCCACGTTATCTCATAAACGGCATCGCTTTCGAAAAATATTTTTGAACATGAGACGGGTATTTTGATTTTTTCTACATCTTTCGCTTGAAACATTTCTCATTCTAAGAAGAAGTGAGCGAGATATGATCAAAAATGCATATTGACCTTCATGTAAAGTACCGGTTATTATTGTCAGATACTAATGACACTTGAATTTTGTATACAGATTTTCGAAAATGTTTCAAATACCAAATTTCATGCAAATCCGTCCAGTGGAAACCGAGTTGTTTTTATGCGGACGAACAGACATGACTAAGGTAATAGTCTCTTTTCGCAGTTTTGTGACTAAAGACGAAACATTAATTTATGTACAATTTTTAATCCGTGTTTCTTGATGGTCTTCCCATAAAGCCGTGGTACAGGAAGTCACACAGGCGTGGTAATTTCTTGGAATTTCAAGTTTTATTTGAAGTCCGGGGCTTGAGGCAGTGCTGGCAAGATCTGGGGTTGAGTCAGGGTTAAATAATTTGTAACTGGACACAGCAACAGAAGTGCCAGTTGAATCGTGGCCAACATGACCGACTGCGTCACGTGACCTGATTCTGGGCTCCGTTCGTACGGACGATATGTGCTTCGCTGAGGGCGAGGATTGAGGAGACCGACCAACGGCGTGACTCACTGTTATTGGCGCTCCTTTGTCTTTCCAGACAAACTTTGCCACTGAACCTCACAACAGTTCACCGTCGTGTACTTACATTTTAAATTTATTTGCCCTATATATACTAAACAAATAGTCGAAAAGAGGAAAAAATTTCAGTTTTTATTACCATGTTGTGTTGCTGAGTGCCATATGCTTTAGGGAGTCTTTTTAACGCGGGACAGAGCATTGCAGAGTTAGTGGCTTCGTCACTCTACGGAGTGCAGTCCCGTTTTAAAATAAACACTCAGTATTAAATAAAATTAGATTCCTCACATTAAATATTGAGATTCGGTGGGTAATGAAGCGGTGTCTTTTTGTTGTGTTCCAACATTGAATATCGATCTGGAAACCGACTGTCGTACTTAAAATATGTCTTCAGACTCTAGAGACAGTCGTTGGGGTAGTGCCTTGAAAATGTTATTTTTTGCATGTACTCTCAATTCGGCCGGTGGAAATAATGGCACCATTCGACAGTATATAACTTCCTGAAGATATTATCATTACAGGTCTGATCATGAACGATCCATGAAGAAGGATATTTGTGGTAAAAGAAGTCTTTATTTGCTGATGCATAAAAGTGGAAAATTTAAATAATATTATATAATAATTACACAGTGAGGAACCGCGTAAATTGTAAGCCATCTTTTCATCTCTTATTGTTAGAGACGAATGTATTAAGTACACGTGGCGAACGGAGAAATGGTGAAGGAAATTATAAGTGTCAAACTTGAAATGATCGGCCGACTGTGGAAGACCCAGACGTACGCAGGGAAATTAAAAAAAAATAGATGATCGGAAAATGTTTACAAAACGTAAACGTTTGACGCGTTCGGTCTGTTGTTGTCCATAGATTTTAAATTCTCTGCTAATTTCAAGGAAAATGATGGAAATTCGAGTATTTCGAATGTGAATTTTTTACGTTTTGTTGACCGTGCATCTTAATATAATGATAGTCTTTTTTTTTACCAACTTGATGCACAAATTCTTTATTTTAATACATTTATTACATTCCTCTACATGTTTCGAGCACTATTGTGCTCATATTCAGGAGGACAAATTGTATTAACACAGCATCTGTTATCGTCACTCTGGAAACAAGTGAGTGGGACCACTCACTTGTTTCCAGAGTGACGATAGAAAAGTCGCAGGCTCCTGATGATGGATGTATTAATGTCCGAAACATGTTGAGCATAGAAGAAGTGAAATAAAACATAATAACTAGTGACACCAAGTTGGTCTCTTATTGTTCAATGATCTGGATATCTCTGAAACAGCGAGATATCGATCATGTTAGAGTGTTAAATTTCCGTCGTCTATGGTTTATCTGATTTCGGATCGTACTTCAGAGACAAAGTTAAATTTTAAAGCTAAGTCACAGAGAGCTTTGATCATAAATGTAGAAAAGTGTCCAGTTACGTCTGCTGTTGCTATTCTAACTCGATAATGACAAATATATGGCGCACGTAAATTTTAGTAGAACCCCCCCCCCACTAAAAGTATGAAATTCCAAGAAAATCTTTTGTTGAGAATTGTGCTGTTCTGTTCGGACTGACCTGTCAGAGGGCCGGAATTAGCGAGGATAATACTGGCTTTTTGCAAAGACTTTGCCAAAAAAAGTGACTCAAATTTTCATTTAGGAAATGAGATGTGAGATCTGAAACGTATGCAGTGCATGAGAGCGGGTTTCAGCAGTCAGTTTTGAGAACACGATTATGAAATTGGCGGTTTTCGTATCAACAAGTGAGTTCATCGCTTCAGGATTGACTTAAACTTTTTCAAAACAAAGAAAAGTGTATTTTGTTGGTTAGGTGAGTCATTAAATATTATATTATGTGACGTGAAACAAAATAATCAAGCAGTTGTAAACGGTGGCTGTTCTACATAACGAGGCCTTGTGTAGAATTCATGTTGTTATCTGCCATCGAAACCAACTGTATGCTAGGCTTTTACTTTTGTAGTCTATTTTCCCCTTTATTTTTGCTTTTCTTTTCTATTGGAACAAGAGCTGTGGTAACAACTGCTGCTCGTCTCGACTTTCTAGCCGTGGGGCCTGCTGTCGAATGTAACAAGAAATGTGTATTGATTCGATTCCGAAGAACGATGGTAGCATGGCCAAACAAGGGCTACGATTGTCACTCTACGGTGAGGAATTGGCGTCCTCTTAGCTCCCTGGCGTGAATTTTGTCATTTATATTTTGTACTTGTCAAGACTGGACAAGCGAATCTAAGTTTATCTTGTCCAAGTCCCTGCAATTGATGACACTATTTGATATAAAAATCCGACTAATGCAATTTTATATGTTAACGCAATTTTATTCCCATAGAAACACTCATGCATGTTTTTGCAGTCCTCAAGGGGGTATCCTTAGGGAGTAATACGTGTCCAGATTAAATACCAGATTAAAAAAACACAGTACAATTCCCGCCTAGGCAGGTGCTAAGTAACGTATAATAGGCTGCTCTTTAGCCCTTCAAGGACGAAACTGTATCTGACTCTTTTAAGGACCCAGTTCGTACCGCGCAGTAAGCAATCTCTGCCTCGATTATAAAAACCGATAAGTTAATGTTGTAAAGGGGAATAATCGCTGTTTGTTCTGAGATCCACGCAAAACACATAAATGCAATTAGGGGCAGAATATAGAATTTCTGAATTTTAAAGCTGCTGGTACATAAAATAAATCTTAAGCTTTAAAATGTTAATCTGATATTTACATCTGGACACGTATTTTGTTGACCCGGCTCATGAAATGTACCGGCAGCCCACTTGAGGGCTGAAACATGTAGGAATGTTCCAATGTGAATAAAATGGCACCAACATACACAATTGCATTAGTCGGAATTTCATGTAAAATAAGTACATCGAATTTTTACTCATTAAGTTTTCCTATGAGCCGCGATAGCTCAGTCGGTATAACGACTCGCTAAGGGCTGGAATGTCCGGGATCGAATCCCGGTGGGGGAGAGATTTTCCGTACAAGTCCAGACCGGCCCTGGGACCCACCCAGCCTCCTATACAATGAATACCTGGTCTTTCCCGGGGGTAAAGCGGCCGGGGTGCTGACGTTGACCAACCACCGCATCTATCGCCGAGGTTAAAGGAAGAGTAGAGCTATAACTACTCCCCCCCCCGGGTCTTCGTGACCTGTTTTAGGGCGAAATTTGCCTTTACTTTTCCTTTGTAATGTTTTCTGACATTTGCGACTAAATACCTAGGACATTTCTCTGGAGCTTTTCGTCTCCAGCTTTAGGTATTATGAAGTCCAAAATCATATTTTGTTACAACATATCATTGTTTAGCAACCGACACGACATCATAAACCATAAACCTGAATCCAGATCAGCACTGCTGTGGTGAGCTGCAGCATGTTTACCGCGCAATGCAAAGGTCGGATTTTCGTTGTTCGGGAGACGGTAATTTGAGGCTGTCTGGCAATATTTGAATTTGCTCTCCCAACTTTTACGCAGTAAACCGAGGCGAATCAAGGAAACTTCAATAAATATAGCTGCTAGTGCCATCGAAAATTCGAAATGGGAAATTTGACTACGATTTTACAAGTCTAGAATACAGAGCGTTTTAAAACAAAAGCAATTCATAAAGGATCCATTTTTATTAGTCAGTTATAAAGCATATTTATTGCGTTGGTCTTTATGGTTTGCGCCAAAGTGTACAGGACGGATCATGTTATTAACAATTTTTTTACAATGTATCTTTCTGATTTTCCGTCTATTGAATTTTGAATTTTAATCTGTAACTCTTTAAAGACGGAGACCTGTAGACCTGTGAAAAGGAATACAGGCTTTAGAAATACATATCCTTCCTTGAAGTGTAAAAAACAGACAATTGTACCCATCCGATAATTAATGAAACAGAAAGAAGAGCAACCTATTACAATAATCTATGTTTTGCGTCTATTAATACACATTAGCTGAACTTATGGAGCTGAATTTGTATTCCACCCAAAAATGCTACATTCAGACTATTGGTTACATTTCGAATATTTGTGTTGCTTGTTTATACGATTGTTATATTCACAAGTAACTTCCCAGATTATAGGCCCTATACTGACATCCTTCGTCATCTTAGGGATGCGGTCAGAAGGAAACGCCCCCAAAAATGGATAACCACCAGTCCGTTTCCAAAGCACGACAATGATCCAGGACACCGGGCGGTTTGGTCACGGATTTCTTAGTTTCCACTCATATTCCCCTGCCATGGCTGCAGCCAATTTTTACCTGTTCCCTGGATTGAAATCAAAATTCAAGGGATTGTTCTTTTATGGTGTTACAGACGTCATTGAGAATGCGACGGAAGAGCTGAAAAGAGATTCACAAAATGGCTCCCAGAAATGTTTTCAACAACTTTACCATCGCTGACAGAAGTGTATAGTGGCATAGGGAGATTGTTTTGCAGCAAATATGGCGTACATGATCGTATTGTTTCGTATTTATCAGAAATAAGGGATTCCGGTAACAATTTGAATCTATCACGTATGCCATAGTTCCGTGATGGATTGTAAGAAATTCTGTCTATACATTTATTTCTGGCGGTTTGCCTTATGGATGTCCAGTAGTTTCCTATTAGAAACACACATATCACCGCGTGGAATGGTCTGAGCGCGATTTCAGATGCCATTAGAAGGCGCTGAATCTGACGCTGTTCATTCAAGGAGTAGTTGCATTAAGCTGTTAGGATATTCGTTTTACTGCCGGTAAGTACAACTTGGAGTAGATGGCATGTTGAATGTCACTTTTTGGCCATTAACAACGAAGAAAAGATGTCGAACCTTACCTAAGGGAAGAATTATGAGTGTTAATACATATTCAGAAAAGTGCATACGTCTGGCTTCCGTGAGCGTTGTGAAAGCAAACATCTGTGAGAATCTGTGAGATAGATGTAATCTTCTATAAAACTGGCGGTATTAGTGACGTCGTAGAAGAATGAAACCTTGTAACTTCTTTCAAGTAATATATTTAAGATTCAACGTTCTGGAAAGTTCTGCGCTACAAATCTGAAGGTCTCTGGTTCGATTCCAGATGGTGTCATTGGAATTTTTCATTGACATAATCCTTCCGATCGCACTGTGGCTCTGGGGTCGACTCAGCTTCTAATAGAAATGAGTACCAGGAGTATTTCCTGGGGTTAAAAAACGGCCGGTGCGTAAGGCTGACAACTTTACCACCATCCTGGGCCATTGTCACCTAATCTGGGAAACTTAATCTCCTGGAACCCTCTGGGCACCTCGGGCCTGTAATGGGACTGTTTTTTTTTACCTTCTGGAAAACTTCTGTAACAGTCTCTAATTGTTAACAGTTACTTGGTGATGATCTTTAAATGTCCATTATTTTAATTGTGTAAAAGGGCGACGACTGACTGTATAAACAAGGTGCAGTGTATATGAAACTCTGGTATGGAGCACTTTGCAGTAATGTTGAATAGTCCTTTGATTTGTGTAAAGACAACCTGCTTTTCGTTTGACTACACAAACATAATGCTTGTTTTAATACTAATGCACGTGTTATCTACTAGCAGTATAAAAAGGTAACGCAGTCCCTTACAGGCCTGGAGTGGCCCAGAGGGTTCCAGGAAGTTAAGGTTCCCAGATTTCATGACAACGGCACAGGATGGTGGTAAGGTTGTCAGCCTTACGCGTCGGCCGCCTTTACCCCCAGGAAATGCTCCTGGTACTCATTTCTATTAGAGGCTGAGTCGACCCCAAGGCCATAGTGCGATCGAAAGGATTTCATTTCATTGAAAAATCCACTGACACCAGCTGGGATCGAACAAGCGACCTTCCGAATTGTAGTATAAAATGAAGAGGTCTGATAATTAAGTGTCTGAAGTGCCGATGTTGCTGAAAACTGCCTTTTTCTGAGAATTGGCTTTGGAAAATGGTGCAAAGTCAGTAAATTGCGCTCTATGCTTCCAAGTGCATGGAGTAGAATATACGGAGTGTTTCTTAGAGAGCGGCCTTGAAGGGAATTGATGAGGTGCGGATCCGATCACTCATACATTTATAGACTTGTGTTACTTAAATCTTGCTGTTGTACTCGGATTTAGATAAAGCACTAATGAATGAACGAATGAAATAATTAATTAAAGAATGTATGAATAAAATATTTTGAATGGTGTTCTGTGTCGAAGAATAAAGTTTGAATACACACTGAAACAAGTGTTAGTGTAGGTACACATTACGAATTTATTAAACCGTTTCCCCTTTCATATATTTGTTCCTCACAATAACTGAAAAATTTTATTACATCTGTAAAGGTAAAGGTAAAGGTGCACCCATTTACAGGCACTGAGGCTCTGTACAGGCCGTACAGCCCATAGGGGGGGTAGAGGTATAGCTCTACTCTTTCTTGACCACGGGACTAGAAGGGGGTGAGGGGTCAGCGTCACGCCCCGGACGCTCTATACCCCGGGAAAGACCCGGTATCCATTGTACAGGAGGCTGGGTGGGCCGCAGGGTCTGTCTGGACAGGTGCGGAAAATCTCGCCTCCACCGGGATTCGAACTTGGACCGTCCGGCCCGTAGCAATTCGCTATACCGACTGAGCTACCCGACCCACAGCGCATCTGTAGAGTGTGAGAAATATCTGGACTGTGAAAATATTTGTACACACGGTTACAAATCCAAGTCACTAATTATTAATTAATTTTTTCTTACTAGTACTTTGTCGGTTTTTTTTTAATTTCTTCACAGAGTTAGGCAATTTGATGGATTTGTTAGTCCCATAATTCTTGTTTGGACTTTACCTTCTTCTTCCGCCTATTTTCGCACTTCACTCTCATTCTCGTAGCTTAAATCCCTCTGGAATTTCCACTTGATATTGAACATAAAATCTGCATTAAAAAACGTTTCGTGCCCCCGCGCATCGTTTATGTCTGTGAAAGCAAACATCGACAAAAATACCGAATGTATATAAAGCATTTTATAATCCACTCTGAATCCAACACAAAAATGTTGTGATCTAATTACACATTATAAAATAACGAGATACACATTTCCTAAATTAATATTTTAATTTTTAATTTTTTTTATGTCTTCAAAAGGATTCCGCTTCAGGAAGACGGTTGTGTTCACAGTTACGTTACGGTACATTTTGCATGCATCTGTGTAAGCAGTCTTGTAGGCTGAAGAGTGTGTCCGGTATTGTAGGAGACATAAAAAATTAAAATGTAATTTAGGAAATTTGCATTTCATTGTTTTATGTTGTCTAATTATATTATAATGCACGGTGCAAAAAAAAACACACAAAGTTGTGTTCTATTTATTATCTTCCTTAGTCTTATGCCTATTCCAGTGAAACTTTTGTATCCAGGTGTAAAACATTATTTTGTCAATTGCTCTTGAATATCCAAAGATCACTTTGTTTGAAGTTCCACAGGCTTCGCCCGCTTGTCCTTCTGATACTGGTAGCAGTAAAATGAGTATGATCACGCAGCTTTGGTGCGATGATCCCGAGAGAAAATATCGGATTAACTGGATCAAAATCTAAACGACTCTCACTTTGTCTACCACAAATACCACACGGAGAACCCTTAAAAACAGAACTTGACATAGCCGATTAGATATTTGTTATAACTGTTGTAGTTATAGTGTTATAAGTCGGTCCCTGTCGTCACGGCATGGTGCGTCGTCAGGTTGCGGATGGCGGAACGGCCTCCGTTGTGGAGGGTAGCTGCGAATGTATTGAATAAGCAGTCGCGGACAGCCGAAACAGGGAAGTCCTCCAGCTTGGGGGTTGGGCGAGGCGCTAACAACTTCTCACCGCAAAAACTTATCATATTACGAAATGTTCACACAGAAAGCCTCGGATATGGGCTAAAATATTTTGAGCTCAGGATAGGGTACAGGTGGCGGGTTCTTGTGAATGCAGCAATTAACCTTCGGGGTCCATAAAATGCGGTAAATTTCTTGATTAACTGAGAACCCGTTAGCTTCTTAAGAAGGACTCTGCTCCATGGAGTAATTAAGTAAGCGAGTTGTATTCTTGATTTGAAACTTTCGCCGTGTTCTGAATGTTGTGTACTTTCTTGTGGGTAATTCCATGGAGTCTGAATTTTATATGCCGACGTTTCGGAACACTCTGTTCCATCTTCATATGCGGGTAGGTATGAAGAATGACTAGGTTTGAGAAATCGTATTTCTCCTCTTATGGAGATGGAACAGAGTGTTCCGAAACGTCGGCATATGCACGTAAAATTCAGACGCCGGGGAATTACCCAGAAAAAAGCGTACAACAGGTTAATTTGTAAATCTGATGTGTATTGGACCGTGCATCATCTTGATAACTGAAGAATAAAATCCAACTAGATGCCACTTATTACTTTATTATGCTTATGATAAGCTGAACATGTTTCGGGCACCATTATGCCCATCATCAGGAGCTCATGACGATAACGTTGGTTACCACATAGGCCGTCTGGTTCTCGAGTTGCTGCTGGTTGGAAGTTAAGTGCAGACAGGATGGATGAATGTCCGGACCGAAGGCTGTAACACGACTCCTACCAGCAGCAACACGAGAACCAGACGGCCTATGTGGTAACCAACGCTATCGTCGTGAGCTCCTAATGTTGGGCATAATGGTACCCGAAACATGTTGAGCCTAACATAAGCATTATAAAGTAATAAGTGGCATCTAGTTGGATTGTATTCTGCAGTTACAGTGAGTTGTAGTTATGGCGCGGCCAAAATTGACCACTTGAAGTCGGGAAAAATGAAATTTATCATCCTGACCTTGATTCCTGATATTTGAAGTGCATTATTTTTTTTTATTCTCAGGCTCCGTCCTCTTGTACCCTTCGTCAGAACAGAGTTACAGCGAAAGTTTTTATGTGGTCTTCATGGCATGATGGAGACCGCAACACTCGGAGGAATCTCTGACATAGGGTCCCTTTGTCCGCCACAAATGTCACATGGAGTGACCCGGAATCGAACCCGCTTTTCCCTGTGAAACTGCCGACATCTGTCTGAGCCGCTTCGCGCACCAATGGAAACAAATGCTCAGTTGCGCTGTATGTAAGGCTTCAGTACATTCCGCCCTCAACGCACAGCGTCTTGACTCTAAAAAATCTCTCATTGAATAACGTCTACGGGAATAATCTTTGATTTCCCTCAGATTCATATAAAACAAAATAAAAATAAGACAGAATAAAACAAAAGAGACAAACCAAATAAACATGTATCATGGGGGCAGATCGTAGAAATTTCAAATGCTGAATCTAGTGGTATATAAAGTAACCACACACACGTTCAAAGAGTTAAATATTCACTGCGATTTTCTTTGTTTTTCTAGTGTGGGTAATAACATTTAAACACCAAGTTACTTTTTGAAGCTGGTGATGATTTTTTTTTGGTTGGCAGAGTGCCAAACTCTAATTCATAAAACCACTGGCAGCAAACATGTAAAAAACAAATATATTCGGGTGGTTAATTGTTGTGTGTATTGACAATTACTGACGAATTTGAAACAGTACGAGTGATTTCACTGATATTGTGCTCTGATCTGTATTCATGGAAGGGGAGGGGCGTAGGATGTGCGGTCAGTCAGGGAAAATTTGAAGTAGTTGCAACTATGACTTGCCGGGGATTACGGAATTGCTCCGGTCAGAGAGATGATTGATTCATAGGATATCTAACACTAGGACACATAAAGCCCTTGGAGGTCCACGGGACGTGTAGCCCCTTGGGTCAGTGGGTCCTCAAACGTACAGGATACTAAAATTTATTTTTGACTCTTCTGGATTGGTTCCAGTTCTTCCGAAAGAAGGCGACGTTCTGAATCGTTGTTATGATGATATGGAAATAAATTCGTTAACCTTTTGACGCCTAATGTCAATTATAGTGGTCGTACCGCATCGCTAACCTCTAAAGTTGCATTTTATATATTTATTCAACAAATATAGATACTGAATATTTTAAACGCGGTATATACTCTCCGTTTTTTTTCTTCAAAATGCAGTTTGTTTCATAATTCTAACGTATTTGGTTCCTGTATTATTCACATTTTATATACAGGGTGTGCTAAAATTAAAAAAAATAATTCCGACGCCAAAAGGTTAAAAACTGTAGAGGTCCCTGACCGGTTTTACAAACAACTGTTATTTACCGATGCATTCAAAATGCACGAATAAGATGGAAGACGTTTGCAATCGTAATCGGAGGAGTTTAACCCTTTAAACGCCGAGTTAAATCCAATCTGCTATCTGCTGGCATTATTAGGAGCTCACCATATTCTCCACGTTAGCAGGATAAGGGTTAGGGAAAGCGACCATCTGGAAGACTTAGAAATTGAAGGAAGGGTAATATTAAAGTTGTTCTTAAATGTGATATGATGGTGTGGTTTGGATTCAGCTGACTGGGAACCCAGTCAAGTAGCCTGCAATGAATCAAAGAATTTTTCCCCCCCCCCAAAAAAAAAATTCCAGCAGAGTGTCTCAACTTTTCAAGAAGTCTGCTCAGTGAATTCCGTCGACAAGTGATGTGTCTGTGAATCTGTTTATTACGGAGCGCATGGAAGGACTTAACAGTGTGCTGGAACGGTGAGACAGTACGACAGTAAAGAGAAAGAATGAGAAGGGGAAATTAGGTGTAGGGCGAGTCATTGGCCCAGGGAGTAAAGATAGCGAAAATTGATGATGCAATAAAGTTTAGCTCCAGACTCCATAAGCAAGTCTGTGGGATTTTAGCTCTGTAAATTGCACATGCGCATTTGACCCTGTATGCGGTGTTGCTGTTTGCTGTGGCAAGTACAGTGTTAGTTAAAGTATAGTTGGTCTCTCGCTCCGTACTTGCACGAACTACATGACCTCATCCAGATAATTCTGTTGTAATTGATTTATGGTCAAGACTAAAACAGCAAATAAAATCACATATGAATAGGGGTTTTAATGTTTTGTTGACTGTGCATTTCTGTACAATCTTGTAAATAAAAGCAGCTTGGTGCACAATTTATTCTTAGTATATTTATCAGTCTCTACATGTTTCGGGCTAATATGGGCCCATCATCAGGAGAAACAACTGTGTTTTTGCGACACTTGGTATTTGTTATTCTGTGTGGATGACTGTCTGGTATGCAGGAGCGTATGCTCCTGCATACTAGACCAATACTAAATGTCGCAAAATCACAGTTGTTTCTTCTGATGATGGGCGCATAGTCGGCCGAAATATGTAGAGGTTGATAAATTTATTAAGAACAAATTGTGGACCGAATTATTTTTATTTACAAGATTATAGAGAGATGCACGGTCAACAAAACATAAAACTCTATGGCATGCTTCATGAGTTCTAATTTAATCTGGTATGCAGGAGCATATACTCCTGCATACCAGTCAGTAATCCACACAGAATAACAAGTACCAAGTGTCGCAAAAACACAGTTGTTTCTCCTGATGATGGGTCCATAGTCGCCCGAAACATGTAGAGATTGATAAATATACTAAGAATAAATTGTGCACCGAGTTGGTTTTATTTACAAGACAAAAAAGAATAGGTTTATTAGACCACCAACATGTTGTCGACGTTTTAAAAAACACTACGCCCGAAACGTCGGTAACTATTTGCCGGTAGACACGGCTTAACACCCCAGAAGACTCGAATCTTCAGCAACACGCCAGCGATAAGCTCAGATTTCGCAACCGCACAGAGCTGCCAACAACACATTCTAGCACATTATCTAATACACGGAATGTTTTTATTCCTTTAAATTTAGCTACGCAAAGACAGAGTTGCTTCAGTATTTGCTTAAGTGCCTTACAACAGCACGAAACAGCGCCTTACTGTGTATTCGGGCAAAGCCCCAGGTTCCTTTGTCAGTGCGGAGGCCTACAGCCCTCCGAAAGTGTCTTTGTGTCTTCAGTAGGCCCTTTGTTTCCCAAACAGCTTCCCTTAAATCTTTTATACTAAATATCCTGTTGTGAGGACGTTTGAACTGAAGTAACCCTTCAATAAATATAATTTGTTTTATAATTTCCAGCAATTAGCAGTATTTGCAACACTTTTCAACCAACCTGGCCATCTTTAGGTAATACAAAATATGCGAATATACAAAATAATTTGGAAGAAAAATGGCAACCTAAAGTTATGTACAAAGAAATGGGAGTTCACTTCTGCATTAACGGTAGTAATATATACGAGGTTATGTTATTGGAGTACCTTTTGGATTTGTACATATTGCAAATGCTTTGAAGATTTAACACTTATTTATTCAAAGTTATATTACGTACGGTGTGGGCCCGGTAGCTCAGTCGGTACAGCGACTGACTACGGGCTGGACGGTCGGGGATCGAATCCCGGTGGGGACAAGATTTTCCGCCCGTCCAGACCGGCCCTGAGGCCCACCCAGCCTCCTGTACAATGGTTACCGGGGCTTTACCGGGGGTAAAGTGCGGCCGGGGCGTGCTGCTGACCACTCACCCCCTTCTAGTGCCGAGGTCAGGGAAGAGTAGAGCTATTCCTCTACCCACCCTCTGGGCCACACCGGACCTGTAACGGGAAACCTTTACCTTTACTTTTTTTATTACGTTCAGTGCTTGATTATAGAGCAAGGCTTCTCAATCATATAAAACACATTCCACAGTTAAGTTTAGACACCATAATAATAATAATAATAATAAAAGATTATTTTATCCTCATCGTTGCACCCTGCATTTCGTAGAATTATTTAATTACAAACAAACAAATGCACTTACATAAAATAACACATTAAAACATTAAAAATCGCTCCGACATGTTTCGATCCTTAGATCATCCTCAGGGAGCTACGTTGTTCCGTGCTAAAGTAATTTTAAAATCATTCACATAATAATTCCATTATATTAACAGGGTGTTGTGGCAGCATGTCGTGTTATGTAACAGTACGTTGCTGGGAATGCGTCTGGCTATGGTGTACGACGTACACCATAGCCAGTGTAGCTCCCTGAGGATGATCTAAGGATCGAAACATGTCGAAGCGATTTTAAACGTTTTACTGTGTAATTTTATGTAAGTGCATTTGTTTGTTGATAATTAAATAACATTCTTTTATGTTTTTAAAAACTGTCGGGAATATAATGGGTTTGAAGTGAATAATAATAATAATAATAATAATAGCAACAATAATAACAAGTATTTGCTGAATGTATCTCCGGATAGCGATATGAAATTCATGTCACTTCTCTTCTTGCAGTAGACTAATTAGAGGTCTATGAAGTCGTGTTTTTGTTACAAATCCAAACCGTAATAATCCTAACCAGGAGAGAAAGACGAGGGTGATGGTTGATTTATTGAGAATCTATGACGTACAAGTATCTATGATTCTCCTTGATGATTTGTACTATATATGGAAAACCTTTAAACTAATACTGATTTTTCTTGTCAGGTCGCTTCGACCACTCAACTACCGTGGTCTTATTCTGCTTCCTTCTTCTGCCTGTAACTTATTTTTGCACGACTGTCATTTTATTCAATTACAAAAGTTTCTTTGGGGTACGCGGTGGCGCAGTTGGTTGAGGCACTGTGCTACAAGCCGGAAGGTCGCGGTTTCGATTCTCGATAGGGTCATTAGAATTTTTCATTGACATATAATCATTTCGGCCGCACTATGGCCCTGAGATTGACTCAGTCTCTAACAGAAATGAGTACCAGGAATATTTCCTGCGTGGTAAAGACAGCCGGTGCGTAGGGCTGACAACCTTACCAACTTCACGTGCCGATTGTCTTGAAATCTGGGAGCCTCAAAACTCTTGGAACCCTCTGGGCCTGTCCACGCCTGTAATGGGACTGCTTTACTTTTACAAAATTTTCTTTAGCTTTCTTTTCGAATTGTGTGTCCAGAGACAATTTTAACAAGCCGTTCTTTTTGTTGCATTCAAAACAATTACCAACAAATACACTCAATAAAATACAATAAAATACAAGTCATAAGACATAATTCGTGATAAGTACCACCTGCTACATGTTTCGGCACCGGAGTGCCATCTTCAGGGATTTTTATACCTATACATTGACATACGACCTCCTTTTTCAGAGCTTTTGAACGAGTTTAGGTATTTTTATAAAATATGTTTTTTTATGTAAGACATTAGAAGTCGTTCAAAATTCCTATCAAAAATAATATTAGCTTGTGAATGGTACGAACATCTGAGGTGGCAGGAAGACTAGTCCGTTTAAAATTCCATGCTTTTTGCATGTATTTTACCGACACGGAATTCATTGTAGCTTTGTCGTGAAAATTTTCATGAAAATATGTCCCACAGTTTGGGCGTTTGTCTTGCTGACAAATGGGAGTGACGAAAAAAAAGAGAGTAGTTTTCTCAATGAATGAAATATTAATAAAATCATTTACTTACTGTCATGTCGTGCGCCACTCTTTGTAGGGTTTAATCAGGATCAGAATTTTCAGTCACATTTATTTCTGTACAGTACGTTACGTTACGTTATGTTCCATAGCGTGCTGTAATGTGAGCGTCATTAGTAATGCATTGGAGTGAGTGGAAGAAAATTGAAAATTGTGACGAGAGTTGACGCGTTATAATTCCCAGTTTGAACCTGCTGAGTGCCCTGACAAGCGAATGCTAAAAACATTAATTTTTCACCGTCACAGATTACTTGTAAACTGAGTGGAATTTTTTATTTCTCTGAGTAAACACTTTTTTTCTAGTGTCCTTTTTGTAATATTGTACGTCTGTCGTCTGTATACACGTTAATTTACTACAGATTCTGGGCAGGGGAAAAGATTTTTTTTCTTCTCCAAAATGTCCAGGACGGATTCCGCCCCATTCGTCCTCCTATTCAATGGGTGCCGGGGTGGTGGCTGTTTCTTCGGATGTAAATCGGCCGGGTCGTGAAGCTGACCACTACTTCAATCTAGTGCCGAAGTTAAGAATGTGTAGGGATATACCTCCACTTCCCTTTACATCTTTGGGGCGTAATAGGGAGAAATTTATTATTGGTCGCACACAGAAATTATTTGAATAAAGTGGCGAATATTTGAATATACATCTGCTACGTATTAAGGAGCGCACGGTTTCGATCCTCGCTCCGGTGAACAGCTATACCGACTGCGGTTTTTCATTGTCTTCCTCAGTCACTCCAAGATAATACCTCAATTTAGGTTACGACATATTCATTTTGCATAATTTCAGACACGTCAGATTAGTTTCTTTCTTCAATACGAGACAAGCCATAAAAAAAGATTGTGATGGGGAGAGCTAACTGATATCACGGAGCAGGATCCTTCATGAATAGCTTAGTTCCTCAGCGAGACAAGAAATTCCCTCGTGAATCATGGGACCAGAAGTTTCATTACTGCCTTTACAAAAGCTTTCCCGGCTCGGCCCCATTCTGAGCCACATAAATCCAGTTTAAGCCCTTCCAACTGATTTTTATCATATCCACTTTAACATTATCTTCCCATCTACGCCGGGGTCTTTCCAAGCTGTCTCTTTCGCGCAGTTTCCTCCACCAAAGCCCTGTGTGTAACTCTCCTCTCGCCCATATGCGGTGGGGATTCATCAAATATTTACCTCTTAGTGTAATACGTGTGAAACATTTTGTGTGTTAACGTGTAGGCGTTCGTGCAGTAGAAATGCAATTGACATGTCTTGGGGAAGATAAACCTCCTAGCGTGGGAACGGTGCCTGACAAAGTTGTATTTTGAAGATCGCCTAAGGGAGGCAGCACATGTACAGTCTTTAGTGCTGGGAGGCATCCGTGTGCTAACACGAGTGCCGAATGTATGACGGCCTAATTAATGATATTATTTTATTTGAAGAACAGAACACCGCGTTATTTTATGCAGCTAATGCGATCTGCTAGTGGCACTGTGCCTGATCCACGCGATTACACATAAAAGGATATGTATTTCCTAAGGCAGAATATCTGAATATGAGGATTCGTGTAATAGGAATTTAGACATGATTACGGATGTGGTATGAGGCTGTGCATGTCATTACCAATATAAATGCACTTTACAATCTTTGTGCACTAATCACAGCCATAATTACAGAACCGTTGTAAACCGCTGGTTTGCAGTGAGATGTATGAGGATATGGTTCTTCGCTGTCAAAGGAAGAAATGGTATTTTTAACACTTGCTTTGGTCATTGTTGTAATTACAAATGGGCATATTGAGAACGTAATAGAGTTTACGTTCATTCCTCGCGTTATTATAATTTCAATAGAATAAGAATTTAAAGTTTAAAACGAAACTGGGTAACGTACACAGATCCAGTTCTTATCGCGCGGTAAACACTTTCCCTCACTGTAACAAAGACCAACTCGTTAACGCTATGTGGGGGGAAATAATCGATGTTTCTTTTCCAGAGATCCACACAAAACGCATAAATGCACTTGGTGGGCAGAACGTAAGACGTTTTAATAAAAAATTTTAATTTGAAATTTGTATTCAGTGGCAGTAACAAAATTAAATTCTAGACATATATGTTACTGAGCTGCTACGGACTCTTCGAAATAACTATAGAAAATCACATAACCTTTTAAAGACGAAGCGCAAACCGCTTTATTTAAAGACCCAGTCCGTACCGCGCTGTAAACACTTTTCATCTCTGTTATAAAAACCAATCAATTTATGCTGTAAGTGGCACAAGTCGCTGTTTGTTCTCAGATAAATACAAAACAC
>Ga0136643_10005398_pt1 | contig 17997 bp, 8 predicted proteins | sample TergutLab28metaG_FD_96883 | JGI IMG/M metagenome (GOLD analysis project Ga0136643, IMG submission 96883) | Labiotermes labralis P1 segment gut microbial communities from Petit-Saut dam, French Guiana - Lab288 P1 (version 3) (version 3) | ecosystem: Host-associated > Arthropoda: Insects >...
ATATCAGTATTTGACCAACTTGATTCACAAAATTTGTTTCACAATAAGTTTTATTTCATGCCTCTACATGTTTCGAGCACATGTGCTCATCATCAGGAGGTCAAAATTGCATTACACAGCCGTCTCGTGCACGAGAAGGCCACCTATAGGTTTGATGATACCAGAGGCTGTGTAATGCAGTTTTGACCTGCTGATGATAAGCACATGTGCTCGAAACGTGTACAGGCATGAAATAAAACTTATTGTGAAACAAATTTTGTGAATCAAGTTGGTCAAATACTGAGATAAAAAAACTCAAAAATCAAATTTCTTTAAAATCCATCCTTTGGGAGCCGAGTAGTTTCATGCGGACGGACGGACAGACAGACATACATCGCGAACCTAGTAGCCGCCTTTCGTAATTTTGCCAAAGCACCCAATGAGAATAATTTTTTTCAATTTCTGCCTTTTGCAGAATTTGATGTTCAAATATGTTCTGAGCACAGGCTTCTTTAAATAATTACACTCGTTTCATCCCGCCAGAAAGTCTGTATACCACTTAATGGCTGCACCGAACGTTGATAATATCAAATTCTTTATTTGTCGAATTAATGCACACAAATTATGTTGAATAATTATTAAAACGTTTAGAATTATAAAAGTTGCTCCAACATGTTTCAGTTTACATAATCCATTATCAGGGAGCTACAGCATGTGCTGAGCTAAAATTATATTTCTGGTTCCAGTATACATGTCCTTATAGATGTTTTCAGTGTCATGGCCGCATATGTATTAGTTGGACAATTAAGAATTTGAGAATCTGTATACCACCTTTTTGAATCATGACCATCATGACAAAATAAAAAAAATTGAATAGAGAGTTTTATAACGTCCAGTGTTTAAGTTCGACGTAGAAGGTATTTCGTTTGCAACTCTGGGGTACACACCCGTATTTTTAAACCTGGATGCATCAATTTCACCTTCAAGAGCCAACTGTATACGCTACAGAACAGTACTGCTACCCCTACCACATACAAATTGATAGTGACGAAGTAACATAATCACAAACTCTCCACTCCTCCCCGCACCACTCTTTTCACTCTCTCCGTTTTAAATAAATTGAACATCAGCAGAACGTTGCGTTAATGATACCGTCACTAGCGACATGTCATTCGAACATCATGAAACAATATTTCATTTTGAAATGATATAGAGTTTGAAATGTTTTAACTCCATTTATGAGAATCCAGCTATTAACGTGTTATGATGCACAAATTCGTGCACCATGAGGCCACAATCACCAGCCCAGAGATAAGAGAATCTGACAGTCGCAAAACTAAAACATCACACCGCGTTTGTTTTGAAGCTCAAATTCATCTTCGTGACAAATTGTAATTAATCGAATCATACGCGAAACATTGACATAATTAATTTTGCGTTGTTAAACCTAACACCATTACGCTACGAGGCAAATTACCTCGGTGTGTGGTAGGTACTATATTTGGCAGTCGAGAAACTAGTATAGGCACTTCGTTATATAATTTGAGTTAATTGTAAGATATTTTCTGTTTTGAAATAAGAATCTTTCCGTGAAAATTAGCTATACCAATGAACACAGCCTTCTGAAGACGTAGATATTACCCCAACTGTTCAAGTTTGTCCATTATTGTGTTCGCGTGAACTCGTTAAGGTAATCTAAAGCCATTTCAATTCAACCCAAATATACGCGTCGTCTTTATTTGATATCCACTTCAATATTATCCTACTATTTTCCTAAATTATATGTTTCATTCTAGCTACGCGGCTAAAGTTATGTACTAAACTGACAAGCCACTTACGAGTGTAAACTTCCCTCCCTCTATTACTTACACTTAATTTAGTAACATCGTTTGAGAAGAGTTTATAAATACAGTTGTTTTACGTAAGATTATTTTCAATATTCTGCACTTACTGATGTCAATAACCGAAAAAAACTCTGCCTGCTTTTCGACATCTCTACCTGACGTTCTATCCTTTTATTCAAATCTCGGAAAAGTCTCATTTCTGATCAGAGTAGATTCTGGACTTTTAAACTAAAGCCGTAAGTGCAGACAGCTTCTTAACTTTCTGGTTTCTAACCATGGAAGATAATAATATCCAAAATGTCCATCAGTCTAGAAACGTCTACTCCAAGTGCAGTAAGAGACCCATCGAATCTTATTATATATTCATGCGCTCATGCAAAACGTAAAATATCCGTACAGGATAACAAATACTAGTGGGGTCTTACAGTGATAATTCAGATGGATTTCTTCACCAACGTTTGAACTGGAAATGAACGTCAGGCCTGGATAATCATAAACCTTTCTCTGTACTTAATCAAGACCCAGGCCATGATGGTGTGTGGTAATCGGATGTGTAGATGCACTCATTTCTATAATCGGAAATAAGTTGACGTGACCAGCTTCAGACCGCTGCACCCCATCACGTATTCCCATTGAGAAGGAGGCGGGATGTTATGCTCTGTATGTGTTACTGGATAAGTGATTTACGTTTATTTTCATGTTTGAGAAAATAAACATTACAAGATTAAAAGTGCATGCTTAAAATCATTCAACATTCCAACGTCTTGAAATATTAAGTACTGGATAATACTCACATCAGTAAAGTGCGGGACTGCTCTATGACAAGCGCTGGAACTACATGTTGAATGTAATTTCCTTTTTTACTTTTATTGTAGCTTTGATGCAGGTAGACAGTACGTGCTACAGAGAAAGAAAGAGACAAGTTAGAAAAAAGAGATATGAAAAATTACTCACGTTTCTAAGATGGGAAAAGATGATATTCCTGACGACGTCATATATCACGGTGACACCTGTCTGGGTCCAATCACATCTACGTTCCGACACGTCAGATGGCAGCACGCGCGTCCCACAGGCCTTCTGTAGACCTACATCTCATTTCCGTCTCTTGTCATATTCGTGGCAGCTTCTGGTAATTCTTATATAGGCAGCACCACGCTATGGGACAGCTAATGCCACAAGGTAAATTAATTACTCTATATCCTGAAATACTAAATACATTTTCGCTGAAAACCGTAAGGTTTAAGCTGAGTGAACTATCATGGCCCATGGAACAGAGAGTACCTTCAGATGTTAAACTGTAAAGTTGTCTCTGTAAAAGGCACGGAGGCATACACGGGGGTGGGGGTGGGGGTGGGGAGTAGGTGGAATTCTAACTCCCTTCATTCTCAACTTTCTTAACATTCTTAACTACCTACTTCGGCCTACAAATTTCCCTGTTTCTTTATTAAATCTCTCTTACCATGTTCCAGAAAAAAGGAATTTTCTTGTTATCGACAGACACCAGCCTACTTCAACTGAGCTTCCAATGATGGAATAGCTTAGATTGATTAGGAAAGAAAGAATTACAACAGACGTTTGCTGGGACGGATACCCAGTTTAAGGTCCTATCCCGTCATTACCTATCGAGATGATCTGCCTATGCTCTGAGATTTGAAGCTAGCATTTCTGGGATACGAAGCGGGAGAGCTTCTCACTGGTCACAAAATTCAAAAAATTATATTTTATTATTTAGATTTTGTCTTTCAACGAAGCTGTTAATTGTTAAATTATGCAGTCGGTTACAGATAAATATCCCTGGTGCCTTAGTCCGCGAGCTGTGAAACATCACATGAAATGTAATTTTGATAATGTAATTGTTTTCATACCAGTCACGTAACTTAGAGCCTCACAGAATTAAACGTAGTACAAATTCTGTAACATAGAGTAGACCTAGCTCTAGTCACGGACGACAATATGACCGAACTTCTTTTAAGTCCTATCATACCGTAATTTGCAATAATGTTTGTCTACGCTCGCATTGCATTCGCTTATGTAAATGGAAATCGATAAAGCCTGATGTGGAGACCACGGCCGTCCGTGCTTCCTTCAAAAATCCCACCGTCTCTTTATGATGTAGTATCAGCGCTATATTCTCTGTCAGATTTCCTTCGGTATGAGAGTTCTTGTAAAAACCTCTTCAGACGTGGGTGGTTTTCGTAAAAATCGAATTGGTGAGATTAACACTTTAATGTTGTGAATAAATTTTTACACGCATTTTTCGTAACTCTTAAACGATTTGGGTAAATTTTGGTATTAAAGTTTGTACAAAATATCGCTGAACACGTGTTAGTTTTTGAAAATCAGGTTAGTGAAATTTATGCTTTTGCATAACGACATAAATGAAAATTTGTCCTCACGCATTTTCTATATGTTTCGTCCGATTTAGAATAAAGGCGCCGAATATATATACAAAACGGAACGATGCTTTCCGAGTTTCGTAAAAATGGTAGCATAGAGGCTTAAAAAATTTCTATACATATCTTCCACATTTATTTTCCGATATTGGATTAAAGTCGATATAAGATTTGCATATAAGATTTGAGCCCTGTAAATTTTATGTAATTATGCAGAGTTAAGGAAGTACTTTTCTTATGGGCGAAATAAAATTTCATTTTCGTATAGAAAGTGAAAAGATTCTATATTTTAAAATAATTAACTTTTACTTAACCTATGCATGTTACTTCATGTAATCTTGTTGTCTAATACACAGACTTGCAAAACACTTTTTTTTTGTTGTATTCTTTTGGGTTATTCCCTGGCGTCTGAATTTTATGTGCGGACGTTTCGGAACATTCTGTTCCATCTTCTTAGGTCGTGTTCACGACCTATGAAGATGGAACAGACAGAGTGTTCCGAAACGTTGGCACAAAATTCAGACGCCTAGGAATCACCTAAAAGAAATAATACAGCATTCAGAACACAGCGAAATTTTGAAATCAAGAACTTTAATTTCTTCCCCCATTTGCATCACTATGAGCAGCCCTGTCAACATTTCAATGACTCAAACTGACAATAGCTCACATATTTCCTTTCTGTGATGCAACAGCCAGACTGGGACCCAGGACGTCTCATTGTTGAGGTTTCTAGTTCCCACACAATTACACACACACCCACTGGGGTACGAATCCTCTGAGCTTGTCGCAGAGCCAGCTACCTACACAACACACAACAAACACAAGCGACGGACGTGCATACAGTCAGGTGGATTCGAACCCTCGACCTCATCAATCAAACGGCTTCAGTACCTGGCCTTAGACCGCACGGTGACCGAGATAGGCAGTTTAAGGACTTGCTTGCAAATCTGTTTAGTAAGACACTTCAGATTGACTATGTGGATCAGATTCACTCAACCGGAATTCAGGGAACGTACCTTTAAAGTGACGCTGTTTCCAGTAGATAACCTCTTCCTCAACATGTTTCACTCGTACATACTGACAGTTACAATTACAATTTTAATTTCTTCCCCAAATCATTTATGCTTCCATGAAAACCTATCATCCCTGTAACATATTACAAGGAGGCTCAGGCAACTTGAAGTTGACGAAATGGCTTGAGGCTACAGAAGGAAGCACCTCTCAAATTCTCATCGTCAAGTACACCCTCCTTGTCTCTCTTGACACTTAACTAATTTGCAATTCCAATTATATTCCAAACTTTACTTGATTACGTTCCCTCACACACACACACACACACACACACACACAAAAACACACGTACGTGAATACGTGGCTAACATGGCATCACACAGTGGTAGAACTACAATGACAAAGTTCTGAAAACCAAAAGACAGAGTTGCTCAAACATGATATCTACTTTTCTCGGAGACCTCCACTAGTTTCAGAGTGTGCTATGTGCATTGTCCAAAACCGCAACGGATTTCAATGGATTTACATAGTAATCATATTGAGTGGGTTTTCGTCTGTATTCCCCTATCTTATTAAGAGGGATGACAACCCCTCAGGGAGTTTAAAAAAGTGAGGGTGGAAAGGGAGGGTTGTAGAGAGAGAGAATCTAGTCATAGGCCAGTGGAGTTTGGGGGTGTAGATGTTGAATACTAATCAAACTTCAGGGCGCTTGGCAGTGTCGCTTGCCCTTCTCCCTTCTGGTCTGTTTGCTTACCAATGTAGGTATAGGATGATCAAAACATTGTACATCACTTGAGCTTAACCCTGAGCACCGAAGAAGCAACGTTTGTAGAAAGAGATTGTTCCAAATAGTATGGTTTTTGCAGTGACGAACAAGCCTAATGGACAAGAAGACTAATGCAACTTTCTGTTGCAAAATTCCTTCCTTTAGGTGCGACAAATAGTACGGTAACTGTGACAAGTCATAAATCTTCATTTATTGTACAGTAATTCGGTTGTTCCAAACAAATCACAAAATATAATTAGGATTTGATTTATAGTTGTCCTGAAAATGCTAAGATAATCGGAGAAAGTATTAACACTAAAAACTGGTCGATTTTTTAATGGTACTCTATTTAATGGATATTTTAATACAAGAAAACCTAAAGGGATAGATAAAATTACAAAATTAGAGGGTAAAAAATCTGTAGTTCTGAAAAATGTTAGTTTGCTGGATTGGTAAATTTACAAAGAAGTGATGACAGGATAGAGAGAATCTGTGCAGGAGATAAAAGTATAAATATTGTTATAGTTGAGAAGTCTGAATAGGAGGCAGCATTTGGTCTCGAGGAAATACACACATCGAAAGAGGTTTGTTGAAACTCGATTTGAAGTTGTGGACTACATTCGGCTGGCAAAGGATAAGGGTTACTCTTGTGGACATTGTGGATAGTTTCCATATTAACGAAGCAATTTTTTGAACACCTACACGAAATTCCTCAGGTCTAAGACTGTCCTGTCCCCTGGTGTTATTTTAATGCATTACGACTGCTGTTTAGTAGCGAGTTCTCCAGGGCGAGTAAATATTAACCCATTGCAACCAAACTTACAGCATTTTAAAAGCATGCGCGGAAAGTTTCAGGAAAATCCCTCCAATGGAAGCCGAGATACAACAGAAAAGGCACTTTATTCTCCATGTAAAGCGCACTTAATTACTGACTGTTAACAACCAAAATTATTTTCTTTATAGCGCACGAGTGGAACGTGAGAGGTAAGAAACTTCCGAAAAATCCGTGCACTGGAAACCAAGATAGAGCAGAAAATGTATTCTGTTTCAAAGTAGAGTGCTTTTAATTGTTAACCGATCGTACACAATCCTACATCGTTTCAAGCTAATCCATGAAGTGTGCGATATATGACTTTCAAAAACAATTCCCAGCGGTGCAAGTCGAGATACAGCCGAAAGGGAACATTGTTTTCCAAGTAAGGTGCGAGTAATTACTGACCGATGGCAACCAATCTTAGATATCTTCTAGCATATTCCTGGACGCTTCGAGATATGAAGTATCGGGAAAATCCCTCCAATGGAAGCGGAGATAAGATTTAAATGTACCTGGTTCTCCAATTAAAGTGCCCTTAACTACTGACCGATTGAAACAGAACTTACGCTGTTTGTAGCACATGCACGAAGACTGCGAGGTATGATTTTAATGAAAATCGCTCCACTGGAGGTTGAGACAGCCGAAAAGCCACTATGCTCTCCAAGTGATTTGCCCTTAATTATTGACCGATCGCAATCAAACGTATATTGTTTGAAGCGCATGCATGGAAGTTCGAGTTATGGAGCTTCAGGAAAATCCGTGCAATACTAGAGAAATACAGACTGTAAAGTACTTTGTTGTCCGAGTGAAGTGCCCTTAATTGTTAACCGATAGCAACCAAGCCTACATCGATTTCAGCGCATGCGTGGAGACTGTGGGATATGACGTTTCAGGAACACCCTTCCAATGGAATCCATGAAGCACCCGCCAAGGTACTTTTTCTCCAATTGAAGTGACCTGTATCTTTGTTGCGTCATAATCAAACTCAGCATTCTGCAGGGAATATTTTGAGAGTGGGATGTGTGAATTTTCAGGAAAATCCTTCCAATGGAGGCCGATATAAGCCTATAAATTAGTTTTTTTCTCCAAGTAAAGGTTCCTTAATTATTGTCAGTTCACGACGGAAATTACAACGTATGAAGCATAGGCGTTCTGATTGCGGAGTTTAATTTTTCTGGAAAATCCTCTATTGGAAGCGGAGATACAGCCGTAGAGGTAATTTATTTCCCTAGTATAGCACCCTTAGTTACTGACTGATCGCAACAAAAAGTGCACCGTTTGCAGTGCATGCATGGAAATTACGAGGTAAGTAACTGTAATAAAATCCGTGCATTGAAAACCGAAATACCATCGGGAAAGTTAGTTGTTCTGAAAGTGCAGTGCCCTTGTTTATTGACCGACCACCATAATGTGCCACAATTTGCAACGCATGCTTAGAAGGTCCGAGGCGTCAAGATAATTGCTGCAATGGAAGCAGATATACAACCCAGATAGCACTTTGATCTACACGCACCCTAAATTACGCCGTTCGCATCGCATAAACGAAGAGAGCGACATATAAAGTTTCAAAAACCACTTTTTCTGTAAGTAAAGTACCCTTCGTTATTGACCGATCGCAATTAAACCTACACCGTCTTTATCACCCGCGTGCCGAGTGTGAACTGTGTAGATTCAGGAAAATCCCACATTTGGAAACTGATATTCAGCGGCTAAGTTATTTTTTTTTTAAGTAAACTGCCCGGTGGACCGTGCATTTTTGTAGTTTAAATAACACACCAATCAATATGACCTAATTAAAAAAAGTAAAGTGATCGTGTTACAGGCCCTGTGTGGCCCAGAGAGTGGGTAGAGGTATGGTTCTACTCTTCCATAACCACGGCACTAGTGGTCAGCAGCACGCCCCGGCCGCAATTTACCCCCGGGAAAGACCCGGTACCCATTGTACAGGAGGCTGGGTGGGCCCCAGAGCCGGTCTGGACGGGCGGAAAATTTCGTCCCCACCGGGGTTCGATCCCGGACCGTTCAGACCGTAGTCAGTCACTATACTGAGCTACCCGGCCCATACCATATATACATATATATAAACATATATATATATATATACATATATATACAGTCCCGGTGTGGCTCTACTCTTTCATGACCCCGGTACTAGAAGGAGGTGAGTGGTCAGCAGCACGCCCCGGTCGCACTTTAACCCCGGGAAAGACCCGGTACCCATTTTACAGGAGGCTAATATGACCTAATTATTTGGGTATAATAATTATTCTGACTACATTGATTAATTGCTATATTGACTTAACAATCTATTTAGTAAACTTGTTTTTACTTACAGACATGCTGCCACAGCACCAAATTAATATAACGAAAAAAATCGCTGAGTGTTTTAAACCTTAAATTTAGCAAGGAACAAAGTATGCTCACTAAGGATGATCTTTTGATCGAAACATGTAGTAGAGTGTTAAGTGTTTTAGTGTAAATTTTAGATTATTAAAGACTATATATGTGCATTTGTTGGTGTGTCACTTAAATGCCCTTATTAATTTAACGATCGCAATCAACAGTTTAGCGCATTCATGGACAGTAAGGTATACGAAGTGCCAGAAAATCCTTCCAATTTAAACTGACATACGTTCGAAAACGTACCTTCTTTTCCAATTAAACGTAATAACACTTTCGTAGTTTGCGAAATTCTGTAGACATGTTTCCGAGGAGCCTGCTGCCTCCATCTTTAAGGAGGCTATATACAGTTCTGCATGAAAGCAACAGTCTGCATGTCTATACTGTGAACTGTCCACGAGAGTGATCAGGTAAAACAATATTATTAGTAAAAAAGATAAAGCAGTCCCGTTACAGGCCTGGACAGGTCCAGAGGGTTCCAGGAAGTTAATGCTCCCAGATTTCGTGACAGCGGCACCGGCCGCCTTTGCCCCCAGGTACTCCTGATACTCATTTCTGTTAGGGGGTGGGTCAGCCCCAGGACTATGGTGCGATCGGAGGGATTTTGTGTCAGTGAGGGGTCCACTGACACCAGCTGGGATCGAACCAGCCACCTTCCGATTTATAGCACAGCACCTTAACCACTGTGCTACAGTGGTCCCCCTTTTTATTATTCGTACGTTTACCAAACATATCAAGTATCATAGCTAGAAAGAGGATTCACTCGGCGAAGCGGGAGGGGAAGAACAATAGAGGATTAGGGGCATGAGGGAGGGAAGGGAGAATTGAGTATTATAGGGACATTAGAAACAATTACCATTACTGTGGACCTCACAGCTACTGCTGTTGTGATTTATAAAAATATTGTACTTTGTACTTTATTAGAATAAAATAAATGAATTAAAGTGTAACAAACTGCCTGGAGTTAAGTTGCCTTCAGGAGTCCCACGTTAGGTTCTCTTTACTCATTTTCCTATGTCAAAAATGAAATTTATTCAGTTTTCATAGAGTCTGTTACTTCTCTCTTCCTTTATTCTTCCATACAGGTTTTCATCAATCAATTTTTCTAAACATGTTAGCGGGTAGTAAAGCAGATAACTTTCATGTATGTAAAAATATTTTACTAAAAAGGTGAGAAAAAATAGAAGGAAAATCGAAATAAAAAAAGAATTTTAATGACAAAATGGCTGTGCTTCTATTAATGCTGTACATTGAGAATCATAAATTTATATAGGGCTTGCCCTATCTAACCTCTGAATAAGAAATTGGGGCAGTGAAGCCATGGTTCTGAAGTCTGAGAGGAGAGAAATAGAAAAAAAGGGGGTAAGTAAGTTCAAACAGACATATAAATTACTAGAAATATTTTCGCTGAAAAGAGGCAAAAACAGCAGGGATTTAAAAAATACATGTGTAAGGAAACTGTAAATAAAAGTTTCAAGAGCCCCTCCCCTTCTTATTCCTTCCTTACGGTATCCTTACGCTTCCCAGCTCTGAAAGAATATTAATGCTTATTTCGGTCCATGAATTTATAAACGTACGAACATGTTCCTTGCATACTAAACAAGCTGAACTCTCTACCAACCAAAGGGTATTAAGTATAAGGTTTCCAAGACAGAGAGAGTTTTCACAAAATATTCTGACGATTGCATAAGGTATAATACTATATTTTTTTGAGTACAAATTTTTTTCTATCTAACCATTGATTCACTACTATATGATGGACGCAATTAAATTTAATTGTTTCGTGATCATAGTGAATATTAAAAATTTCAGATTTGTTAAAATATTCATTGACATTTCACGCTTTTATTTTGCCCTAAATTTTTTCCCTTGTCACAAAAAAAAATCCAGATCATAGACGCTTTCCAGACTGAACTGACGCAGATGATTGTGGACAATACAGTAGCAGAAAGTTACACTCTAGATTCTTATAGGATATTTCTCCTTTAAATATTTTTTTCACGAACTTTACGGTACTAATATTTCAGGTATATTGCCTGTTACTTCCAAATACACAGAAACGGTTCCTTGTACATAACATGTGTTATTCCATTAGAATAATTTATTACAGAGTTTCGAAAAGAAATGATTGACCAGTCTGTACAACACCCGCCTCGTATACTGTTGCTTTCTGTTTTCAGAAAGTGGATGAATTGGGAGAGGGGATTTCTTCGTGTAGACGCAAAAATAATTTGGAGATTGCGTGTTGTGTGCAACGTGACATGGCATTGTTACCTTTTCTTTTATTTTGCAGGTACAAGACGGTGGCATGCAATGTAACCAGCCAAGAAAACACGCTAAAACTGGCAGGCTGGACTTAACTTCAGCAGGCTGCTGAACCCATACAGAGCAGAACGGTTTGAGCATATCATATATATGCAAGAAGCCAAGAGTGGGGGAAGGCAGAAATTTTCTTTTGTTTCTTTACACTTTTTTAGTTTCAGAAGTGATCAGAGTTTGAAAATAAATTAAAACAATAAAAATGAACTCACACAATATTATTACGACAAAATTGGTTACTAAAATACCCTTTTTTTATCGCAAGTTACTTTATCAGAAGCTGAGCTGGAGGGGAGGGAATAATTTCGTAATAACACCAAATTGTCAGTTCTATGGTTTCCGTGCAAGTTCGAAGTTCTCCTTTCAAGTTAATACCAAGTGGTGATGCAGGCGATGAAAGAGTGAGTTGTTAAAGTATCATGTATTGATTTAAACACTAAGGGAAGAACACAGATTGAGATGTTGAAGATGTGTACTGAGAAGCATATTTGGACCCGAGGAAACAGAAGGCTGTAAAAAGTAACATAATGAAGAGAAGCATAATTTGTTGTTTTCACCAAACATTGTAATTCTAAAAATTATCAAGTCAAGAAGGATGGCTTGGGTGGGACTGCAGCAGGTATATATGTGGTGGGTGGGACTATATCAAGATCTGGGGAGATGGGCGGGACTGCAACAATCATGGGACAGATGGGATATCCATACAGGGTTTCGGTCAAAAACGTACTCGAGAAAACAGATTATATTGCAGGATAATATCAAATTCGGTCTTGAAGAAGCAGGATCTTGTAAGGAGTCATGTGTCGCAAGACATACTGCAGTGGCTGGCTGCTGCAAACGTGATCTTCACTTTCCTTGAAAGGAGACAAAATTCCTGACAAGCTAGGGAATATAAACCTCCCGGGAAAGGGATCTAATCCAGGGTTCCAGGAGGATGAGGCTCCCCGATTTCGAGACAGTCGACACAAGGAGCTGGCAAGGTTGTCAGCCCTACGCACCGCCGCCTACGAAATATTCTGCTAGAGGCTGAGTCGACCCCAGGGCCATAGTGCGGCCGGAAGGATTATGTCCATGAAAAATTCCAATGACACCCGCAACCTTAAGGCTTGTAGCGCTGTGCGTCAACCTACCGCGCAACCGCGTGCCCTAATATTACTGTGTAGTTATTATTATCAACACAATAATCGTCAGCAACGGAAGCAGAAACACAATTACTACTGTAAACAAAGTGAAAAATTAAGAAAAGTCGAAATACTCGGTGAAATTCACAGGTTCATTTTGTCCACCATAAAACCCACCTAACCAATCTTGCATGCAGCATGGTTCGTCACCATTTAAAGCCCGGCTTATACAACCTATCAAACATTGTCCTTCGCTGTACATTGCTAATGGACTTTATGAAGGTTCTGTACATATTTGTAGCCTATAAATAAAGTAACAGGAAAACACCATACAAGACTTTTCTCAGACAGACTGTGCACACGATAAAGATTAGTTATAAACATGTAGACCTATATAATCCTACTTTTCTGTTAAGCTGACAGTCTGAACTTTTAATCTTATGTATACACATGGACATATTATATATATTTGAATTACTTTTGCTATGTTTCCTTCTAGACGGTTACGCAGTACACAAAATCCAATATATTACACCTTGTTTAAGGTTTAAAATATTGGAATACGGTAGCAAAGAACATAAATCAGGACTCTGTACCCTAAATAGCAAGACAAGAAACATGCATTGTAAGTTCTGGGGATTTATGTTGCTTGATCTACGTTCTTATTGCAGCTGAGCAAGTAAACATTTCAAACACTAATATATATTTGTTCCTTTACAAGACTAATTTAAAACGACTTATATTTATACAATTACTATTTAATATTGTCACCGATTGGTTAATATATGTTAATATCGCCCACCTGAAGTGTTTATATTTAGGTTCCTCACATGACTGCGAGAGGAAGCTAATACACATAGCTCTTGTAGTGTTCGCAACTAATGCCATGTAGTAGAGACTGTCTGCAGAAGCACATACACTAGGAAGGAGCAACATTCATGTTATTATGAAAACCTATCTACGACTAATTCTTACATTATTAAGGATGTAAGATAAGTGAAAAAATTCCTTTCCTGTTAGAAGAAGAGGACAGAAAATATGGCAGCCTATTGGGCCTGCTTGTGGAAGACGTATGTGCATCCAGTAACATACTCATTTCTATTTTACACAATTTCTCGGCTTTCCACGTTAATTGCGGCCACTTCTACACAGTATAATATTCACACTCACACTTTGCACGCTATGTACCTACAGAAGTGACCCATGACTGGCCCCGTCTCGAGGTTTCCACGGTAGCTGTGTGTACGAGGTCCCTTTCCGGCCCTGATCGCGGGGTCCCACAGTAACTACGTACATGAAGCGTGCCTTGCCTCTACGATTCGGAGGTTTTCCAAGCAATTAAGGAAATACATGTGTCTAGATTATGCGATTCGAAGGGCACAAGCAGACTACGCTGAAGAAAGCCAGTCCTGTCACATTGCCACCTTGCAATTGACGGAACACTACTACATGGCAGGTAACATCACTTGGCTAAAAGATGAAGTTTCGCGGAAGGCCACCAGTTGGAAGAAGATGATACTATACACAGAACTCAGTCGTATGGAAGCGCAGACAATATATAAATGACACAAATACTTGACGTAACAAAGGCAACAATGTAAAAGTTCGCTCAGAGGTCTTAGATAATAATATCGATATATGCACATTATTAGGAGTTCCCTGAGTAAATGAGTCCTCCCTCCAGGTTCCTATCGTAGAACCTCTATAAAGATAGAGTTACTCCACTGCCAAAACCTTCCTTGATATATAATAAGTTGCTTTCATAGTTTCCACCAAAGGAGCCGCCCCAAGATGTTTTAAAAGCAGAGCAACCATAGAGAGAGGCGCTACGTTTGCATAGCCTACTTCTATTGTCAGTTAAATTAGCAGGTAATAGAAGCCCAAAAAGCTTTCCTTCACGGGGCCACTACGAAGACAGATGCCCGACTCCAGGTCCTTTCCTGTCATATTTATCACAGTACCCAGTGAAGGAACACGCACTCCGGGTCCCCACATTCCCATAGAGAGAAGATCCGTCTACAGTGCCCTCTTTTACTGTCTCTTAATAGAAGTATCGTAAGTGATGCCCTTGCGCACCTAGGTCCCAAACGTTTGTATGCAGGCCTTCCGTCTGTGAAGGACTCCGTGGAAGTTGGCCTCATGTTTTGCGACAATTTCCTGCGAGAGCTCATTAAGTGAGTACTGTGAGAGGTACGAGGGAATGAATAAATCATTGGATCTAGAAATGGAACACCTCTCTCCATGGGGAACACGTTGGGGAATAAGGAGGAGGCCTCGACTTAGAGACAGAAAAAAAGAAAACTCTGGAAACGGAGTGTCGGTCTCTGTGGGATTTCTGCATTGGGAACCCGGAGGAAGGGCTCCTTTGCTGGAAACCTGAGAATGTATTAATGAATGTTCTGAAACGGGGATCTCTCTCAGTATGAGTCCCTTTGCGAACCTGGACGGTGGGTCGCTTACCTGGATTTGTGAGGGACGAACGAGTGCTCTGGACGCGAAGCTTTCTCTCGAACGGAGTTATGCGAGTAAAACCATGAGGGAGGGCCTTTATCTGGGACCCTGAAACTTATGTCAAGTTAAGATCTGTAGACGGGGTCCTGTCTTCACTGGGGCCCCTTTGGGAAACTGAGAGTATTCGTTTAACTGGAGCTTTAGGAGGCGAAAGAAATTCGAGAGGTAAGAAGGATACTTCAAAATGTCATCAGTATCCATGAGGGCCCAGTTGGAGGATCATGGAGGAGTTCTACTTTAAGATGAGAATTTTGGAAAATGCGAGATTTTGTTTCATCAGGAGACCTGGATTGTTACGGAAACCGAAAGATTTCTAAAGGATGTTTCGGGAGACGGCCATCTCAAACCACAGGAGCCCCGTCACGGAACCTGCAAGGTAACACGTTTACCGGGGAATTTGAGAAACGAACGAAGGAGGGCTCTTGAAACGAAGCGTCTCTCTCTCTCTCTCCCCCTCTCTATGGCGGCACTGCGAGAGGAACCTGGAAGGAGGGCTCCTCTACTTTGGAATTTAAAGAATATGTGGAGGAAGACGCTATACACCGGCAAATCCCCCCATATGTATCTCGTTGAGGGAACTTGAGGTTCCATTAATCCTTAACCTGCTAACGTGGAAAATATGGTGAGCTCCTAATAATGCCAGCAGATGGCAGGTGGGATTTAATTCGGCGTTTAAAGGGTTAAAGGAAAATTTGAGAGAAAGTTAAGATTTTGTTTTACCAAAAGAACTTTTTATTGGGGACTCCGAGAGATATGTTTATGAAGGCCCTGTAATCCGGCGTCCCTCTCCATACGAGTTCAGTTGTGGGAAAATTGTGGCTGGCTACTTTACCGGGGACTTTGGTGTGTAAGTTGTGACTTTGTTTTATCAGGAGATAATTTTTGTTGGGTACAACGAAAGATATGTAAAAAAGACTCCGGAAACGGGCATGTCCATCTGTATGGGTCCCGTCCATCCCTTGCAGCACAGCTAGCTAGCCGCACGCCTCGGAAAATTAATGGACATAAATTCATATTTTAACTTCAAATTAAGCAACAAATGTATTGGTGTCTTCGGTTAATATATATATATATATATATATATATGCGCGGCGTGATTGGTTGTAATGAATGAAAGAAAGAGCAATGCCACGAAGACACAAATATGGGGAAAGTTAAAAGACTCGATTATGATGGCAACTGTACGTCACGTCAATCCCAGAGCGAGACGTACAAAATTATAGGTCGCTTGATTTTTGTTGGACAGAGTATAAATACATATACACACACACATACATTCATAATATATACATGCATACATACATACATACATACACACACGCATACATATTTACATACACATGCATATATACATACATGCACCCATGTGTACATACACATATATACATATATTCACACATATATGCATGCATACATACTACATACATGCGTACATACATGGATACATACATACATACATACACAATTCATACATAAATACATACATACACACATGCATTCATACATACACACACATGCATTCACACTTACATACATGCAAACATAATTACATACATACTTACCTATATATATACATATATACATTCATGCTTACATGCATTCAAACACACACATACATACATACATTCATACTTGCATACATTCATACATACATATGAATGCATAATACATACAAACATACATACATTCATATATACATACATCCACACATACATACATACATTCATTCATACTTACTTACATGCATACATACTTCCATACATGCATAATACATACATACATACATTCCTAATGTTTCCACTGTAAATACGTAAAATGTCTCGGCGTAATAATACTGCAGTGTAATAAAATGCATTATTCGGATTATCTGACTACGTGCACAATACGAAAGTATAATATACATAAACACATTTTCAGGATTTAACGGTAGCAACTTAAATGGTCGTCGGCAAATAATGCTGCAGTGTAATATGCACACTTCTTGTTTCCACGTTAACGGGAGCCACTACTATCAAGTACAATACATACACCAATCCTTATTTTCTACGGTAACTTCCTCACACAATGTGCCTTGCATGCGCAAGCCCGGGGTTTTCACGGTTACTGCGTGATTTGCAACCGCCTTACCTGCCCAGTTCGCGGAGCTTTCGGGTTAACTAATTACATGAAGTAGGCCTTTTGTCTGTTGCGTCGCGAAATTTCCACGATAACTGCGACAGTGTACGTGCCTATCCTGCGCGGGTATTGTCTTTTATATAGGTTACCAGTGACACTCCTGTCACAATTCAACAGTGGAAATCACGTTCCGTCACCAGGCTGTACTTCACGTCACGGCGCTGGAGGGTGAAGTTACACGGAACGCCATCAGATCGCAGAAGACGAAACTACACAGAATTCAGTGACACGGAAAAGTAGATGATATATAAAAATACATTTATTTCAAGTGTTTAACCATAACTAATAAAGAGTTACCAGGCAATATTACTAGAATACAACATACATATGTATTCTAGTCTGGTTTCCGAACTAAGTACAGGACACCTAGGTGATTATAACATACACGCTACATACTTATATGTTTGTCGGGCAGTAACACTACATTAATACACATACATATATACTTACTCCATGGTGCAGAGTCCTTCTTGAGAAGCTAACTGGTTTGCAGCTAGTCAAAGAAATTACCCGCATTTCACGGAACCCGAAGGTTCATTACCGCACTCACAAACGTCCGCCAACCGTCTGTATCCTGGGCCAGCCCAATCCAGTCCATATTCCCACATCTCACCTCCTGGAGATCCATCCTAATATTATCCACCCATCTACGCCTAGGTCTCCC
>Ga0136643_10005400_pt1 | contig 17996 bp, 20 predicted proteins | sample TergutLab28metaG_FD_96883 | JGI IMG/M metagenome (GOLD analysis project Ga0136643, IMG submission 96883) | Labiotermes labralis P1 segment gut microbial communities from Petit-Saut dam, French Guiana - Lab288 P1 (version 3) (version 3) | ecosystem: Host-associated > Arthropoda: Insects >...
GGCTTTGGTTGAAAAGAATGTTGCTGGTCTAAAATAAAAGGAGGACAAAATTATGAAATTTATTATGGCTATTGTTCAAGACGAGGATGCAATTAAACTTATTGATAAGTTAAGCGAGCATCGTTTTATGGTAACTAAAATGGCATCTACTGGTGGTTTTTTACGCACTGGTAACACCACGCTAATTTGTGGTGTGGATGACGAAAGGGTGGAGGAATTTATTAGCCTTGTGGAAAGTAATTGTAAATCCCGCAAGCAAATTACCTCTGTAAACGCTTCCCACCTTTCCACTGCCGATAACTATGTTCCATATCCTGTGGAAGTTGCTGTTGGCGGTGCCACCATCTTTGTTTTGGACGTTGCGGAGTTTAGGAGAGTTTAGATGTCTATTAAGATTGGAGATGTGGGTACGGTTGCAACCCCGCAACAAATTTCCGCTGTTAAAGAAAAATTTGATACTGGCGAATTTGCTTTTACCCTTAAAAGAGTTGCAGGCGAAGGGCTTGCTGAGCGTCTAGAAGGGCTAATTACCGATATTAACCTGTGGGGCAAAAAAATTGCCGACCACAGGGATATTGGCGACCTTAAAAAATATCGTGCCTTGGTGCAAGAGTTTATAAACGAAGTCGTCACAAATTCCCATGAATTTTCACGGGAAAACTTTTTGGATAGGCGGGGACGGCATCGTGTTTACGGCATTGTACGTCAAGTAAACCAAGAATTAGATGCTTTGGCACAAGATTTGTTGGTAAACGAAGCAAAGCATATAGATATTTTGTCTAGGGTTGGTGAAATTCATGGTTTGCTTTTGGATATGGTTATCTAGCAAGTAAAGAACTAGGTGAGGGATATGAAGCAGTTAATTGTTTTGGCTGACATGGAAGGTGCAAGCGGAATTTTTGACCATAATATTACTTGGCTGTACAACGGGCAAGATGATTGGCGAAAATTTGGGCGGGATTGTATAACGTCTGATATGCTGGCGGTTTGTAAGGCAGCAAAAGATTTTGGCATTGATGAAATTTTGCTTTACGACTTTCATTGGGCAGGTAATCCAGAATTTAATATCATTTTAGAAAAACTACCATCTATGGTGCGTGTTTTTGACGTAGTGGACAGATGTATGTTTTATGAAAAAATGCGGGGGCAGGCTGCCCGTAATGCTTTTGGCATAATTACCCTTGGGCAACATGCCAGATGGGAAACGCCAAACGCATATTTTGAACACACAATCCAATCCCCGCCAATTAAGAACATTTTTGTTAATGGCTTGCACATAGCAGAAATTGGTTTCAGTGTGCTAAATTTTGGCGGGATACCCTATCTTGCTAATATCGGGTGTCAGGCGTCCATGACGGAAGCCTTGGAGCTTTCTGACAGCATTGTGACAATTCCCGTCAAGGACAAAGCAAAAAAATGGGAGCCAAGCCCCCAAGAAACATTCCCATTGATTTATGACGGCGTGCTAAAGGCTTTACAGCAAGCCGACAAGGCAAAAGTGGTTAAACTGCCACCACCTTACAGCTTCTCAATGGAGCTATGTGATGGTTTTGCATACGACACCAATGCCGAGATGAGTTGGAAAGGGGAAATCACCCCTAAAAATGCAGAGTGGACAGCACCTACCATCGAAATGGGATTGGAGCTTTTTCATCATGTGCGTGCTTTGATAAGTAAAGATGATAGGGTTTGAGAAAGGAAATGTTCCACGTGAAACAAATTCTTGGAAACGAACTTACACTACGCTCCATGGCTTCGGCTGTGGGTCATAGGCGGATTAGCCACGCTTATATATTTTGCGGTGGCAAAGGCTTTGGCAAAAAAATGCTGGCAAGGCATTTTGCCAAAGCCGTTTTGTGCCATAGCCCAAATGATGGTATGGCTTGTGGTGGCTGTAAATCCTGCAAAACTTGTGACAGCGGAAACAATCCAGATTTGGTCTTTGTACAAAGCGAAAAGTCGGCACTAAGTGTCGGCGAGGTACGGAGCAATCTGTTGGCAGACCTAGCTGTGTTGCCCCATGGGGGCGAACGTCGGGTTTACATTATCCAAAATGCAGATATGATGAACCATCAGGCACAAAATGCTTTGCTATTGTCTTTGGAAGATGGTCCAAAGCATGCCGTTTTTATGTTGTTGGCAACGGGACTTGGTGGGTTTTTGCCGACAATCCTTTCCCGCTGTGTGGAGTATAAAATACCACCACTTGGCACAGGTGTTATCGTCCAGCATCTTATGGGACAAGGTGTACCTCAAGATAAAGCACAAATTGCCGCCGAATTTTCTGGTGGGGGCGTTGGGCGAGCCTTAACATTGCTTGATGACGAGGAATTTGCCCAAATACGCACCACAACAATTAATTTGGCACAAACAATCAGCGGTATGGGCATAGCAGAAATTTTTGCTACCGCAAAAGAATTGGAACAACAAAAAGAACATATTATTGATATTTTAGACATTTTACAAATGCTTTACAGAGACGCCCTTGTAACATTTTATGATGTGGATGCTTTACATAAAATCCACGCCATCACCGATGCACGTGAAAAATTACGTGCAAATTGCAATTTTCTAATGACGGTCGAACTTTTGCTGTTGAAACTTGGAGGCAAATATAATGAAGAAACATATAGATAAAACGAAACAAGGAAAAGAAGCTAAGGATATGGAAGTTATCGGCGTTCGCTTTAAGAAAGCGGGCAAAATTTACTATTTTGACCCATCTGGTAGCCAATTTGAATATGGTACTGGCGTTATAGCCGAAACCATCCGTGGTGTGGAGTATGGCACGGTTGTTATGGCTAACAAAATATCCCGTGTAGAAGCAGCTTGGATGCCCCTTCGCAAACTTAACCGCATTGCCACTGAAAATGATTTAGAAACCCTAAAAGCCAACAAACAGCGGGAAAATGAAGCTTTTGACATATGCTTGGAGCGTATTGAAAAACACAGGCTTGGCATGAAATTGGTTGATGTAGAACTTACTTTTGACGCTGCCAAAATAATATTTTATTTTACGGCAGACGGGCGTGTGGATTTTCGTGAGCTGGTTAGGGATTTGGCTGGCGTGTTCCGTATGCGAATCGAGCTTCGTCAAATTGGTGTTCGGGACGAATCTAAGTTGTTAAACGGCATCGGGGTTTGCGGTCGAACTTTATGTTGTTCCACCTTTTTGCCAGACTTTCACCCTGTGTCGATTAAAATGGCTAAAGACCAGAACCTGTCACTTTCTCCCACGAAAATTTCTGGGGTTTGCGGGCGGCTGATGTGTTGTTTGAAATATGAAGAATCTCATTACGACGAACTTAACCAAATTATGCCTGGTGTAGGGGATATTATAAAAGTTGCGGATGGCGAGGGAGAGGTTATTTCTACGTCAATTTTACGCCAAACCCTGCGGGCTGTAATTCGTAAAAACCCGAAAGATGCCCCGTCAATTAACACATATCATGCCAATGAAATTAAGATTTTGAAAAAGGCAGAGGTGCCAGAGTGGGAAGAACGCCGCAAAGGACGGTATAGAGAGTAGTTTGGGACAAGGTGCTTCTGTACTAATCATCCGCCAAAAGTTTATGTCGGTTGTGGCAGTCAACACAAAAATTCCGCAAGGCTCTCTTGCGTTGATATAGATATTCTAAAATTCCGAAAGGGGACTGATTTATTATGAAAAGCAGAACTGTTACTATTTCAACACGGAGAGTGATTTCGACATAACTCTCCGTCATATTTCAAGGAGAGTGTTTATGGTAAAACCAACAAACATAGAAATTAAGAAGTTTAATGATTTGGATTTTGATATTTTTGCACAGATGGTCGGGGTGTATTTTATCGAAGACCTTGAAGAAACACTTAATCACAACCCACCCATTGGGATGTGCAAAGCAATGACGCAGGCCGCCAAAGATGGTATAATTCATCTTGACCTTCTGCACTTAGATGATACGGCAATAGGTTTCATAATGTATCAGGTAGATAGCCCCGAAAGTAATTGGTGTGAAAAAGAGGGCTATGGCTTTATAAGGGAGATGTATATTCGCAAAGACCATCGTAAGCAGGGCTATGGAAAAGTCCTTGTTGCCCATGCCGAAAATGAGTTGAAAAAGCTGTCAGTTCCATATATCTACCTCACTTCTTCCAATGATGACTTTTGGTTGGGTGTTGGATATGTCGAAACTGGTGAAGTTTGTGAAAAAAACAGCCTCGGTATTTTAATAAAACAACCATAACTTGTTGATTTAATTGGCAAGTTAGAAGCCCAAAACACCCCACTATTTGCGGGGTGTTTTTATTAATCGGACAAATCAATACATTACCCTACTTTAGAGTTTTGTTAAAAAATGTTTCGCTGGACATATGGGGTGGTCGCAGGTAACGGTTTAGAGCAAAAAGACCGTCAATATCCCCCACGGTTATGGTGTTGGGCTTTTCGTAACAGGACAAGCTTGCCAGATAACCACCATCACGTATAATCTCATCAGAGGCGGGGGATAAAATGCCCAACGGATAAGTCAAGCTATTTGCTGTAAGCCCCACATTATCCAGCAAAACATCAGCAAATTTTTTCAAGTCGCCCAAAAGTCTTTCCCTATATTGGTCAAGGCTTTCCGCTCTTTTCTTGCCAACACCAGCCGAGCCATGAAGGTCATATGTGTGGCTTTGAATTTCTATTCGACCACTCTCATGGGCTTTTCGCACACAATCCCATGTCATATGGGGAAATTGGTATTCTTTGCCTTCCTCTGCAAGCTTTGTATATTGGTCTGTTGTCGCCCCGATGATAGCCATGGTTATGCGGGCATCATATGTTTCCAACATGGGCAACATAATGTCAACCGCTGGTTGCCGACCATCATCAAAACTTAGTACGATGGGTTTTGATGGCAACGGCTTACCCGAATGTACGAAGTCAATTAAATCTTGCATTATAACCGCAGTATAACCATTTGCCGACAACCATTTTAAGTCATCCTCAAACTCCGCCACTGTAATTTCCCAGCGGTTACTGGGGTTATCTTCTAAGGCGTGGTACATGATAATCGGCACATCCGCCGTTTCCCCCGCTGGCAGACCCGCCAACAACGGATTAATGAACGCAAAAGCCAACAATGTAAATAATAGATTTTTCATAAATTTGCACCTCACAATAAATAATCTTTATTGTTTGCGTCTCTTAGCTTGTCTAAACCTAGAACCTTTTGTAAATCCACTTGTAAATTTGTTGATTGTTCTGTATAATACTGTTGAGGTGAAATTATGACATATGAGCAAGCACAGGAATATTTATTAAACAGTTACGGAGTAGGACGAAAAAAAGGGCTAAACGCCATGGCAGACGCTTTGTCAAGGCTTGATAACCCCCAAGATAAAATCAAAATTATCCATGTGGCTGGGACAAATGGCAAGGGTAGTTTTTGTGCCATGATGTCCGCTGTTTTGCAAGACGCAGGGTATAAAGTCGGTGTTTTCTGCTCCCCTCATATTGAGGAAGTGGAGGAGCGTTTTGTAATAAACAACGAGATGATTACCCATAGTGACTTTTGCAAGATTTTAACAGAGGTTGCTAAAATCAGCGAAGATATGTTTGAAGCTGGTGATTGTTTTTCGTTTTTCGAGCTGTTGACAGTTATGGCATTTGTTTATTTTCAACAACAGGAAGTTGATTTTTTGTTATTGGAAGTGGGTATTGGCGGGCGTTTGGATGCTACAAATGTGATAACCAATCCATTTTTAACCGCCATAATGCGTATCGGCTTTGACCACATGGAGATACTCGGCAACACCCTTCCAGAAATTGCCTCTGAAAAGGGCGGTATAATCAAAGAAAATCGTCCTTTGGCATTGTATGACGACATAGAGTTGGTTCGTGATATTTTTGAGCAAATAGCAGAGGAAAAAGGGGCAAAAATTTACAATGCTAGGGATTTAGATTTAACAGGCTTTCAAGTTGGGTTGCTTGGCGAACACCAACAGGAAAACGCAAGGGTTGTAATGGCGGCTTGCTCCGCTTTGATGGATTTGGGGGTTAAATTGCGACCAGACCACATCAGATACGGCTTAAAAAACGCCCACCACCCCGCCCGAATGGAAATTATGAGCGAAAACCCCACCATCATCCTTGAAGGGGCGCATAATTTACAAGGTGCATTAGCCTGTGCCGAAAACATGGGCAAAATGTTTGCTGGGCGTGAAATTACCGTGGTTATTGGTATTCTAAAGGACAAAGAAATAGGCGAAATTGTGCGGGCTTTGACCAGCTTTGCAACCCGTGTGGTGTTTACCAAACCGCTATACGATTTTAAGGCATCGACACCCCAAGAATTGCGTGATAGTGCAAGCCTAACGGGTATTGAGCAACATATTGTAGAAAATTGTATCGAAGCCCTTAATTTAGCTGAAGAAATTACCTCTGATGATGGTGTTATCCTCTGTACGGGTTCGCTATACCTAATGGGCGATATTAGAAAATATTTGCGAGAACGATAAGGCATCAAACACCCACTATCGTCTAAATTTGAAAAATAGTGCCAGCAGGCATGGGACGGGCAATGCCCGCCCCTACAATTGCGTGTTGGCAATATTGTGGGTTTTTGCACATGCGTGGTAGGGGCGGGCATTGCCCGTCCCACTTATGTAGACGATACCGTACAAGCCCAGGGGATGATGCCGTTAAGCAAAAACACCATTGCGGGGGTTGACCCGCAATGGTGTTTGGTTTATGTTGAAAAATATGCTTGACAAATAGACCTATGAGATGTTAGAATTATCTCAGGTCTAATGGCAGACTTGTATCATTGCCTGTCTGGGAATTCATTTGGTGTGATTATGCCAGACAGGCAACTTTTATACAAGTCTCTAACTAAGGAATATAAAGGGAATGACCCTAATTACATTTTACAGGTTGGTTTTATGTTTGTCAACACTTTTTTGAAGTTTTTTTGTTGAGTGACGCTGAATACACAAAACAATGCCTACGCAACCAAGCGTAGGCATTGTTTTTAATGTTTTCAATTCATTATGAAATCTTTCTAGACATTTACAGAAACTTCCTCTACATCTATGAATTCTTCCACAACTTCTAAGAGTTGTTTAGGTGACAATTGTTGTTCTGTAAACTTTTTCGCCAAATTATGTACAAATACTGAATTTACGCTAATATCTAGCACTTGTTGGGCAACTTCACCATTGACAAGGGCTTGTAAACCGTACGTTCTTGCTGGTTCTCCACATTCTTTAATCACCTCTTGAAAGACCACATTATACACAACTGCCGTGTTCACTTTTTGTTCAATTGTCATTCCATTTTCCTCCTTAGTTGGATAATCATTGTGATAACTTATCACGCAATGTTTTTAAGACCCGCTTTTCAATGCGGCTTACCTGCACTTGGCTCACACCAATGGCCTGTGCAATTTGACTCTGTGTTTTGTCTTGAAAGTACCTCATTACAATAACCTGACGTTCTCTAGCGTCCAATTGACTGATAATTTCACGTAGGGCAATCTTATCAATCATTCTTTCGCTCTGGTCTTCTCCCATCACCTCCAATTTGTCTAGCAAATACACTGGTCCGCCATCGCCCTGATGTACAACAGCGTGTAGGCTTTCCACATCGCTTGCTGCATCCATTGCGTGGGCAAGTTCTTCCACGTCAATTTCTAGGGCTTTGGCAATTTCGGCAACACTCGGCACTTTTCCAGTGGACTGTTGTAAACTTTCTTGAATATATCTTGCCTTAATGGCAAGTTCTTTTAAGGGGCGACTGACTTTTATCATCCCGTCGTCCCGTAAAAACCGCTTAATTTCGCCCATTATCATGGGTACGGCATAGGTAGAGAATTTTACGCCAAAACTTATGTCAAATTTATCAATGCACTTCATCAGTCCTATTGCACCTATTTGAAACAGGTCTTCCAGCTCGTAGCCACGTCCTGCAAAACGCTTAACCACAGACCAGACCAAGCCTGTATTTTCAGTAACCAAGGTGTCCCTTGCCAAACTGTCGCCGTTTTGGCTGGCGGCTATTAGCTCCAATGTCCTGTCGTGGGTTCTGTCTAAGGTTTTTTCCATTGGGTTCACTCCTTAGACCATTTTTTTGTGCATCTTGACAATTGTCCCGCTTGGGCTGGACTGGACTTGTAAGTCGTCCATGAACTCTGACATTACCGTGAAACCCATGCCCGACCGCTCCTCGTCTGGTTTGCTTGTGTATAGAGGTTCGAGGGCTTGTTCTATATTTGGTATGCCTCTACCAAAATCTTCAACTTCTATGTAAATTTCACGGTTTGTGGTTAAATGGCAACGCATGGTTACAAAGCAATCTGTTTCTACGCCCTCATAGCCGTGTATCATGGCGTTTGTGACGGCTTCGCTTACAGCGGTTTTGATTTCGTTTATCTCCGCCACAGTGGGGTCTAGCTGGCTGGCAAAGGCGGCGGCTGTTGCCCTTGCGAAGGATTGGTTTTCGCTAATGGCGAGGAAGGTTAGGTTCATTTGGTTCTCTGTCATGGTTTACATTCCCCTCCCGCTCTCGCTTTCAATTTCATCAATGCCTGCAAAACAAGGGATTATTTTACGCAAGCCCGAAATGTCAAAAATTCTGCTTATCTCTGGACCGATGTTTATGGCAAAGACCCGCCCGCCTGTTTTTTGTAGCTCTTTGTAGCGTCCAATTACCATGCCTATGCCAGAGCTGTCCATGAAGCCCACATGGGCAAAATCGAAAACAATGTTTTTGGCGGTGCTTTCTGAAAATTCATCTTCAAGGCTTTTTCGTATCTTGTCGGCGGTGTGATGGTCAATCTCACCTCTTATCTTGGCGATTAAATTTCCGTTTCGTTCTACAAATTGTATGTCCAAAATCGCTCCTCCTTGGCAATATTAGTGGCTTGTACACTCCACCCTATTCAATCTTAATTACTGATATTGTAAGTTATAACATAAATTCTCAGACAATGCAAGCACTTTTTGTAATTTTTTTCAACTTTTTTCGGAGATTTTGAAATATGCTCTGTCAGTAGCAATTATGTGGGTATATAAATTGGTGAAATTTGTAGTTAGAAATATTTTCTGATTGCTTATTTTAATTATTAACTTAAAGTACACTTGGGTTACATTTTCCATTATAGCATATAATTTTATAATTGCAAGCATTATTTTTTATTTTTCCACCTTTTTTAGTATTTTGTGATTTTTAGCGACAATAATATACATGAAACGATAATAGGGGCCGTGAAATTTATACCCAGTAGTTTGTTTAGATATTAACAATTATAGCAAATATTCCCACGATTGCAAGTACTATTTCATATTTTTTTCATTTATCTGGTATTCTTGGAATTTATACTGGCAATAATATACACGAGACGATTAGAGGGGTGTATAAATTGGGAAAATTCGTGATTGAGAACAACGGGGCTTTACAAGGCAATGTAAAGATTTCTGGAAGCAAAAATGCAGTTCTGCCTATAATTGCAGCAACATTGCTAACAGATGAAAAATGCGAAATTAATGACGTGCCAGCTTTGACGGATGTAATGATAATGCAAGAAATTATCGAGGATTTAGGCGGAACAACAAGCTGGTTACAGGACGAAACGCTGAACATAGAGGCAACCAATATAAACAAAATACAAGTGTCTTATGAACTTTGCACTAAAATGCGGGCATCTTTTTTGGTGGCTGGTCCTTTGCTTGCCCGTATGGGGGAGGTTAAAATCTCCCTGCCTGGGGGCTGTGCCATCGGAAGCCGACCAGTTGACCTGCATTTGAAGGGTCTTGCGGCTTTGGGTGCGGAAATTAGCCAAGAACATGGATACATCCACGCCCGTGCAAAAAAGCTTACTGGGGCTAATATCTACTTAGATTTTCCTTCTGTTGGGGCAACGGAAAATATTATGATGGCAGCCGTTATGGCAGAAGGGCAAACGATTATCCAAAACTGTGCCGTCGAACCCGAAATTGTAGACTTATCAAACTTCTTAACGTCTATGGGGTCAGTCATCCGTGGCAGTGGCACAGACACCATCCGCATCACGGGGGTAGAAAAGTTGCATGGTACAAACCACACCATAATTCCTGACCGCATTGAAGCTGGTACCTTTATGATAGCATCTGCCATTACAAAAGGCAACCTTTTTTTGGAAAATGTTGTTATTGACCACCTTAAGCCCGCAATTGCTAAGTTACGGGAGGCGGGGGTAGAAATTGAAGAAGGCGAAGCGGGCATGAGGGTAAAAGGTGCTTCTGAGCGACAGCCCATAGACATTAAAACCCTGCCATATCCAGGCTTTCCAACGGATATGCAGGCACAGTTTCTTTCCATGTTGGCGGTGACACCTGGCACAAATTTGGTAACAGAGACTGTTTTTGAAAACCGTTTTATGCACGTACCAGAGCTTATACGCATGGGGGCAGATATTAAAATCGACAGTCGCTCCGCTGTTATCGAAGGGGTGGAACAACTGACAGGCACACAGGTAAAGGCAAGTGACCTACGTGCGGGGGCCGCTTTAATGTTGGCTGCTTTATCCGCCAATGGCACAACAGAAATCCACGATATTTACCATATAGACCGTGGGTATTATCATTTTGACAAAAAACTACGTAATTTGGGTGCTAAGATAACTCGGGTTGATTAAAAAGCCTTGCCAGAGGTTGTCCCGCATGGTAAAATAGAGAAAAACCATGTTGGAGGACACAAATGAAATTTATATCATGGAATGTTAATGGTCTGCGAGCTTGCATGAAAAAGGGATTTATGGACTTTTTTGATGCAGAAAGCGCAGACTTTTTTTGTTTACAAGAAACAAAAATGCAATACAGCCAGCTAACTTTTGAATTTCCTGGCTATGAGATATTTTTTTGCGATGCCGAGAAGAAGGGTTACAGTGGAACAGCTATTTTCGCCAAAAAAGCTCCTATTTCTCACGCTTACGGCATCGGAATAGAAGAACACGACAAAGAAGGGCGTGTCATCACCTTAGAATACGATGATTTTTATTTGGTTAATGTTTACACGCCAAATTCCAAAAGCGAATTGCTAAGATTACCTTATCGCATGGAATGGGAGGACGCTTTCCGCAACTATCTCCTAGATTTAGATGCCAAAAAACCTTTAATTTTATGCGGCGACCTAAATGTGGCTCACAAAGAAATTGATTTGAAAAACCCTAAAACAAACCGTAAGTCAGCAGGTTTTACCGACCAAGAGCGGGGCAAGCTTAACGAGCTTTTGGACGCTGGTTTTGTAGACACCTTCCGACACCTGCACCCCGACCAAGAGGGTGCGTACACTTGGTGGTCCATGATTTCTAAAGCCCGTGAACGCAATGCTGGCTGGCGTATCGACTATTTTGTGGTGTCTGCCCGCCTAGCAGACAAAATTGCAGAAGCCAAAATTTATGCCGATATTTACGGTAGTGACCACTGCCCCGTTGGTCTGACTTTGAAATAGGTCGCATTTGTGGCAAGGGGGGCTAATATATTTATGAAGCCTAACAGGCTGATATTAATTGCCTTATTTTTGTTTACCATTACAGGATTTGCGGGCTGTGGTGGGAGATATAATCCGCCCCAAGAAAACTTACAGCGTGTGGTTGCACACCCATCAGACCGTATTGGAATATGGCGGGATTGCTTACGTTTGGGGGATTGCGAATATTGGTGGGGTTTACGGTGGACATGGTTTATGCCAGGTGTTGCCTATTATGTTGACGCTAATTACTTTCATATCTGGGAAAATTCATCATGGGTCGATTGTATCGAAACTGGGTCAGGTGTTCTTGAAGGCGTAGCATTTAGTAGTCTAACAGCTTACGAATTCGCCAATTTAAGCCCGAACCCTAGGGAGGTTCAACCGCCAACGGAGGATATGCCTTTTTATGTGGTGACAATCAGCGATTTACGCCGAACATACGGTGGCGACTTCATAGAAATACGTCTTTTTTATCGTGATTTTAGCTTTGGTTCAATTCGTTTCACTGGTCTTCTTTATCCCGATGAATGGGAGCAAGAGCAGGGTCAGCGATTAATGGATATTATACATAGCATGGAAGTCGTCAATCCTCCCAGAATAGTTTCTATTGGGGTTATGGGTACTTTTGCCCTGTTGGCTGTGGTTATTGTGGTGCTGGCGTGCATAAAAAACAGGCGTAAGCCCGAACCCCCAAGCATCCATCCAGAATTGGATGAAAGGGAGGATTTGTGGCGTAACCTCTAGACGGCACAATCACGATACATAAAGGAGATACATATGAAACCGAAAAGATTGTTAGTGTATATCATGCTTCTAATTACCCTTGCTGGGTTAGTTGGTTGTGGTGAAGCTTACACCTCGCCCCCAGAAGGTATGCAAAGGGTGTCTTTACCACCAGAAACTCGAAGGACAAGCACAAGCGAAACATGGCGAGATTCTGGATTTAGCTTTTATTTAAGTGAAGCCTATATATACACCAACGAATTCCGAAACTCTGTAAACATTTATTGTGCGGAAAGTGGTGTAAGAACCATGGGTATAGCTCAGATATTTGGCAACTTAGCTAATAACCAATTGGCAAATACCGACTACCACACAGCACCCACAGATGATTTTCCTTTTTTTGCTACATATTTTAGTGGCTATTTCGTTGGCTTTTACAAAGGAAATGGACAAAGAAATGGTGCGTTTTGGGTGCAAATTCTGCTTGAAAACGAATACGAATGGGAAAGGCACAGCCCCCCAATGCTTGAAGCTTTATCTACCCTACAAGTTTACCCACCAACCCCAATTTGGCTTCGTAATTTAGGAATTGCGGGCATTGTATTGGTGGTGGTAGGCTTAGCAGTGTTTTTGTTTGTTCGTCGGGAACGCAAAATAAAAGCGTGGATGAGGAGCGGCTAACATGGCAAGACCCGTGGTTTGGATTTTCATGTTTTTGGCAGGTGGCATCTTGTTTGGGCGTCACTTTGACGGTCTTGGTTTGTTGCCGTTTTTTGTTGCGTTTGCTTGCCTTGTGTCGGTGGGTATGTTTTGTATTTACCGCCGTAAAATAGCTTTTACCTTGCCAGCCTTTGCTGTGCTTGGCTTTATATTAATTGGCAATGCCCTTGCTCCTAACTGTGAGATTATGGAGCAGACTGCCCAGCGTGAGGGTTTTGTGCGTATCGAAGGCGTTGTTCAAGATGTATCAAACACCCGCTCGGGGCGTTATCGTGTGTCTGTGCAAACAAATTGGTTTTCTATTGCCCCTGCCCACAAGGTAAATCGTGCAACGGTGGGTATTCAAGCGGTTTTGCCTGATGGCATAGACGCAACCTTGGGTCAAAGGGTGGTGCTTACGGGTTATCTGTCCACATTAGACACAGCCCGCAACCCTGGTGGCTTTGATGAATTTCAATTCCTTCGCTCTCGTGGCATAGAATACCGCCTATTTGTCGAAGATGCCCGCACCTACGAAATTGCAATGACACCAATAATGCACATCCGCAATTTTGGCTTACGCCTGTCGAACGTGTTTAGCGAGGTTTTGCCAGAGGAGCAAGCAGGCATAATGTCAGCAATGGTAGTTGGTGACAGAAGCGGGCTGGATGGTGACGTCCGCAATCTTTACAGCTCTGTGGGTATGTTTCATATTTTGGTGGTGTCTGGGCTTCATGTAAACATTTTGTCGCTAATATTCGGCAAGATGTTAGAAAAGTTAGGTGTTAAATCCCAGCGAAGCCGAGGGCTTGCAACCATTGGATTTATCATAGTTTTCGCCATACTGACAGGGGCGGGTGTAGCGACCTTACGTGCCTCAATCATGGGTATTATGCTAATCCTGACTAGCTTGGCAGGGTTTGAGAACGACACTCCGACCAGCCTATCAATAGCCGCCATTGCTTTGCTAATCCACCAGCCCTTATTTTTGTTCGACTTGGGTTTTATCTATAGTTTTACAATGGTGTTAGCCTTAGTAGTTCTTACACCACCTATCGAGAAATTGCTATATATCATCAAAAACAAAGCAATCCGAAGGTTTGTAGCTTTTAACATATCAGCTACCGCCGTTTACACTCTCATAAACACCCACTTTTTCTTTGAGTTTTCACCATACGCACTACTCGCAAACCTGCTAATCATGCCAACGGTAGCCATAACCCTTGGCTTTGGTATGCTAACCGCAATAACAGGACTTTTCAGCATATTTCTAGCCCAAATCTTCGCCTTTCCAATCTGGGTGTTGTTAAGCTTGTACCAATTCATAATGGAAGCCATTTTGCACTTTCCCTTTGCTGTGGTGCTAACGGGCAGACCTCACCCTATAACCTTAACAACCCTCACCGCTACCCTAATCGCTTTTATACTAATCGCCAACAAAGGCAAACAAATAACCAAACGCCTAACGATAGTGTCAGCAACAGCCCTAACTATAATTTTGGTTTTATCCATCGTGCAAGCGACCAGAAATCAGATAAATGTGACTTTTCTTGATGTTGGACAGGGCAAATCCTCTGTTATATCCCGCAATGGACAAGCTGTGGTAATTGACGGCGGGGGCGTTTTCGGCAGGGAAGCTGGCGAAAACACAGGCACATTCACCCTAACCCCATACCTAAACTTCCGTGGCATTTCCCAAACCACAGCCATAGTAACCCATAACCACAGAGACCATATCATGGGCATAATCGAAGCCACAGAAGCAGGGCGTGTCAGCCACATCATTATGGCATATGCCAACAGCGAACCCAACAACCCGCTGTACGCTCAACTTCTAGAAATAGCCACCCATACCAACACACGGGTAACATACGTTTCCGCTGGTGACATGATAGACTTCCACGGCATGCACTTATATATAATTTTCCCCAACGCCCAACAAACGTTTCTAAGCGAAAACAACTCATCAATTGTCATTAGGGCAGTATACGGCGACCATGCCATAATCCTGCCCGCCGACTTAGAGCATGAAGCAGAAACCTACCTAGCCACCAACCACAGCCAAAACCTACCCGCCCAAATCCTACAAATTGCCCACCACGGCAGTCGCACATCAACCACAGAAGAATTTTTACAAGCCGTAAACCCACAAGTAGCAATAATCTCCGCTGGACGCAACAATATGTTCGGGCATCCCCACCAAAGTGTAACCGACCGCCTAAACCACCACGGCGTGACACATTTTAACACCGCCACCCACGGGGCAATCTTAATCCGCACCAACGGCACAAGGATGACCGTCAACACAATGCTAACCCCGTAATTTTTAAGAAAGTCGTTTTTGATAATACGCCATCAAACAACTCTGCTATAATAAATTATCCGAAGGGGGTCGTTTAATGGACATAGGGCAAAGTATTCACAATTCTATCCAATACATCCACAGCAAGTATACCGAACCGATTACCGTCACAGACATAGCATCGGAAGTATACTTGTCACCGTCATATTTTTCCTTTGTATTTCGTGCTTTTACGGGATACACGGTAAAGAATTACCTAAACCGATACCGCCTACACCAATGTGCAATTGACTTAGTTGAAAGCAACAAGCAGTTGGTGGAAATTGCGTACACACATGGTTTTTCATCCCAACAATCGTTTACGAGAAGTTTCTCGCAATTGTATGGGGTAACACCTGCACAATTTCGATTACAACGCCCAACCATTGACCCATTCCCAGAGGAAAAATTATTGGAGAAGCGGAGGAATCCAAGCATGGAACTGAAACAAACTTTTGAAAATGTCAACTTCATACACAAGAAGTCGTTTTATGTAGTTGGTATGGAGGTTGACATTGATTACAATGATGACAACGGAACATCACCCATCAGTAATTTGTGGAGTATGTGGAATGACAAAGGGTTTGCAGAAATCATTCCAAACCAAGTGTCGAAGGGTATGGTCTACGGAATAACCCATAGCGAAACTGCCGATAGCAAGGCAAAATACTTTGTTGGAGTAGAGGTAAATAATCCCAGCAACCTACCCACCGAACTTGTGGGTCGTAAATTCGAAGCCAGCGAATTTGCTGTATTTGACACCACTTTAGAAGTCATTTGGACAGGAGGCTTCTGGCGTACCTTCTACTCACATTGGCTACAGGCATCGGGGTATGCACTGCACGATGAGCAATACCGCAACACATACGCCACATTCTGCAAATATCCCGCCATCGAAGTTTACAACAAAGACTTCAAAGACCAGTATTCAAAAATGCAGATTTACGCACCTGTGGTCAAAAAGCAAGCGTAACCAGTCAACCTTGACAAAATAAAATCACCATTGGACAGACGATGCCTGCCTAATGGTGATTTGTGTAAATCCATATATAGTTGCCGTTTACCTTTTAACACTTATTACTCCATTTTTAACAACCTCAGCAAATCCCACTCCCTCACCAAATGGACATTCTGTGGAAAAAATGGTACATTCTTCAAAACAAAACTTCTTACCGCCAGTTATCTTCAAAATTTCATTGTCAGACAAATCCCCTTCAACCAGCAAATTCGCTTTGAATTTTGCCATGCACATACCCTCTGGGTTTTTCTCAGCAAACTTGCGTGCGGTTTCCGTCATTAGGCTAACATTATTGTGGCGGTCGCCTGCAATGCCCTCACCTGCCACAAATTGGGCTTGGATTAGTCTTTCTCCCGCACTGCCTTTTTCTGGGTAAATTTTTATTTGAATTACTTTCATGGTCTGCCCCCCTAATCAATCATTTCAATATCACCTAGTCGGCTAGTGTCATATCCGCCAAGCTCCGCAAGTTTTGCACACAAATCTGGACTTTTAAGCGTTTCGATAAAGGTTTGCACGTGGTTAAGCTTCAAAAATTCTTGGGGAATGGCGAAGTCATATTCCTCTTTGTCAATAGGAATAAAGTCAAGACCCATAGCCACCGCCACAGCTTGAATACCAAGCCCACAGTCTGCACTGCCCCCAGCAATTGCCGCCGCCACAGCCATATGTGTCGCCGCTTCTCGGTCATATCCGTTTATGGTTTCTGGTTCAATACCTTCTTGGTTTAGCTTATAATCAAGCAAAATGCGAGTGCCTGCCCCACGTTGCCTGTTTATATAACGGCATTTAGCCAAATCCGCCAAACCCCGAATGTTCAGCGGGTTGCCAGTTTTAACTATAAGCCCTTGCACTCGCCCAACACCTTTAATTAACGCCATTTTCTGCCCAGCAAACAGCTTTTTGATGATGGGTATATTGTATCTTCCTGTAACCTCATCCAACTGGTGAATTGGGGCAATATGCGCTTCGCCGTTTTTTAACGCCATCAGCCCGCCCATACTACCTACATGACTGCTAGATAAATTCGCCCCATCCATCATATCTGCCACAATGTCCAGCATCATGTCATGGCTGCCAATGCTTACAATTGTACGCTCCAAGTCCTCCATCTCACGGCATAAAACCACGTTTACAACCTCGCCAGCGTCCAGCCCCTCCGCATTTTGGTCGATAACACAAAAACCGTCAGCACGAACCAGCGACATTGCCGCCCCCGCACCCCTTGCAAGGGGTGTTGCCACCAGCTTTTCACCAATCCGCCCCACTTTCACCCGCACATATTCCTGATGCTTAAAAGACGAAACCAAACGGCGGGTTAAAGTGGCTTGTATGGTCTTGTCATTTGGCTTTGCACCCCGCAAAATGGGCTTTACAAAATTTTCATATGCAATAAAGGCAGAAACAGGATAACCAGGCACACCAATGACGGGCTTGCCCTGCACAACAGCCAAAATAACAGGTTTGCCAGGTTTCATAGCAACGCCATGTACAACAACCCTCCCAATTTCATTAAGCACGTGGACGGCAAAATCCTCCCGCCCTGCACTTGTGCCAGAACATATCAACACCAAATCGTGACTTCCGACAGCTTTTAACAGGTTTGCTTTGATTGCTTCATAATCATCCGACACAATATCAAAGCGGGTTGGCACCCCGCCATCACCCACAACCAAAGCCCCCAGCATATGGGAATTAGACTCAATAATATCCCCTGTTTTGGGGTCACAGCCAGCCTCCAC
>Ga0136643_10005401_pt1 | contig 17994 bp, 10 predicted proteins | sample TergutLab28metaG_FD_96883 | JGI IMG/M metagenome (GOLD analysis project Ga0136643, IMG submission 96883) | Labiotermes labralis P1 segment gut microbial communities from Petit-Saut dam, French Guiana - Lab288 P1 (version 3) (version 3) | ecosystem: Host-associated > Arthropoda: Insects >...
GGAAACTATACCAGGAAGACATTCGATAGATTCACTACAAAAGACAGCTATACTTGGAACATCACACATAATGGGAAAGTACTGCAGTGTGAAGCTTGAAGCCTGAGCGGTGGGGATCACCGCTGGTTCAAGAGAAGTAAAAGGAAGAAAAGGCCTTGACAAGAGACATCCATATCGAATAGTAATAGTAATAGTAGTAATAATAATAATAATAATAATAATAATTCCAAAGTCACTGTCAAATAGTCTAACAAGACTTAATCTGCAAAAATCTGTAATTCTTAGCACATGTTCAATTGTAAGAAACTTTTTAAACTACAAATAAGACCACCGAGCCTAATCCTGTTGATTACTACATCCCAGGATAGGTGAATATTTCCCAGCCAAAACAGAGAAGTGAGAAATTCGATAATAATAATAATAAAATGTAACTGCCCCTGGGCGGCAGCCCAGTGGCAGTGTTATTAGTCATGTACATAAATATGAAATATAAATATGTGCGTTAACTGATAATAAGAAATTAAATAGGCTGTTCTGCTACTCCAAATACAGTCAAGGGTGCTAATTACTAAAGGCTTACAAAAAGTCCGATGCAATAAACCCTAATATTAGGATGACGAAGTTAAGTCCGTTTATTTATCCGTTTGGGTACCAAAATGGATAGATAATATTTTAATTCTAAACTGATGTTGCTATTTGGCATGCCTTTAGTGGTAAATAAGACAACGTAACAAATATCATAGGCTGTGCCATAAACTGTCAGATGAGTCACAATGACACATAAGTATATAAAATGAGACGAAAACTACACATTCTAATTTATCTCAGTAATCAACCAACTTTATGCACAAATTTTTTGTTTTAAAATAAGTTTATTTCATGCCTCTACATGTTTCGAGCATATGTGCTCATCTTCAGGAGGTCAAAATTGCATTACACACCTGTAGGTGTGATGGTACCAGAGGCTGTGTAATGCAATTTTGACCTCCTGAAGATGAGCACATATGCTCGAAACATGTAGAGGCATGAAATAAACTTATTTTAAAACAAAAAATTTGTGCATCAAGTTGGTTAATTACTGAGATAAGTACACTGAGATGCACGGTCAGCAAAACGTAAAAAACTACACATTCTAAGTCACTAAAACTGATTTTAATTAAATATTTTCCATTCACATGTAACTTTGTCATAATACATAACAATACGTGCAATGTCCGTATAACTTAACATTGACGCGCTTTTTCACTGCATTTGTTGCAGTGGAAAAGCAAAAGAATAAAGTATTATAATTGTGTATCTGAAGTTTGTCTCAGCTATCCGGCATGCAAATATCATCTTTTCTGCGTCGTATTGTATTGGCCTGTGTGGCCTGTGTGACTGTATCTTAATGTTTCCACACTATCTCGTAAACGGTGAGATTTTCGGGGAAAAAAATTTGAACATAAAATGTACATTTTTGTATTCTATCCACAATTTTGTCTGAAAAATTTCTCAATCGGGGAAGAATTAAGCCAAATTTATCACAAATGTACGTTCGTGTTCATGCAAGGTACCAGTTATTCTTGTCACATTTTAACCACACTTGAATTTTGCCGAAAGATTTTTAAAAAATAATAAAATTTCAAATTTCATGAAATACTTGGAATGTGAGCCAAAATATTCCATGCGGAAAGAGAGACATACATACATACAGGCAGACATACACACACACACACACACACACACACACACACATACATGACTAGCTAATAGTCACTTTTCGCAACTTTGTTACTATTGCCACAGTTGTAGCGTACGTATTACCATATATTCTCGAATCTAATCCACACCCTTTTCACAGTTTCAGAGGGCTAAAACATCAGAAGCGGATTAGAATCGCGTGCAGATTTGATTCGCGGTCGTGAGCTGGATTTTGCAAAAATGATAGAGCCGCTGTACCTGCCGTAAGAACAATACAATACAATAATTTATTATTTTATTTATAATTTATAATATTATATAATATATTGTATAATATTTATAATTTATTATTCATCAGATCGCCGTCATCACTCATAACTGAACCGTACTCCGTCACCCAGTCACTATCATCTTTATCTTCACCATAGTCCTCCCATAGAATGTCATCTTCGGATCTGTCCAAAGCACTGTTTATACAACGGATAACGGTTAAAGTATTGGCAACATCCAATATTATTCAATCAGTCTGCCTTGTAGGCAAGAAGCGGCTGAAGGAAAGGTGCTGATTAGAACCGCGAACAAATTTTTTTTGTTTAAGAAATCGGCGAATACTAGTGTGGATTAGATTCGAGAATACGAGTATACGGTATGCTGGCAAAGAATAGCACCCTTTGTGGTTGACTGTGTTGAAAAAAAGGACGTATTAGATTATAAATACGATGAACCACAATCCGCGATACCTTTCCCACGTCACAATTCATTACAATTTTAAGAGTTATTAACAGCGCATTAACAATCGTACCATGTTAAATTAGCTTATTCTGGTTTCTCTGTTTCTGATTTGAAGCCAGATTCCTGCTGCTGGTGTGTTGATGAACAGCTTGGGATCTTTCTTCAACGGGATTGAAGTTTTTTCACAGGCGCTGACCTCGTAATTTGCTAACACAGATATCAGTCCCACTTTGGTCTGCATCAGTCCAAAGCGCATCCCTAGACACAAAAAGAACTCTTTAATGTGCCTTTTGTTTCCATGTTTTTAGTTCTTGTGTAGTATTGCCCATATTTGTGCAAAATGTCTAAAGAGTGAAGTTTCTTGGTGTGCCAGTGCCATGTCGATTGGCAGATAGAACGTATTTCGGGCATTCGAAAATTCGGCAACTGTTCTCCCATCGACAGGCCAGTACTTCCCAGAAGATTTTAATCTTCAGAAAACCGCCGTGAGAACCACAATTGTTGCACAGTGTGTATCTGTTTGCTTACGTTATTTGAGAAACCTATCACAGGACTCTAATGAAGTCATTGTTGTAAGGCTTACATTAAATATGTAGGATCTCTCGTAGAGGTTAAGAACGAGTAGAGCTAAACTTCTACCTGAGCTCTGTGACTTCGTGGTGCGTTAGGGGTCACCTTATGTAAATGGCGCACCAAGGAATTTTGTTCGGGGGGTTCAACAAATTCAGTTGAGGACAGAGGAGAAAGAGAACGGGGATCTGGGGGCGATAGATCCCTCGTCAGGGGTTCTGGAGGCAGCTGTAATTTGGTACAGAAATTTCATTTCGTATAGTAAAATTTTCTTAATTTTTGGTACTTTAAGACTACTTATGATGACAACCAATTTATTTGTCATTGCTAATGTAAAACATTTGCGAACCAAGTAGTTTTAGAATTTCACTGCCTTTTTTTCCGAACATCTTGGGGTGTTGGCGTCTTAAATTCAGCAATTTTTCAGCTTTTCACAAACGGGTTGAGTTTGGCACGATTTTGGAGGGCCTTCGGAACTTTTTTTTGGGGGGGGGGGTTGAACCCCCCTCGCTACGCCACTGCCTTATGTGTTAGTATGCAGAGGAGGGGACAGATAACAAGGTCGCATATAGTTTGAATACCTTACATAAGCAAGCAGACAGACAAGAGCAGGAACATCAAAGAGCAGATAAATAGACCAGTAAATAGACTTCTTGTTCCCAGTGGCCTGTACGAGAGTACTAACTGTATGACGTCACTTTCGATAAGACTGTAATGTTAATCCTCATGACCACGACATCTCAAGAGGTCACAAAAGTAGTGAAATATTTACCTATACAAATTCTGGGCCCTTCCCCAAATGGCAGGTACACGTAGTGATGCCTCTCCCTCTTTGCTTCTTCGCTGAATCTTTCAGGATCAAACCTGTCAGGTTCAGGGAAATACTGTGGATCATGGTGTAGTGCTTCGGCGGGAATGATAACTTGCGTCCCCTTCTCTAGGTTCACGTGAGTTCCTGGTATTGAGTAGTCCTTGGTACATTCGCGGTTCAGGCAGGTCACAGGCGGGTACTTGCGTAGTGTCTCTGTAACAGTAACATTAGTGCCGTTCCGTTCTAAGCTGCTGACATCAGCCTCCTTCTGAAAGCGCTCAAGACTATACTGAAAGAGAAACATCCATTTCCGGTTTTGTATTGGTGTGAGAGAAATCACTTAAGACAGAAACACCTGAAATCAACGTAAAACACTTTCTTGTTTCCAAAACTGCCTTGCACTATAACACTTTTTTATTATTACGTAAGCATTTTTGTGTTATCATGTCTCATACGCTATGTTTATTGAGGTTATCACATTTTGGATTAACCAAGTAAACACTGATGGTGATAAAGTGTTAACTTCAAAATGTGTACGAAGGAATGAAGGTTTTAAATCAAAGCAGTTTGGAACTCAAGAATTATTCAACGCCTCTTTAAGCCACGCGATATGTACGGAATAAAATCTGAATTCAAAGAGCCAAGGAAAATACGTTTGGGTCTGTGAGGGACGAATGAGATGGGCTGGCAATCGGGGACGTACGTAAATATGTTAAGAACTCCGGGATGTTCACATGTCGCCTAGTATTGAGCGTTTATTCTTATGGAACGTGAGCCTGAGTCAATGGGTATTCGGTACCCAGACTATGAAGGTAGTGTAGTGGCATCATCTTCAAAGTTCGAATTGTTCAAGAAGACCTCCTGTTTTCATGACAGTGAAATGAAGATGGCTAAGATGCCAGGCATGCAGTTCGTGATGGGGAGGCAATGAAACGGTGACTTGGAAAGAGAAAGGATATAGTTAAGGTGGATGTAAAGTAGCTTGCGATGGCAAGCGGATGAAGCTGGCTCAGGTTCGTGCCACTGGCTGTGTTGTGTTAGTAATTTTGAAAATTTCGGTTCTACAATAGGGAGTTAAGTTAGTCAGGTGACGTGTCACCCACACACTGAATATCTGTCTGACTCTTATCCTGCAGACTGAACAGACATACGGAAAGTACAGGAGTCATGTCATGGTCACATGACCAGTTCAGGTAAAGCTGGGTCCACACTTGTAAAGTTACCGCGTAACGTAACACCGTATCGTGACAGTTTGGAGGGGACTCGTGACCGCGTAACGTATCAGAAGTTGGTTACTTGGTCACGTGGCCGCGTAACCAACTTCTGATTCGTTACGCCGTCACGAGTCCCCTCCACAATGTCACGATACGGTGTTACGTTACGCGGTAACGTTACAAGTGTGGACCCAGCTTAACACGCCGGCCTTACCTGCCACGGTTTTGTCCAAGTACTCCATCTGCTGGATGGCTTCATACGTGATCTCCCCATCTTGTTTCTGCAGCACATTGTCGATCTCGTCCTGCACTCGCCGCTGGATATCCGGGTTTAATGCCAATTCGTACAAACAGAAACTCATGGTGGTAGAGGAGGTCTCAAAGCCAGCAATAAAAAAAATGAACACTTGAGCTGCCAGCTCGTCCATTGTCATACCAGCAGATTCTGTGGACAAGAATCATTGACGAATTAGGGTCAAGTGGCCAAGCTTCTGAACGTCGATTTGGGAGGTTCTCAATTCGAACCTCGCCTGGACGCAGACTCTTCTGAGTATTTTGTGGTTGTACTCACTCACTGCAGGACATTTCATTCAAATAGGTTGCGGACCCTTCTGTACCCCCCCCCCCCACAATTTATCATCATCCATTTGTTCCAGGTTATTAAAACTGACGTACAGAGAAAGTGCAAATAAAAAAGGCTGCAATAGTCCTCGTGTTAAATTTTATGTTTTGTTGACCGTGCATCTCGATATATCTATGTAATAAAAACCAACTTGATGCGCTATTTATCCCCATTTTATTTCATCAATCAACTTGTACATGTTTCGGGCATATTTGTAGCCCATCATCAGGAGGTATACTGTGTACATACAACAACTGGTACGTGTTGTGCTTTTTAGTTGACTGTTGATGAAATAAAATGGGGATAAATAGTGCACCAAGTTGGTTTTTATTACATAGCCCTCGTGTTGTATATTTCCGAATAGCTACCTACACTCATGGGGACCGCGGTAGCACAGTGGTTAAGGCGCTGTGCTAAAAATCGGAAGGTCGCTGGCTCGATCCCAGCTGGTGTCAGTGGATTTTTCGTTGACATAAAATCCTTCCGATCGCACTATGGCTCTGGAGTCGACTAAGCATATAACAGAAATGAGTACCAGGAGTATTTCCTGGGGGTAGATGCGGCCGGTGCGTAAGGCTGACAACCTACCACCGTCCTGTGCCATTGTCATGAAATCTGGGAACCTTAACTTCCTGGAACCCTCTGGGCCTGTCCAGGCCTGTAACGGGACTGCTTTACCTTTACCTACCTACACTCATAATCCGACAGCAGAACACGCGTGAGTAAAAGTGTCAAGAAATATTTGTCTCTGAGATGAAGCAAGCAGTCTTTGTCGGATGGGATGAATTTAATGGTTTATGCAGTCAGGCTTGTAGGATACTTCTGTAATTTCAGTGTGGAACTTCTGCAAACCCGACCATTTATATTATCCAAAGAATATGGAAGGATGGAGTATAGATCTCTGAGAACTAACCTGCGAAGCTGGAAAGAGGACTGAAGTGTCGCTAGGAGTATATCCAATTGCAGGCTGTTGTAATGGCGGCTTTTTACCTTCTGTTTCTACTGCTACAGACAGCCATCCCTCGTTATGAGTGTAGAGGTGCTTATAACGGCCGAGGGTAAAACGCACAATATGGCACGTTATATTTATATTTATTAATAAATAACTTTATCACGTTACGACATTTCTTATAGTTTAATTTCCATTAGGAACCTTCTAAACCGACTGATTTCTTTTCTCCAAGGAATATTTCTAAAGCCCGATTTACAGTAGAGACATTCACAATACAGCCGAGAGCCGGTCACGTTTTCATCACTGTGTTCGAATAGAAATGTCCACACTACCAGTTACGTTCATGGCACAGAACGACCGCGAACAAATGCATTTACAGGCAAAGGATATTTCTCTGACCGTGGGCGGTCAAGTGCTTAACCTTATTGTAAATCGGGCCTAACCTTCCAGAGAGTACTTGAGAATCAAATATGAACTTAAATATACTAAAGGGCAAATTAAAGAGAAATAATACGAATTTCAGCACCAGCAACAGAAGTAATAATGCTTACTGAAATAAGGGGCAGAAAGTTGTTTTGAAATTTGATAGTCGCTTGGAAATTCAAAAAAATTCCTGCCCTTCTTTCTTTATGGAATCTGAAGGTTCGGGAAATATTCATGCTGCTCCTATTTAGATTTAGCCCAATCCAGTCAACACCCTTACACAATATCTCGTGGGATGCATTTTAATATTGTTCTTTCCTATAAATCTGATTCCCCAAAGTAGTTTCTTGTCTCGAGTTTTTCCTGTTCAAATTGTAGAATATATTTAGGTACAATAAACTGAAACTAAGTGAAATTTACTGATACTGAAGGCCCACATGACAATACTTACTTCCATCGAATTCTTCAGTTGAAGTATCGGGTTCAAGTCTTTCGTTGTTCTTGAGTCGAATCAGCAGCTGCAGGAAGTCGTTCCGATTTATGGAATGTTTCTCTCTGAAGTTGACGGTCTCATGTACAAGCGTTCGGAAGAAGGTAATAATGTCGTTAGGTGTGTTCGATATTCCGAGAGCAATCGGGACAGATGGTATCAGGAAGTACAGCATGCCTCTTGCAATCGCGTCGAAAGTGGGCTCGAAAATTCTCCTTCCCCATTTCCGGAATTCTGCGTCTGGGTCCTTCAGGCAGTTACACTCTATGCCGAAAGCGCAGGAAGCTATTATGTCAGTGGAGTATTTGGCAAGTACATCCCTAAATTCCACCATTTCGCCTTGGTCAGCTGGCGTCTTCAGGTGCTCCGTTAATTCCTTTCCACAATTAATAATAGTCTGAAACATCAGCTTCATCTTCCCGGATGTGAACGTGGGTGACAGTTTTGTTCTAAGTTCTCTCCATTTCGAACCATTCGACATAAATAAGTTACTAGATAACGGGTCAATTTTTTCATCAGATGCGAATCCATGATCATGAAAATGATCAAAATCTTTGACAAGGACAGCCTTGATCAAGTCTGGATCTCGAATTATCAGCTGTGGCCGATGCAACAAATATACTCCACCAAATTTATTCCCCGCCAGTTTGTTGTAAAGTTCAGTGTACGTTTCTCCAAATGACTTTCGCAGCAGTACCAATTCTCCACAATTACCCATCAGGAAGGACGGCCTCAAGAACGTGACACCCTTTTTCTCCCAGTAACTGAATTTATGCTTAAAATAAGTGTACAAGGCTCCGAGAACAACGAAAAATACACCGATTAAAACCGAAGCACACGAAATGTTCTCCATGGTTACCTATTTACGGAAGAACCTTAAAGCGTGCAAACGAATTTTAAAAGACCTCTGACTAATCTGAGACAAGCAGAGCAAGCAGCCACGTTTGAAGGCGAATGATAACGCACTTTGCTGATAAGATAGCTTATTTTTTATTTTATCTAAAGTATTCTCTATCAGTAAATAACAGATTACATACTTGTTTAGGTCTTCAGTCTTATGCGCAGAAAATTTAATTATTAATTTGCCTCTTATCAGTTCTTGTTTAAATGTGAAGTCACCCAATTATATGAACGTGTTTGTAGTTCTTAAGTTTGCTGTTGCGATGAAAGGAAATTAATTTTGAAGTCATGCAGTCAGTTCTTTAACACAGTAACAGTTTATTGTGCGCCAGTTATAATGTGTCGTGGTGGCGAAATCGAGGAACATAAATCACAAGAAGCCGTACCACCTACCGGGAAATGACGTAGGCATGTACAATTATGGTCTGAAAACGTGAGGCGGACAGATCACTTGGAAGACCTAGGCGTATGTGGGAGATAATATTAAAACGGGTTTTAGAAAAGAGCTTTATGTGGCTTAGTGTAATACCTTGGCTCGGACTGTTTGAAAACTTTATTTGAAGGATGAAATCCATAAAGAAGGGTAATTTATAGGCTAGCGTGACGACTATTGCTTTTTGAAGAACTGTTCTGTAATGGGCCACGATATAGGGTGATATAGGATAACAGCTTACTGTGTGTGTACCCTATACAATTACGAAAGCCCCCATCCATCACCCCTCCCCCCGCTCCATGTTTTCTCAACATAAACTTTGTTTCTGGCGCAACAGCCCTTCAGTGGGCCAAGACCTCCACATTCATGAGGTTTATAGATCACAATCAACGACGCACCACAGTCGGTAGGCTCCTCTGGACGACTGATTAGCTCGTCGCAGAGATCTCTACCTGACAACAGACAACACTCCAAACAGACAAACATCCATGCCCCCGGTGGGATTCGAACCAACAATCTCAGCAGGCGAGCGGTCGCAGACCTGCGCCTCAGACCGCGCGGCCACTGGGACCGGCGAACATAAACTTTAGGCCACTGAAATGATAAATTAACTCATTTTTTTACAATTTTATGAATATTCATTTCCGTTCAGCAGTTCCAATTGCTCACGTTGTGGCACCTCCCTGCGCTTACTAAAGTCACGACTGTTCTTGAAATTCATGCTGTGCCGTGTTACGTCACTGCTCTACTAGAAGTGTCGGTGACACGCTATCTCACGGCTCTGAACTGTGCCTGACCTATCTCTTCCCCTCTGTCCTCACGTCCTTTGGTACGTACCAGAGGTTAGCTAGTTGGTTGGTTAGTTGGTTGGTTGGTTGTTTGGTGAGTTGCTTTTGGCACTCAGCGACCGCACTTCATGGCGGTAACACCGGAATTTGATAGCGTCCCGCTGTATTTCAAAAGTATGTTTCGGTGTGCGTAGCAGTTCGTTGTTGGAATCCTTGGTTGTGCTCTGATCTTTTTTTGGTCTTACTTTGTGGCCACACAGCTATGTCAATTTGCTGGTGTTTTATGTGGCGCCTCCTTGCTCTGTCCAGTTTGTATTTGGTATGTTGAAACAGATAAATATTTATTTCAAGTTATGCACATTGACTGTAAGCATTGATGTTTTGTTGTTTGTAAGAGTGCCTTGTGAATAAATATGTTTGTGTTGATATATTTACGTAATCAGGTACTCCAACTCTACGATGAGCGTCCCGCTGGTGTACATGTACACGTAATGAGAGCAATGCAAGAGGCGGAGGTGTTTGCGCCGGGAAATGCGAGGAGACGTAAGACAGAAACTCAGGTAGACATGGTACGTCTGTAGTAAAGGACAGTAGGCATACATAAAGGATGTAGTAAAGACTGTTAGTCATCGCGACCGCCTTCAGTCCTGTAGCAGTCGTCTCTGATTTGTGTTGGACGTGGTATTTGGGCAGGCTAACCTCTTGGGAGTTTTCGATGTTCGCTTGTGGTCACTAGTCTACCATTCCTCCGTACACATCTGTCGACGTCTCTGAAATGTTTTCTTACTTCTTATCGAGACTCGGGATAAATACATTAGCTTTTGGCCTGTGTAGAGAGATAAGTGAAATGCGCAGGCTGGAATCATCGGCTATGGGCTGGAGAAATCTTAACACGATAGATGCAAGGAGCTGGGACTCCTTTTTTGAATCACGTTCATGCTGGCTCTGAAGCTCACCAAACGTCATATCCAACTGATATTAAAATCATACTTCCCGAGGGTTAAGCAACTGGAACCTGAAATTGACCATACATCACCATCTGGCACTCAGGTCCAGATTGCGAAATATTTTGAATACGACAATGAAATGTGTGAGTTCCAAACGAGGGAAGGAACTTACAGCTTTGGTGCGGAGCACCTGCACATTACTGGCGGTGCGACTTAGTGACAGGAAATGTGGAACCAAGTTGTGACGACGTAAAGTGAATTGAAGCTAATAATACTTTTACGACTGTTCACGTTATTGCATGTTTTGTTGCTGAATGTATTTCTTTATTTTACGAGAAACTCGATTAGGTATTCTATGAACATCTGCCTTGTCTGGCTTGCGAATCTATTTGTTACAAAGTCAGTCATTAAGCTCTTAGAGTGGACAGTTACTTAGTCATTTAGAAAGACATGTAGGATTTATTTGACACGTAATTTATGGGTTATGCTCTCTAGTATTACACTTAACTAGTATTGGCACGCGTAGAGAAGAAAACCATCTAGATGATACTGCATTCAGTAGCATTTAGTTGGTTTTCTTCTCTACGCTTATACAACGATGCACGGACAAACATATATCAAATTTAGTATTGGCACGGTTAGCTCAATTAATAAATTAACTATCTGACAGCTAGTATGTTAATTTCTTTGTTATGTAATTTGTTGCTCTCTCATTTACTCAGATATGTAACAAATTACTTGATTGCTTTGTTGCTTTGTCCGTTATCATATAGATTAATATCAGTTGGTACGTTAGTCAGACAGGTGTTTGATGATAATTTGAACAGCAGTTAGTGAGATAGCTGGTAAAACTTTAGTAAGTATGTTGCTTAGGCAAAATACTAATTAACCCTTTAAGGCGCAGTGGATATTTTCACGTACCATGTCTTTAAAACGGTATCCAGACCGTTCACATAGTAGATGTGTGCGTGTGTATGTGTATACATTTATATATTTATGTGTATATTTTACCATGGCGCAATAGTGGGCCAGGGCCTCCCCATTAAAGAGGCTTCACTATGAAACTCAGACACAGCGCACTCTGTAGGACTCCTCTGGGCGAGTGATCAGCCCGAAGCAGAGATCTCTGAAAACACAGAACACTCAAAAGAGACAGACGTTCATGCTCCCGGCGGAATTCGAACACGTAATCCCAGCAAGCGAGAGGTCTTAGGCCGCGCGGCCACTGGGATTGGCAGTTTATGTGTATATTCATATTATTCACAGACTAAGTGACGACCATTTACCGTAACAGCATGGACAGATCGTTCTTGTAATGGAGACCGAATTTGTGTACTGTCAGTTTTAGTATGCAATGTAGACATGTTTCATGGTTCAGATGCTTAAATTAATTAGAAATGTCTGTTTATTCAGGCGGTACTCAATAACTCTCCAGCAACTGACTAACAGCGAATTTGCCACACAGCGCATCAGTCAGTCGTATGACTCTCAACGTTGTCATTCTACGACGTCATTTAACACCCATCACCAAATACACCAGCTTATCAAGAAATATCAGATTTAAAATTTTAAATACGAACATCAATAATTTCATTTCTGCCCGAAAATACAGCACATTTATGATTAAAACAGCCTATAGTCATATAATTTAGATGGTAACATAATATTAAAATGGATCTTCAGGAAGTGGGATGGGTGAGAGGAACTGGATTAATCTGGCTAAGAAGGGGGGCTGGTGGTGGCATGTTGTAAATGCGACAATGAACCTTCGGATTCCATGAAATGCAGAGAATTTCTTGTCTAGCCGGGAGCCTGTTAGTTTCTCAAGGACGACTCTGTTCCACGGAGTTAGTTAATTAGTTATAATTATATTATTTCATTGTCAAACAAAAAAATGCCTCTCCATTTCAAAATATTTTGCGAGGCAAAGGAAATGGTGCCATTTTGTGCTCTTTAGTCTCCTCGGTATTTCTTCTACACAAACTAGCTACAACTTCTTTTCTGTTGTTTTCTCCTTCTCTTGCTGCTGCCATGTTTATTACGTCACATAATTCATGAAAATTAATAACATAACAAGCGAGAGAGGGCAGCGCTTAACTGGGGCCTAGCAGCAGCAACACATAATGTTAGCATTAACACTCACACCGGCGTAACGGCTTCAGTTACCGCACGAAGCAACCAATTAATCACACTGTCAAAGAATGTTATAGCCCATGCCTGAGTAAGCCCTCCATTTTTTGTGGCTTACATAATTTTAGCCTGTCATTGCCAAGTAAGGTGATGCAGTAAAACAGAAGAGAATGAGGGTTTAAAATCACTTGCCATCGAAGTATTAACTTCAGATTTCTAAATGATTATACCACACAATTATAACTGCGACAAAACATGTACATTTCAAAGTAATTAAATAAGTATGAAACACACGAGAAATAGTTTACAAAGTTTTCACATTCGTACCGTGCAACTTGATAGTATCAAAGTTTTATTTATTCGCCAACTGATGCACTAGTGAGTTGTCTTAAGAAACAATATTAAAATTTACATTAAAATTTAAATTAAAGGAGAAAAATATTAGTTAATTAATTTACGTTAATGTAAATTTTAATGTAAATTTTAATATTGTTCTCCTTTAATATAAATTTTAATGTAAATTTTAATATTGTTTTTTAAGACAACTCACTAGTGCATCAGTTGGTGAATAAATAAAACTTCGTTAGTTTATAAAGGTTTGTAAAGGTAAAATGTTTAGGGCCTCTCTGTTATTTTCTCAACAAAATAAGAAGATTAGGAATTTTTGTAAGTTGAATCATTAAGCGGCCGGTCCCAGTGGCCGCGCGGTCTCAGGAGTAGGACTGCGGCCGCTCGTCTTCTGAGATTGTGGGTTCGAATTCCACTGGGGGCATGGATATCTGTCTGTTGTGATTGTTGTGTGTTGTCAGGTAGAGGTCTCTGCGACGAACTGATCACTCGCCCAGAGGAGACCTACTGACTGTGGTGCGTCGTTTTGCGATATTCTAGAGACTTCGTGAATGAGGAGACCCTGGCCGACTGAGGACTGTTGCGTAAAAAGAAGAAGAAGAAAGCATTACGTGACACATTCAAGGCAATCCAGCGTACCATTTGTGTTGACACTAGTATTTTGTATTAATGCATTTTTATCTGAGTTACGCCTCCCCTTCTCCATATACATTTATGCCGTAATTTTCAATTAAGCACAGAGATGTCACGTTTATTGTATTTGACACACGTCAACACTTATTTCATTCAATGATACACTCCATAATTTTCTGAAATAATGGATTGCTTAGGCAGTGCGCACTTTATGGAACATGTCGAAGATTTTATCGTAAAAATGAAAATACTTTGGCCGTTATTGGGTATTGCAGTAATGAAATAATTCTGTAAAGGGTGGAGGGTGAAGGCCGTTAATCACAGCCAAGTTTCGTGTTATGTTATTACATAACGTTAATGCGCATCATGTTTCTGCTTAGGCGAAGAAGCTATCGTCAGGTGAAATTAGAGTAGCCAAAGAAAGTTATCGTGTAAGCTACATTAATTCAATTCTCATGTCGGTATGTTTAGTATATATTTCAACTGTACAACATTCATAAAATAAAACAAGCCGAAATTACTGTGTTTATCTTCATCACAGTGGGATGCCTATCCTGGAGAAATAGTTTCGTCTTTCATAAATTGACGTAAGGGGGAAGTGTGTGTCCTTAATTAAACTCCACACTATGAAAGCATATGCAGAAGTGCAGGCATAGCTGCAATCATTATTCAACTCAGCACCAGATGGAGGTGGGTGGTTAGCTTCATACACCGGCAGCTTTACCCCCAGAGACAGAGCCTCAGGTACCCATCGAACAGAAGGCTGGGTGGATCTTAGAACCGGCCTCGACGTTTTCAGGGAGAGAAAAATCTCTTGGTTTTGTAGAATATCTAACAGATTAAACTTCCTCCAATTATTAGTCTAGTCACTGTAGTCACTGAGATATTCTGGCTCTCACAATAGTCTATTAACAATGTTATTGATTGCAGTAAATACCCCATTAAATTTTAAATTTATAATGCCTATTACTTTTTTGACAGTTCTCTTGTGTGTTCTTCTGCATAACTTTCATTCTCCTCTGTCTGTTGGGGTCTATTAAAAGCAGTCCCGTTACAGGCCTAGAGTGGCCCAGAGGGTCCCAGGAAGTTAAGGTTCCCAGATTTCGTAACAACTGCACAGGATGGCGGTAAGGTTGTCAGCCTTACGCACCGGCCGCCTTTACCCCCAGGTAATGCTCCTGGTACTCATTTCTGTTAGAGGCTGAGTCGACCCCAGGGCCATGGTGCGATCAGAAGGATTTTATGTCAATGAAAAATCCACTGACACCAGCTGGGATCGAACCAGTGCCCTTCCGATTTGTAGCACAGCACCTTAACCACTGTGCCACCGCAGGCCAACAAAAACATACGTAACTAATGATAAATTGAACAAAAATTAAAAACAAAATTGAAAAAACTTAAATATATGTTATATATTAAAATACATTCATATTTTATATTTTATACTGCCAATCTATCGTGCGGGCGAGATACGTATTACGAAACCGTCTGCTTCTATAACACGTAGCCTTTGACTCCAATTATTATACACACAATTTTATCGCTTCTTAATAGTTTTAACTTCTACTTGATACTTTTAACCTTACCCATACACGACTTGACGACTTGTGACTTTACATCCACCGGCTAGGTCACAACCAATCCTCGACAATTTTACACAATTTTACATTGCAATAATTATCGTAAAACAAATGGGATGCCATATTATGAATGCAATTGCTCTGTATTTCGTCTTACCACAGAAACATTGTAACAGTGACCTGAAGACCAAAATATGTAACTATATTTAAATAAAGAAAAGTGGTTGTATTTGACGGATACATAACGGGTTACTTTGAATAATATTATGAGGTTCCTAATTACTGCAATGCATTACACTTTTAATATAATCTCAGTAATATACGACTCGTCTTTGAAGGATTGTTCAAACCGGTGAACATCAGTGTGCATCCACACTTCGTGTCTCTCCTGGACACTGGTCAGAGCTACGACATCGCTTAATTTGGCGTTAACGGCCCAGTAAGCCAATGAGGAACCACCTGTCGTGGCAGTTAACACCGTATAGAAAATTCTGTATATATATATAAGTACACTTGCTGAAATATACAGTGTCAGAGACCACCAGACCATCAATTATTATTTATATTCATTCTCTGCTTCCTAAAACAACTTTGAAAGTATACCTATTACAGTTCAAATAGTTTCACTTCTCTTTACTTTAGAGTACGTTATAAAATTCTTTCTCAAATAACTTTTTTCTTTTATTTCATTTTGAATAAACGCAACTTACGTATCACATTAGTAACCATGTCTTCTCATTACGTATCACATTAGTAACCATGTCTTCTCATTACGTAGAACCTATTCCCTGTTAAGACTTCTGCACAGTTTCCAGCTATTTCAAAGCTATATATTCTGGGAAGAAATGTGAGCGTTCTTGAATATGTTGTTAAAAACTTAATGGTCTGTGGAAAATAAGGAAATAGGGAAGCAATATTTTAATTAAAACTGCCCCGCTTTCCAAAGAAAGTTTTAATAACGTAAACTCGAAACGTGTAACAGACCGGAGTTCCAGACGCCTGTAATTACGGAATTGATTCTTTCCCTGCTGTTTATTTTTTTGTCAACAGACTCATCAAATCTCCACAAAACCTCATTTTATGCACTTATATTTTGGTGGAAAGAGGAACCGTCACTCAATCAGCCTTTCACGCTTACGCCAGCTACAAATCCATTGGCATGTCTTAATCACGAAAACTAACCAAGGAATATCAATACTTTATACCGCCTCCACACAGCACAATGCAACCAATGTTTACTACTACGTGGTTCCTTAACTTTTCTCCTTAACTTTGCCAATCCTATCTTATTCAGAGCAGAACTGATTCAGGTACTGGATTTGTTTCCAACCTCCAGAGAGACAATGGGCAAGTACCTATCTATAAAATATATCCGATTGAGAGGGGTTTCCAGCGACTGAGAAAGGTAAGAATTATTATGAATTATAGAGATCTCATTTATGTACACATACCTAAACTGGAGGCAGGATAGATCATTGTGCATCATAGTTAATTAGGCTGCGTACTGGACAGCAGAAACATCGGGAATTAATTTCCGGACAGAAGAGGGTATTTTTAGCTTCCCGCAGCATTCAGACCAGCTCTGAGATCCAACCATCTTCCCCGACAGAAAGCAACTGGAGATGGAAACCAGCTATTCACTTCCACGTAGTTTCAAGTTTAAGTACGTATGGAGTTATAAGTCCACTCGTCCGTAAGTGTCGAGGAGTAATGCTTAATTAAATAAGCATGTGTAGAATATTACTCGTGACATTGACTTGCTTGCAGTGAATGTCCGTACTTTTAAGAAATGTTGCTTAAACATTGTTGTACTATTATATACTGGAGAAAATACGAGGAATTTTAAATAAAGGAACATCATTACATCGGATATCAGGAAATTAAACCTACTATCTCCAGTACATGAAGTATGAATTTTACCGATTTGACCGACGTGTCCGATAATATATTTCGCCCCATTTTCCGTGCATTAATCAGACGTTTAAAATTTTGAAAGGGACCAACAGATGCACTTGGATTCATGAATGTCTTTGTATTACATTGTAATCACCGAAATACTTCCGCCACTCTTATGGCCATCTTCAGGGTGATGAAAAAATAGAGTACAAATTTGTATTCGCATTCTTGTTTTCATCACCCTCAAGAAGTCCACATGAGTGGCCGAATCATGCCGGTGATTACAGCGTAATAAAATTACATTCAAAAATCCAAATGCATTTGTAGGTTCCTTTAAAAATTTGATACATATTCTACCATGAATTTAAACAGTGTAGTTTACAAGAGATTATCCATCTGCTCTAAACATGAATATTTTTCAGTACTTTAATTCAGTTGTTTGGAAGAGAGGCGAAAATATTTTATAAACTTAATTTTACTTGTTATCTTTTCACTAAGAGAATATGTATTTGCAGTAGCACGTTGTACTCTTGTAGAGAAATTTACAAAATTTGATCATGAAACCGCAACTGCGCGTCCTGGCAATCTATAAGCTTGAGCGGATCTCCCGTTGGTGAGGATCAGCATTCCACACACACACACACCACACACACACACACACACACACACACACATACACACACACACACACACGATGATATGAGAAAGGATGTGATAAAAATCGTATCCCTTAAGATGAATGAAGGAAACAGTTTCCACCACATTTCAACATCAGTGGTAAAGAAGACAACAGCAGAAGAATTATTCCGCTGACTTGAGCACAGTGTATGACTTCTGATGAGAAA
>Ga0136643_10005402_pt1 | contig 17990 bp, 14 predicted proteins | sample TergutLab28metaG_FD_96883 | JGI IMG/M metagenome (GOLD analysis project Ga0136643, IMG submission 96883) | Labiotermes labralis P1 segment gut microbial communities from Petit-Saut dam, French Guiana - Lab288 P1 (version 3) (version 3) | ecosystem: Host-associated > Arthropoda: Insects >...
ATTGTTTTTTTTAAGAAGTGTTAGAGGGGCGTTTGATAAAAAAACCGGTCAATGGTTCCTTACAAAAGTACCTGAATCCATTTTTAAAATCCAGTCTGTAAGGGATTTTTAAACTTTTTTTTTTTTTTTTTTTGAAGGGGGGGTTCCAGTAATGAGTGCCTTTCCAAATTTGAGCTGAGTAAGGAATTGGTATGTTACTAATATAATAAGCAAGGGGAACTTAGAAGTATAAGAAAATATTAATAGAATGAGTTTATAAGATAATGATCCTTAGATACCTGTAGTATCACAACAGTATTTAGTATTAACATTTTGTTATTTTGTCAAAATGCTTGGAAATATTTATGAAGTATCTGTACAGCTGGGATGTACCATAGTTTTATCTTAAGTGAGTATACTCTGTGCTGTATGTGTGTTTGGTTTCAAGTTCACATGCAAATGATAACTAAAGGGAGTCCTTTTGAATATGATAAGACAACCTTTTGGTACTGTGGCCTGCTGTGTGATCAGTTTTGGGGAGTGGTAAAATTACAGTTGACAAGGGAAATTGAAGTGTTTGGAGAAAATCCCACCCTACTACCACTTTGTACACTACAATCTCATGTGGACATCCCTGGGATTGAATCTGTACCTCTGCATTGAGAAGCCAATGACCAGCCACTAGAGTTATGGCAGAGCCTCAGTTTTAAAATTTATCTTGTACTTATTGATTTAATATCACCGTTTCTGGATTAGTTGATTTAGATATATTTTTCTCTCATGAATGTGGTAGTGGCTCTTTGACTTATAATGCTTTCAGCACTGGAAGGCATTAAAATAACCTCCAGTTTCTGTTTCAACACAGTATATGTACATGTGATATAGCATATTCAAGCCAGTGTCTGTAATATACATGTGGGGACTGAATGTTTTATGTGCCATTTCTTTAAACTTATAAACAGCCCACACAAATTGACAGTCGCACTGTTTGTGCAGAAAAACTTTCAGTTTCAACATCTTTAAATTGTTTGTATGGACTCTTAATGTTAGTAAGGAAGAAGACCATTTGTGAGATCAAGCTGTAGCTGAATGAATAATACAGTGTGAGGGGTGGAAGGGATTCATGTAGCTTGGAAAGAGAATGGCTCTTGAGAACAATCATGAACATTTGGGTTTCTTAAAAGTTGAAGAATTTCTTGGCCAGGCAAGTAACTGCAAGTTTCTGAAAAAGTACTGTGCTGGGTGAAGTTAGTTACAGAAATTGTGTTTGTACTGAGAAATTGATACATAATATACTATGAAAAAGTGTGTAGCATCTGTAACCCCAAAATTTATCTTTCATTTTAGAATTTAGAAAATTCATCTTTCATGAACAGTTTCAGTTTTGCTGTATTCTGCGAGCAGGGGTATATATGTTGTAAAGACTTCACTTTGTTCTCTTTTGTAAGCATTCTGCATTTATATGGTATAACTGAAATGGACATCTTTAGTGGTAACCAGTTAATCTGGTATGTGATTAGAATGAACTGTGCCACATTATTTACCACAAAGGAGATTGTTTTGAATTATAAATGGATATGCCTAACCTTGTGTTCCTCCATGGAATGTCAGTGTATGAAAAGTTTTCCCGTTACAGGCCCGGTGTGGCCCAGAGGGTGGGTAGAGTTATAGCTCTACTCTTCCATGACCACAGCACTAGAAGGGGGGTGAGTGGTCAGCAACACGCCTTGGCCGCACTTTACCCCTGGGAAGACCCGGTACCCATTTTGTCGTTGTATGAAAGTTCTCATAAAATTTTTATATGTACACTCAAACTCTAGAAAAGAGACTGAATAATTTGTATCATTATCAAGAGTGTTCTTACCAAGAAGTATGATATTATTAGCAGTTAATAGATACCTGAGAATATTTGATGTTATATTTGAAGTGCTACATAAACTGATGTCTTTATAACTGATTTGGACTGTACTTCGTACTGTCTATAAACAGAAATTTATCCCAGAATATTATTTGGTCATTGAGCATTAATTGATAATGTTTCTATAGTCTTATGACACTTCCATCTGTTATCATCTATGCTGTCAGTTTCTTAGACATTTTGTGTTTGAGATTAGGCTGTTAAAAATCAGTATATGACCGTCCCATATGTTGTACAGTATCAGCTGTTAACTTTCTATGTGAGGTTTTTGTCACATATTTTATCCTGTGCCTAACGGTGGCTTACAGATAAGCTGAAATGTCTCACATTAGGCATTAAACATTGCTCCATATAGTTGTAAGTAACCATCTTATGGTTCCTGTGTTACATAAACAATATTTCTGAGGTTTTAGGTTCTCACTATAGTGTTTATGAAGAATGGGATTTGTCTTGTAGGTTGTAACAAGAAGCTTATCTTTTAGAAATATACTTATGTTTCAGAGAGACTGTGTTGTATCCACTAGATCCTGATGGTGGAAGTCTGGTCATAACCAGTATGATATTCTTCTCTACCTATATAAAATATTGTGTGAGATTGTAAGGTGTACACAGACACATCGGACAGTATGAAATTTATGAATTTTGCATTTTTATTTTTTCTGATGTGCTAGATTTTGCTCTGTTTTGTTGATTATACAAGTGAGGTTAAAAAATAATTTTGTTCATTTCCTTTCCGAAGGTGCCAGAATTGTTTTCTAGAACGTGATTTAATAAAGGCAAAGTAGTTGCTTTTGCCTGTTTCTGTGACTTGCGTAATTGTAGTTCAGTTCAGATAATGTCGATAGTGACATTTGGTAAACCTTATGGATTGGATATTAGGTGTTTGTATTGTTTTGTCTACTTTGTGCTGATTCCCTGTGCTTGAAGATTAAGACATCTTCATAATGCAGTCCTTTTAACTTTTCAACAGAAAACAGTTTCTTCCCAGTTTAGGTACAGTGTGGTAAATGTAAGTTCCAAAAACATGGCTGTAATGCCAACTGTTCTGGAGTTTCTATATTAAGAGTCATGCATTGAGACAGCTAATAGTTCAGCTTTTCTTCCAAATGTGCATTTGAATTGTTGTGTTCATTCATTCCTTTTTGGTTCTGTTGTGATAATGGCTCCCATTATAGCTGTAATGCTGCTTTGGTCATTGTGTTTAGATAGGCACAGTACTGCAAATAAGCCTTGGACTCCTTAATGCAGTTATGTTTGCACTCTCTTATAAGATGAAGGTGAGTGGTTAATATCATGTCATGCCACATTACTGCAGGGGGAAGAGCCTGCAGTACCCATCTACTGGGTAGGAGGCCCCAAAGCTGTTATAGACAGTGAAGATTTATTCCCTTTCTGCACAGTGCAAATTTACCGCTCCTTCAGTTGTCCAACCTCTTAGGTTAATCATTATACAGACTAAGCTACCCATATCATGTTTGGTCAATGGCATTGTCTGAAAAGTGAAAGCTAATGGTCACAATATTAGTTGTAGTCCAGTTCCTCAAATTCCTGAAATCACATTAATATGAAATTAAGCAATTAATAATATTACTTTTAAGAAGGTTTTTTGTGGTCCACAAATTCAGAAATGTTAATGAACTGATATATTTTTGGCAAGTTTTCTCCCTTTAGCATGGTTACATATACTGCTGTAGGGGAAATTTGTTTTCAACATGTGATTCGTTGTCCTATTGTGACAGCTGTAGACTGTGGCCTGCTATGGTTTACACGGCATCAGTGCAGTAACCATGAAATTTACCCATCTGCATCCTTCTCTGCTTTCAGGTAGCTTGCTGTAGAAAAGTGATTGTAGTTTTACCAATATCCATCATCTCTGGTCAGTGTTCTTGACACTTTATGCCTCTGAGCACTGTCAGTCCATGAAACAGTTTTACCCCTCTGCAAGTTATCAGAAGAAATGCATTGTTTTGATTCATGTTTGCATATATATGAAAAGTGCCTATTAGCTTTGCCACGTTTGTCTGTCCGTTTCTCTGTAGCTTCGTTATGTTGGCCCATTTCTCTGTCTGCAAGTATCAGTTCGGCATGCACTGGAAGGATTTTTGGGAAAATTGATATTGGGGTCTTGTATGGAAATCTGTCAAGAAAAGCCAGATTGGTTAAAATCGGACTGAAGTACTGGGCACTTTACATGAAGACTGAAGTACGTATTGTTGTTGGCAACATAAATTTGCCATAAAATTATTTGCTGTGCACCAGTCAAAGATGACTCATTGTTTCATTTCCATGGTAACATTTTCAGTATGTATTTGGCAGTGACAGGTAGCACAACAATACAAGAAATGTTTGCATTTCCATGGTAGCAATAGTTATGTGAACAAGCCACAATGTTATGTATACATTTCCTGTCATTTTATGATAATATGCTGTAACCCTGAACATCATCATATTTTTGTTAAGCTGAACTTTGAAATAGCAGACATTGCACCACGATTTTGTTGTGACTTGTGCTGTGTGTCAAAAGGGTTAGTACTCCATCCACTGAATATTGGTGGATAGGTAACAGTGTTGCAGAAAAAGTCTGCTGCCTCCATTGGTAGGTTAGAATAGGTACTTTACTCTGAAGTAGAAGCAGCAGGTTCCTCTTAAACACTGGTACCTGTCTACCAAAGTAAGCATCATGATATTACAGAAAATATAAAGAGTATGTAGTATGAAATTTGTTTGCTGAAGACCAAAGGTGGCAGTTTGCGATGGATATTCCAGAAAAAAGCAGATACAAATGTGCCGGCATCAGGGGACAAGCATGCACGTCGGAGGGTTGAGGTACAAGTTTCATGCAAGAATTTGCAGATTCATCCTTTTCTTCATATAAGGATTTTAAATTTTCAAGTGTGTGGTTTAAATTTCTGTTTCATAACACATGTTGCTAACAGCAAAGTGAGGATGGTGTGCCAGCAGTATTATTACATGCTTATAACATAGGTGATGTTGAACCATTATTTGCTGGTTCTTACTCCAGGGAATATTTTATGTTGACTGTGATTAATCTGTTAGATCAGTAGCTTCTGTAATGGATGTTTAGTAACGTATATTAATTTGTATTTCTACAAGTAACTAAAGTTTGTTTCCATTTCATTGGCATCAAATTGCAGTTACTTCACTATATTTTCAGATGTGCATGTTTTCTTGTTTTTAAATGCCTTTTATTTTGGTGCTTAATAAGAGTGCTGTAATATTGAAATTATGTGCACAGATTATATGGTTTTGGAGGGTTTTTTAAATCTTTTTCAAGTTAAGGAATTCATATATTGAAATTGCAGTTACAGTGGTTCTTATATTTGATGTTACTATACTCTGAGTAACTATTTTTATGTCACTTTCACATACTTGCAGTGTTCTTTGAAAGATGTTGTTTATGTACTGTTATGTTACTGCAGACAATAGAATGTGCATCAAAGAACCAAGATTAATGTTATATGATATATGATGCATGTGTGTGTGTACACTATATATACTTATAGTTTTTTAGCTGTTAAAAACAGAGTACTTCTTTTAAATAGTGTTTTCAGTACCACATTGGCTATGTTAGTGTTTCACAGGATATAAAAGAATAGTTATCTCTGTGATTACTTACACTGTTTTGTATTGTCCTATGCTTTACATTAACTCATGAAATGGGCAGCCTTAGATAAACTTGTATTCAACATAAATACTCAAAATTAATAATTAATTATTTGAAATCTATGAAAAATAAAAGTAATTTTATTCACAACACTGAATTTTATGAATGTATACATCAAAATAATGTTTTCCTTGCACAGACATTCCCATAGACACGTTTTTTCTGTGTGGTAACCAGGAACTCGGTAAAACATTTTTAGAATACAGTTTGTGTATGTTTATTTCTATAATTAACATTGGAAGTAAAAAACAGTGGCAACATGCGTGGTATGTGAGTAGTTTTTTTCTTTGCCTTCAAGAGGAATGTGTTTTGACACTTGTGAAAAGTGAGAGTTACTTTAATGCATTGATTTTCCTAAGCATGTTCTAAACATCTTCCCACTGTTGCTGGATCTTAGTCTGTGATAACAGTTTTCATTAGAGCGATCTGTTCATTTTCAAGAAGAGTTTGAGAGCTGATGTTCACAGACTCTAATGGGTGTTTCAAGAGTTTCCCACTGCAACTCTGCCAAAAGGTCCTGATACCAGCAACTTTCTTACATTAATGGCCTATGCATATTGGCCTTTGATGTGCAACCATATACATAATATAATGACACATCTTTGAAACAAAATATTGGATGGATGTTTCTATTCATTGCAGGAGCAGTATTTATTTATTTATATGACCAAAGCTGTGATACTGTTGTCGTAAAGTGAATAACTCGGTAATGTTCCATCAATTGTGTGCCAGGAAATTTAGCAGTGAGAACCCAGTTTCTCTGGTTCCCTCATATGTCTTGACCCTCCTTAGGTTTCCCATCCTCTGCACTGTCAAGGTAAAGCTGTCCCTGTACATTCCGTGAAGGCAAGAGTAGGCTGCGGACTGGATAACGGCAGAACTGTGGTTTGATTCCCAGCAGAGGCAAGAGATTTTTCCCCACTCCCAGAGCATCCAAATCAGCTCTAGGACCCATCCAGCCTTCTGTTCAGTGGGTGCCACACATTACTCCCAATATGCTGAAACATCTGGGACATGGAAGTTGTAGTGCCAAGGTAAAGGATGGGTGCAGCTCAACCAGTAAGGTTGAGCTGCACCCACTAGACCTGTTGTTCATAGCCGCTAGACCTGCTGTTTGTAGCCGCTAGAATAGAAGGCTGGACGGGTCCTAGAGCTGATTTAGATGCTCTGGGAGTGTGGAAAAATCTCTTGCCTCTGCCGGGAATCAAACCACAGTTCTGCTGTTATCCAGTCCACAGCCTACTCACTACATTGACTGTGCTATCCTGGATCCATTTTTTTTGTCAGAAACATGTTGAAGATAACAGTAAAATGATTCTTAAGGATACAATAATGAAAATTCAGATTATGTAAAAGGTGTGTATTTCCTTGACCATTTGAATGTATCATAGTTTTGCAGGGACTCAGTTCCATTGGGGTTATTCTTAACCATTATGTGAGGGGTTTAAATACCAGTTGTATCTTGTGATTGCCGAAGATTTTCTGGCTTAGCATGGACATGCAATTTGCTACCAATTAAACATGCACAGGCCAGTATCTGTAATGCTAGGCCATTCGCTTTTACATATTATAGTCTCATATAGTTTAGGAAGGTCCAAATGAGGTGGTATCACCCAAGAAAATGTACTGTAGTTGAGGTCATTTGTATGGTGGGTACAAAATTCAGCTGAAGTGCATGTGTGTGTTTGATTTCTGTAAAATGCAACTTTGTAGTTTAGATTATTATTCTACTGTATTACTACACAATGATATTATAATACGATGTTATATACATAATACATAGTAATACTATTCCTATATAAATAATCATATGCTGTAAAATATTGTAATCCAAGTAATATGTGCTTTTCAGTAATTTGATTCAACCTTGGTCTTGTTCACCTAAAAACTATCGAGATTCTACTGTATGAAGTGCAAATGGGAAGAAGGAAAAATGGTTCCTTCTTCAAAGGAAGTGTGGATTAAACAGACAGCAGTACATCAAACCATTTAGTAGGCCAGAAATATACAATGAAAATCTGGACATCATTATCTCATTGTACTAGTTAATCATTAACAATCCACTCCAAATCAACACAATACCGGAACACTATGTTCGTTTATTATTATTTTCCATGTCACATTTTGGCCTTTCATTCGACCATCATCAGGTAGCAGTTACAACTACATAAAGGAAAAGTGTGCTACAGAATAGTCCTCCCTTCACAATCGACCTTATAAAATACATAAAATATTATTCCCAATAAAGGACTAATAAAAACAAAATATTCAATAAAATTTACAACTAAAATCCAAAGTGTCATAAAAATGAAGTTACAAGACATTTCTATACATTTCACGTCTACTTGTGACGACATGAAGCACAAAACTGCCATTATTGATTTGTCTTCGATTAGCAATGTGGTAGGATTACTTGAGGTGTAAAGTTTTCTTATCTTCTTTTGTACATCACATTAACCCCCATGCATGAGCATCCAAACTTATAACATCCTATGTTGCTAGTAAAAGAGTTGCATGTTGACTGTTTGGAAACTATTTTCTACTATCACCTGTCAACAAGTATGAATATGTATACATTCATTTGTACCACATGTAACTATGCCACTTTACTGTTATGTTGACTCTTCATTTACAGGTGACCACTTAATAGTATCCAAAGTCAGTTCACCTAGAGGACATAGAACTTAGTGCTCATGCAGCAGGCAACCGGCTGGCCAGTTAAAATTCCTCATACTGACTGGCATCAGTAGCAGCTGAGTGCGCCAGTCACTGGCGTTCGCCACATATGTTTAAACTGAACACATGAAGTAACTAACTCCATGGAGAAGATTCCTTCCTGAGAAGCTAACAAATCCTCAGCTAGTCAAGAAATTACCTGCACTTTATGGAATCTGAATTTTCATTCCTGTGTTCACAAGTTCCTGCCACCTGTCCCTATGAAATAAAAATCCCTTGCAAAAATCTAACAGTGTATTATAAAAGCAACTCTGTGGAAAGTTCTGTTTAATGTATTTCAGGTGCACTCTTGATGGCTACGTTTTACTTCTGAAGAAGTAATAATAGTGAGAGATTACAAGCAGGGTTGTGCTGTCACTAGTTTGGATGCAATGTGCATAGCCACCCACGATAACAGTGGTGACATGTAAACTGCTGCAGTAATAGAGAATGTATGAGAGCAGAATTTTTCAGGGTTAATTAAAATATATTTAAGTCACTACCCTGAAAGTATTTGAAGACCCTGACTGTGAGAAGAGGTGTAGTCTATTATTTCTTTAACCTTAGTGATAGATGCCATCCGTCGGTCGTTTACCCTCGGGGAAAGTACTTCTTATACAGGAGACTGGGTGGTCTGGACAGGTGTGGAAAATGTTGCCCCCACCAGCATTTGATCCCTGGAGCGAGTTGCCGTACCGACTGAGCTATCCTGGGCCATGAAAATATGTTAACTGCAAAAAAAGTGAAGACCAAAGAGAAAGTACATAGGCGGAGGAATGAGGAAATCAGTGTTATTAGAGTGATTAAATAAAGCAGGATAAGATGGGCAGTACTTGTAGCACACTTGGGAAAAGTATGAAATTTGTACAAATTTTTGGATGGAACTCCTGATGGCAAGAGACCACTTGCAAGGCATGAGCACAGGTGGAAAGCTAAGAGAAAATGATCATGTGAATGTGAAATGGTTTAGGATAAGGTGCACTGTCAACATTTTGGAAACCTAATTCCATAAACTATGTCAACTTAAAAATTTAAAATTTGTCACAACTAAGACAACCAGTTTATCAGCTGTGTTAGGCCATTATTTTGAGAGCAGCCATGTCATTTGAAACAGAAATGTGCAAAATTGGATTTGTAAGCTTCCATAATCTACTTAAGAGGGGTAAGTGCAATACTTTGTTACTCGGCGTGTTTGTATGGACAACTTCGAAGCTGTAAGCCATGGCTGGCGAAACTTTTTGAGAGGGCGTGACCAAATAGTCAAATTTTGAAGAAGTCCTGTTGTGTGCCCATGAGAATTTTGAAGAGCAAAACAAGGCCTTAGAGCCTTCCATAATTATTATTAATTGCTGCATTATTATCATTAATGCACAATATAATTGTATAATTAATGCATATTATAATTATTATAGTCCTCATAAACGTCTCCTCAAGGAATGCGTTAAGGAAGAAAATGTGGAAGTAACTGCGGTTGCTGCTACTTCTTGTTTTGGAGGAATAAAACGTTTTGTTCAATGGCACGTATTCGACCCATCACCACCAGACCGGCGGCCCAGTGATACATTACACAATTCGCACCGCTCTAGATTTGTGTAAAAATGTATCACTCACAATATTATTTGGTAGCAACTGCAATTCATATACGATATCTATGCAGTCAGGTATGTGTATATCCAGACACTCCTCACAATACAGAGACGCTGGTTGGGCAAAAGAAATACAACAAAAATTGGGACTGTAGTATATGCCGCGTGCCATAGGTTCGCCAGCCTTGATCTAGGCGGAGATGGGTGAAATACTAAAAAGTGAACTTCAATGTCGCGGACGTAGTGGATGTTGCTCAGAATAGGGACAAGTGGCGGGCTCTTGTGAACACGGTAATGAACCTTCAGGTTCCAAAAAATACGGGGAATTTCTTCAGTAAATGAAGAAATGTTACCTTCCAAAAAAAAAAAAAAGCACTGTACCAGCCGATTATTTCGAAGTACACAGTGAAGTTTCACAGTCATCGTTTCTGATTGGTTGGCATCATTACTGCCATCTATACGACACAAAAAAAATACGGAAATATATACACAAAGAATCTGCAGTTTGCACAAAGATGTCGCCAGCAGGTGTAGTCACGTCAGTTGCTACTGGGCACAAATGGGCTGAATTTGAGCATTGATATCGGTTTGTGTGTATGTGGCCTTACTTCATTATACATCACTAGGCCGAGAGCCGCATCGACCTTCGACCTCTGCTACACATTTTGTGACAGTCACCATGACAATTCTAGACTGAAGTTTTATCATACACAGCAAGGTGAGAAGAGATGCATGACCAGAAACATAACATGGGTTCGCGAAGACCAGAACATCCGGATCTGAAGGAAGAAAGAAAGAAATGTACGTTTAATCCACTGGAACTGACTTTCATTCTGGATGGTGGCCGTACAAATACCAAGGAAAGGAAATTAATAGGTAAGTACCAGCAAAATTCATAGATGCTGGAGCTTACGGGCATGTGGGTAGTCAGCCCCTCCCCCCTTAAATGGTGTACAGGGGGTACGTCCTGCTAGAAGGGTCGTAACGTGTGCGCAGGAGTAACTTACCCGTGTAAAAGTCAACATGGAATACAGAGTCATTAATTTTGTATGTAATTTCTTACAAGTCGATGCTTATACCATGTTAGGTGTTGAATCGTGATGTCTCCACAAAGATGACGTAAATTGATCGAAAAATGTAGGAGACTTATTGCACGATATTAAAACAGGTAAGTGTACCACGATGACTTCATATATATATATATAATTGGAATAAAATTCAATAACATTGAATAATAGGCTGTTATGTAGAATAAAAGTACAAGTCAGCATGCCTGGTTGGGGTCGGTATTCCCCCAGAAATAAAGGCGGTTCTGGCGTCCAGTGGTGTAACTAGATATATTGGTTCCCAGGACGAGTAATAAAATTTGTCTCCCCTAACACAACTTTAGAATTTGTTGAGCACAGGTTTTTGTACTTAAAATATTAATTTTACAGCCCATTTTGTCGCCACTTGGACTTTTACATCTAGGGCGGCCGCACCCCTCCCCCATTCCCTCGTTATGCCCCCCCCCCCCACCACCATCATTCGCAAAATCGTTTGTGCGGGAATGTCTGCCCAAATAGCACATTCAAAGCCTGTTCTTATTTAACTTTATTCCCCTGAAAGATAATAAATGTGCATCCTTAAGGTGTGGCCTGTGTTTATGTAGAACAGTGTGGCACAACCTTTTATTGCAAACGGGCCATTTGAAAATCACCAAACCTTACGCGGGTTGGAGAAGAATGTTTAATAGTACAAATCTTATTTGTCGGGGAAAAACATTCCGTATTATGCATTTAAAGACCGAAATTACTAAAAGCTAATTATTAGTAAAATTTATAGAACAGCTAATTGTAATTTAATTTATTTTGGGCAATTGCAGATCCCATAAGTGGTATGCCCTATAGCACGCTAATGCACTCACCCCTTCACTACAGCACTCTGACTAGAATGATACCCAATTCTTTACGTGTGAAACTATTACATAGGTTATGTTGACCATAATCACCAAATCATAGAGTGATTCGGTGACCTTGAAGTGTGGCTTTAAGGAGACTTCAGCATTAAAACAGAGGTGGTCAGATATTGTGGCAAATAGGTGTAATACACGAAATGAAAAAGAACAATCCTTGATACCAAACATACCTCCAGTCATAACCTGATAGGACTTCCCAAATGGTGATTGTCAATAATAATTGGTATGGACCCTTACTTGGTGTAAATTTTTCCACTTCATCATCAACAGTGAGAACAGCTGTAGTGATCAAGATGATGGACATACACTAGTGTTCATTGGTGATAATCATATAAGAGACAGTACAAATGAAATGATACATAATTCAACAAATTTGTAAAGTGATGGGTTATGTGAAGCCCAGTGCAGATGTGTCAGCTTTATTGGATACAGCCAAGGAAGAGATAAACAGTTTAATGAAGAAGGATATAGTGATTTTTTGGGGAGGCACTGAAGATGTTGCTATAAATGCTTCAAATAAAGACTCATTTATGTTATATTGATTCCTATTCCACATAGGTTTGACTTGAACGATCACATACACGTAAATGAGGAAGGTAAGATTTACTATAGGAAATTAAGTAAGGTAACAAAAAACTTTGATAATGTATCACTAATGAGTGTAGTATCTGAAAGAGACATTGACGTAACATGAATATAAAAGGCAAAGAGGCCATGGTTACAAAACTACCTGCCATGATTCCTGTACACAAAGTAAGTGATCCTCTTTGTCTGACATGGAAGGAGGATCTTGCAAATCAGTTATATTAGATATTTTCATGAAACTGATTTGTCAGGATTAAGAAATAAAGATGTAAATCGAGTTTGTAATAGCACAAATACAAAGGAGATTAAGCTGGATCTAAATACAGGAAAGGATGGAAACAGGTGCAGATTAACATGGGAGAACAAAAATGTCCAATAACAAGAGATGAAGATCTTTTATGGAATTAGCATCAAATGGTAAGGTGAATAAAAATGATAAGCTGATTGTCATCAAACTGTAAGAAGCCTAAATAGTAAAAGAGATGAATTAAGCACTATTTTTTTGGAAGGTTATCTCAGTCCTCATCTTATACGTATAAGTGAGTGCCACATGAAGGAACAAGAAGTACTTAATTTTTCAATATCTGGATATAATTTTGCAGCAAAGCAATTATTTGAAAGGAGATGTGTGTATTCATGGATAAAAATATATAATATATTAAGCGATAGACTTCAAGAAATCATGTAGAGACAGTATCTTTGAAATATATGCAATCAAACTAAAACAAATTCAGGTTATTTGCTACATGTATAGAGCCTCATCTGGTAACAGAAATCAGTTCCTAGAACTGTTCAATAGTACTTTGGAATGTTTATAGCAATCATCTATTCTACTCTGTAGTGATATAAATAAAAATTACCTTATAGAAAACAAAAATAAGCAATGACTTAATTTGATAATGAATACATATAACTTAACATAAGTGGTAAATTTCCTATGAGAGTATTCAAAAATAGGGGCACGTTAAAGAATGATATATTTCTGGTTAATGCAAAAATTGCATCTCAGCCTGTCCACTAGACAATGGATTATCAGATCATGATGCTCGAATTTCAGTATTACCGAAGACTCGGATTGCATTCCAAAAAATGCCTCATAAAAGCATAACTAGATTAATAAATGATGAAACAGTTGTGGAGTTTCAGTCACTTTTAAGGGAAGAATCATAGGTGTCTATTTAATGCTGATAATGTTAATAGTATATTCAACAATTTTCATTGTGTCTTTTTGAGGAATTATGAGATTTGTTTTCCAATAACATAAGGGAAATAAAACCAACTGGATAACAGCTGGAATTAATATGTCATGCAAAAAAAAAAAATTATGCCTTGCTAGTGATCACCAATTAAAAGTCTTATGATAGGTACTGTGCAGCTTTGAAGAAAGCAGTAAAAGAAGTGAAGAAATCTTATTACAATCTCATAAAAATGTCTACAAAATAAAAATAATATGGAATGTTATTAAAAATGAAACTGGAAACACTAAAGGTGCAGAAGAAATGGCTTGTGATTTTAATAAAATCTTTTTATAAATAGCATACAATAAAAATTGAAATCATTCAGCCTTAAATATGGCTATAAAGTTGCAAAAGGAATCGTATTTAGATAAAATTATAGAGACTGAAAAAATTTCAGTAATGGAAGCAGAAATAATAAACATAATAAGATCCTTAAGTTTAAAAACTGTTCAGGATATGATGAATTTTCTAGCAGGATAATAAGGTACTGTGTCTTGGAAATAGGTAAACCACTTCGCCATATACAAATTTCCTCATTACAATCAGGTATCTACCCTGAGAGATTTAAGTATTTGGTAGCTAGACCTGTATACAAACAGGTGACAAAACTAATATGTCAAATTACAAGCATATATCATTAATGATATATTTTTCAAAAACTTTAGGAACAGTGATGTTTAATAGATTAAATCAGTATTTAGAAGCAAATAATATATTTTTACCACAGCAGTTGGGATTTAGAAAAGGTATTACCATTCAGAAAGCTGTCTCTAATCTGAGAATATTCTTAATGCATTAATTCAATGACAGCAGGTAGCATTGGATTGTGCCAGTCATAAAATTCTTTTAGGTAGATTGTTTTATTATGGAATACATGGAATTAACATCCAATGGTGTGAGTACTATCTTGCAGGTGGGAAGCATTAGGTTGACATAATATCTCAGAATCATCAGCAAAATTTCTTATCACACTGGGGAACAATAAAATGTTGAGTTCCTCAGTGATATATTTTGGCACCATTATTGTTTATAATATATATTAATGAATTTGTTCATTCATTCATTCATTCCTTTTATTGTACATTTATCCATTTATGGGTACAACCTAAGGATGTGGAAATAGTCATAACGTGCTGTAAAATGTATCTGTTAAATCACAGGTGTCAGATGACAGAAGACAATTATAATACAATGACTGCACAATAAAATATTAAGTACATCATGAAATCATTAAATCAGAAGTATGTATCGTTATTAGCATTAAAATATTCATCAGTAGAATAAAATGAATTATCAAGAAGAAATTTCTTTAAGGTCTTTTTAAAAATTTGTATTTCATTCAGTACATTCTTTATGTGAGCTGGAAGATAATTAAAAATTTTAATTACTGTATAATAAGCTTCTTTTTGGTATTTAGTTAAATTAATAATTGGTAGATGAAAATTATTAACAGATCTAGTGTCATGGTTATGAACTTATAAGGTTTTTGTAAGTAAATGTTTGTTGTTCACCACATACATTAAGAGAGAAAATATATACTGAGTATAAAGGGGTAAAATTTCCATTGTTTTAAACAGTTCTTGCCATGAATCAGTTTTCTTTGACCTATTAATAATTCTTAACACTTTTTTTGCGTTCTAAATATTTTAGTACTATTAGGGGTATTAACCCAAAAAATTATTCCATGTGATGTGGTACAATTTGACACAAATCTGTGGATATGCCGATGATATTTTGGTAATTGCAAGGAGCCCTCCAGCTTTTGAAGCACTGTGTGTTAAGAAAAGCAGAGAAGCAGGTAGAGTAGGCCTGGTAATAAACCCTGAAAAGATCAAATATATGAGATTTTCAGCGTTCCCATCCCGAAGATCAGTGAAAAGGGCAACCATAAATGTTATAACTTATGAAGGAGTAGCTGAGTTCATATACTTGGGTACGCTAATCAATAATGATAATAGCATGGGAAAAGAAATACAAAGACATTTTGGCAAGCAGTAGAACTTATTTTGTCACTATAAGTCTCTTCAGGAGTCGGCTTTTATCCAGAGCTACTAAAATTATATTACATATGACACTAATAAGACCGGTAGTGTTGTATGGAGCGGAAGCATGGACATTGACGAAGAAAGAAGAACAAGCTTTGCTAATTTTTGAAAGGAAAATATTTAGAAGAATATATGGTCCTAAATATGAAAACAGGGAATAGAAAAGTAGGATGAATCAAGAACTAGAAAAGATGAGCAATGGAGAAAATATAGTAAAATGGATAAAAGGGCAAAGGATAAGTTGGTTAGGTCACCTGGAGAGAATGGCGGAGGATAGGATGCCCAAAAAGATCTTCACTCAAGAACTGGAAGGGATGAGGCAATGGGGAAGACCCGGGAAAGGATGGAAAGAGGAAGTAGAAAGAGATCTTCAAGTGCTGGGAGTGAGAAGATAGAGAAAGTTGGTGACAGAAAAAAATGGAAGGATATTGTTGGACAGGCCAAAGCCCACAGGAGAAGAAGGAGGAGGAGGAGGTATGGTACAGTGAACATATGAAAAATACAATATTCTTAAGGCTTTCCTTGATAACACTGCTTTAACAGCTCTTACTGCATAACATGCAGAGTTCAATCTGGGAATTAATTGATCAGTATGGTTATTCCAGGTTAGAGTGTCATTAACCACCAGACCTAGAGACTTTGTGTATGGAAGATTAATGATATTTTTATTCAAGTAGTTAATATTTAATGCATTGTCAATTAATTTTTTGTTAAAAATTATAAATAATGTGTTTTGTTAAGGTTAAGTAATAGGAAATTGGCTTTAAACCATGAACTTATATCAGAAAGTGTTTGTTAATGCTATTTGAAGTCTCTTTTGATAGGGCTACTTATTATAATGCTAGTATCATCTGCATAGAGTACACCCTTAGAATCATTGTTTGTTGCCATGGGTAGGTCATTTATATAAATAAGAAAAAGCAATGGGCCCAAGATCAAACCCTGAGGAACTCCATTTGTAATTTTTTTCCATTCAGAAGAAACATTCTCATGTGCATTAAATTTATCAATAAGTACTTTTTGGTATCTTCCTCTGAGATAGGATTGTATCAAAGCTAAGAATTTCCCCTTAATTCCATAAAACTGATGTTTGTCAACTAGAATTCTATGGTTAACACAATCAAAGGCCTTCTCAAAGTCATAAAATATACCTCCTACTAAAAGTCTATTATTAATAGCTCTTAATATTTCATTAATTACATCATAAGATGCAGCCTCAGAACTATTTATTCTAAATCCATATTGTTCCTTAACTGTTATGTTATTAGTACATATCTGTTTATATAATCTTGAATATATTAATTTTTCAGGTATCTTAGAAAAGGATTTTAAAAGAGAAATTAGCCTATAATTTGCAGTGAGAAGTTTATCTCCTTTCTTATAGACAGGTGTGATTATAGCATATTTTAGTCTTTCAGGAAATACACCAGAGGAAAGGGATGTGTTGCAAATATAGATACGTATGCATGTACATATGTATGCACTGTATACAAGTATGAGTGTATGTATGTATGTGTGTATGTACTCTATGTATATATGTACTGTATGCATGTATGAATGTAGCTGTAGGTGTGTGTGTGTATGTGTATGTATTTATGTATGTTTCGCTACTTGCACTCTATGACAGTAGTAACTGTGCTTTCTTTTTTCAAGGCTTGGCCTTGTAATACTGATCTCACTCAGCTCAATTCCTGCTCCACAGTAAATCCTACGAAAGTGCCTGTAATTCGAAAATTTCATGGTTGTTTAACCTACCAAACCCTGCTTGGCTATGCCCCTGTTATGATGCATTAAATCTTACACAAACATTGCATACCACACTCTTACTTGAAGCCCACAGTCATCGGGCTTCCCATCCACACTGCAGGAAACATGTTTTTAATAAAATGGTGTAGCACATTGAAGTTACAAATTAAAAGAGCAGAAAACTGTCGTCAGTGGTTCATTGTATGCTTTGTTGTTCATATAAAAATGCATTTAGTTATAACATGCCATAATGCAGTGGCGTACCCAGGAATTTTGTTCGGGGGGTTTCAACAAATTTAGTTAAGGACAGAGGACAGAGAGAATGGGGATCTGGGGATGGTAGCCCCTAGTCAGGGGTTCTGGAGGCAGCTGTAATTTTGCACAAGAAATTTCATCTCATATAGAAAAATTTTCTTAATTTTTGGTACTTTAAGACTATTTATGATGACAACCAATTTATTTGTCATTGCTAATGTAAAACAATTGTGAACCTAGGTAGTTTTAGAATTTTACTGCCTTTTTTCTGAACATCTTGG
>Ga0136643_10005403_pt1 | contig 17989 bp, 13 predicted proteins | sample TergutLab28metaG_FD_96883 | JGI IMG/M metagenome (GOLD analysis project Ga0136643, IMG submission 96883) | Labiotermes labralis P1 segment gut microbial communities from Petit-Saut dam, French Guiana - Lab288 P1 (version 3) (version 3) | ecosystem: Host-associated > Arthropoda: Insects >...
GGGGGGGGGGGGGGGTGGCGCGGCAATTAATGAATATTATACACTTTCATAAAAGTTATGCCCTTCAATATATTCCATCCTTTCACAAAATGGTGAGCACATCTTATTTTCCAATTATCAAAGGTATCTGAAAAATCTCTGTCTAATCTGTTGAGTATACATATTACAGTTAGTATTACCATCACACTTGAACTTCTGACCTTGAAATGCCTCTTAACTTGCAGGTAGCATTAAAAAGACTCCAAAGAAATTATGAAAAGGTTGAAAAACCATAGATGCTACCCCTTGTTCTTTGAATGTTGGCAGACACTAATGTAGAGGTGTGTCATTTTAATTAAATGTCCATTCATATCCAGGAAAATCAGTCATTTCTTTATCCTTCTTAGCTGTAGTTAGTAAATGGTTCAAGTGAAACAATAGCCTTTTCATGATTCATAAATTTTGCAGTTCAGGCTGTGAGGTGAATGGTCAGTCACCATACAGTCCATCTTTCATTGACTCACAGAATTCAAAACTCTTCACACAATAGAAATATTAAACACTTTCAAAGTACCAGAAATATGCATACAAAATATACACAATGAATTAAAAGTTAAAGTTCACCCTAGAACTGGCCGCGAAGGCCCAGAAGGGGATTAAAGGTATAGCTCTACTCTTTTTTTAGCCTCAGCGCTAGATGGGGGTGGGTGGTCAACGCCACGCCCTGGCCGCTTCAAGCCCAGGAAAGACCCGGTACCCAATGTATAGGAGGCTGGGTGGGCCCCAAGGCTGGTATGGACAGGTGTGAAAAATCTCGCCCCCAACGGTCGCTATACTGACTACACTATCCCAACCCACTATTAAAATAATACTCATAAATTCATGCCACAACTTCACACATAACCCTATTATGCAAACCAGCAAGAATATGGCACACCTTCTTAAATAAGCAAGCATGCAACACACAGTGAGAGGTTATGACTTGTGAAAAAGCATACTTGTCCTTACTCTGGACAAAGAGACCCATCCATCCCTCACCCTTGCATCAGGTGCCATTATGTTATGTGTATATTAAAAAAGAAAATAATGGGCAGACACTTGTTATGGAAGTCTACTAATATTTTTCTATTCCTACCTTGCATAAATGTTTATTTTCCATGGCTAAGTGGGTCATTAGTTTTCAAAATCGTATTAAAATATTCTCTACGTTATATTCCATACTGTCATAACATCTATCAATGAAATTCACAACCTCCGTGGCACAACATCCACATAAATTAGCAATTTACCATCAAAACACCTACATGCTATGACTGGTTCTGGTCTTCACGAGGAGGCTCCCTTCCAAACACATGTGGCTACAAAAGATTAAATTTGCACCTAATGAATTTGAAAATATCTTCACTCACTGACTTATAACCATCTGTTTATTCAGGCTTGTTAGTTATTAAAAACACGATCTTCAACTCTAAGTATATCAAGAGTATATTAAATGAACAGTGATGCTTAAAATTCTTACACAGCCATAACAGTACAACTATTTACATTCCCAGTTTCACTCTGGAGAGTCAATGCAAACAGTTTTAAATGAACTGGCTAAAGACGTTTACCAATATCTAGCATTGGCTGTGATAATGCAGTGAAGAGAATGCAATAAAGGAAAACTACCATGTGAACACTGGTAAAATAAATTACTATCTTATTATGACTCTAGGGACCTCTATAGGAGTGTGATGTGAAGGTATGCGATACCTAATAAGATTTTCAACATGAAGATGAAAATCTACAAACCTCCCCACTTCTATCCCACTCTTACCTACTAGCAGTGGGTCCTGTTAAGGTGAGAAACCCATGCTAAGGTTGAGGTAACCAACCCCTGTGGCAGCTTGGGTCACCGAGCAGACAGAGCAAGGGGATCGGATAGACCCAACCATAAGGGTCTACCAGATAGGGTAGGAGAGACCCTTGAATATGGTTGCAACCCTCCTAGGAAAAGGACACTTCAAAATCAAACCAAGGTAGATGACACTCTGGAAGCTGTGGTGAAAACAAGTCATATAAGGGAGTAAACCCTGATTAAAAATTCTGGCCCTTCAGGTTGAGGGTTTTACAATGGGCTACCCCCCATCTAAGTAAAAGAACCCATGGTTACAAATTCCTCAGAGGAGCCTCTGAAGAAGGAGATATGTGATGATGAAACATGGAAGTTTGAAAGGAACAAGAATACTGGAACATGGAATGTGAGAATCTTATTCTGGTCAGGAGCACTAAAAGTACTTCATAATGAACTTGACGTAGTAGCACTTCAAGAAACATGAATGGGAAGTGGTACACAAAAATTTGATAACTTTACATTATTTAACACCTAATCAAAAAGCCACACACATGAATTTGGCTGTGGATTTTATGTAAGAGAAGAATTTTTAAAATATGTTAAATATTTTAAAATTACAAATGAAAGAATATGTTATTTCAGATTACATGCTAAATGGTTCGCCTGCAGCTTGATACATGTACATGCAACAACAAACAAACAAATGGAAGAGGTAAAAGAATTGTATAAATTATTAGAGCAAAATATAAATCCAATAGCTAATTCAGACTTTAAAATAATACTTGGAGATTTTAATGTAAAAGTTGGTAAAGAAGATATATACAAACCCACCACTGGCAATGAAAGTTTACATAATGAAACAAACAACAATGGAAAGAAATGATTCAGTTCGCAATATCCAAAGGTTTTAATGTAAGAAGTATAAAATTTCCACATAAGAATATCCACAAAGAGACATGGTATTCAGCAGACAGTAGGAGAGTGAATCAAATAGATCATGTCTTAATTCGTACGAGACTTAGAAGTGCAATAACAGACAGAAGAGCACAAAGAGGACCAGACATTGGATCAGATCACAACTTATTGAAGATAAATTTTAAAATGAAATTAAGGGCAAAAACTGAAAAGAAATATAATGAGAAAAGAAAAATTGTGAATATTTTTAAAATTCAAAGTGGAAACAAGTATATGTTATAGAACTTAATAACAGGTTTGAAATATTGAAAAATATGGAAGATGAAGATATTGACAATAATATTAATGAAAAATGGGAAAACATTAAAACAATAATCAAAGAAACAAAACAACAGCTAATAGAAAAAGATGGAAGCACAGAAACATTAAAAAAATAAATGGTATGATGAGGAATGAAAAATTGCAATAGAAGAAATGAAGAAAGCAAGAGAAAAGTGGTTAGTAAAAGGAAGAAGGGAGAATGAAGAGAAGAAGTATCACAATAAAAGAAAAGAAGCACACAAAATAATTAGGAATATGAAAATGTTACACATTAAAAATATAACAGAACCAACAGACGAAGATCAAAAGTATAATAACACAACTAAAATGTATCAAACAATAAACCAATTTAAGAAAGGATATCAACATAAATTTGACATGATTAGAAACAAAAAAGGAGAATAGTCAACGAATACTAAAGAGAGAACAGAAATATGGAAAGCATATTTTGATAAATTACTAAAAACAGAAGAACCAAAAGAATTAATTAAAATAGGAAATAGAGAAATTAATGAAGTTGAAGTAGAAGAACTTACTATAGAAGATGTAAAAAAAATTTAAAAAATAACAAGGTGGTTGGAACTGATGGAATACATCCAGAATTAATAAAATACGGAAGTAATAAACTACTGAATAAAATTTATTAATTATTCTGCCAAATTTGGGAGAAGGAAAGAATACCTGAAGAATGGAAAGAAACACTAATAGTTCCTATACACAAAAAAGGAGATAGAGATAGGTGTTAGAATTACAGAGGAATAGCATTAAGAAATGCAGCTTACAAAATTTTGGTGAATATAATTTTGGAAAAAAATTACACCATATATCGAAAACAGTACTAGGGACTATCAGAATGGACTCAGAGATGGAAGGTCTGTAATTGACAACATATTTGTACTGAAAACAAGAAACGATAAAATTTGGGAATATAATCAGAGTGTACAATATTTATTTCTTTTAAAAAGGCATATGACTGTGCACATAGAGACACGCTATGGAAATGTATGGAAGAATTTAAAATCCCTAAAAAAACTAATAAAACACATGTAAAACATGTGTACAAAAGACAAGATGTGCTGTTAGAATAAAAGAAACACTGTCATCCTTTTTTGAAAATAAAACAGGACTGAAACAGGGTGACTTTCCATCACCAATATTATTCAATTTAGCATTACAAAAAGTGATACAAAGTATTAAATTGGTTCCTAGTGGTATAAAGATTGGTAACAAACAATTGAATGTATCAGGATATGCAGATGATATTGTATTAATTGGAAAAAATGAAATAGAAATGACAACTTTTTGTAGAAATAGAAAACAATGCCAGAAAGTTAGAACTACATATAATCCAAAGAAAAACAAAATATATGATAGTGGAAGGGAAAAACAGCTCAAAACAAATTAAAACAGGACAATTAACAATAAACAATTATGCATTTGAAAGAGTTGAAAATTTTAAGTATCTGTTTTACTCAGTGAAGATAACAATCACCAAACAGATTTACAAGAAAGAATAAAAATGCTAACAAAACACACTTTATGCTACAAAAAGTTTTTAGAAATAAAAACATATCTAAAAAAACTAAAATTAAGACTGAAAAACACAATAATAGACAAAACTTTAACATATGCATCAGAAGCCTGGATGCTAACAAAGAGAGACAGAAGGTGAATAAACATTTCTTAAAGAAAATTGTATAGAAGAATTTTAGGCCCAGTATATGACAATGAAAAAGAAAATTGAATAATATTAACCAATAAGGAAATGTATGAAATGGTTAAAAACCCCACTATAACAGAGACAATAAAGTTAAATAGATTTTGTTGGTTTGGGTATGTACAGAGAGTTGAAGACAACAGACTTCCCAAAAAAAGTATTATATATGAATTTGGAAGCAACAAGTCTGAGAGGTAGACCACGAAACAGATGGCAAGATGAAGTGTGGGAAGATGGATGACTAGTTGGTTGAAAAGGGTGGAAGGAAAAGGTACATAACAGAGAAGAATGTAAGAAGCTCCTGAGAACAGCAAGGAATCGTCACATTCTGCATATGCCGAAGGAATGAATGAATGAAATGAATCATGACTCTACAAAAATTTTAATTGCCACTACTGGATTCAGACAGCCTTGACCTATCTCAAGTTCAATAGTCAGGATGTCTGAATAATCAAGTGGTTTTAGGTTAGTAAGTGCAGTTATTTTTAAACTTGCAAACACCAGTGTAAACATCTGTAGCTATATGCAGCTCACAGACAGCCTCCTGATAATGACTGGATCCAGCCAAAACACACTGCAATTTTCATCATAAACTGGTGATTTATTTAAATGTTGTTGTACTAGGCAGTTGTGACCTGCATGATCTTAAGGGTTCTGAGTGGGTAATATATTGTTACTGGTAAAACTTCAGGGCAGCTATTAGGTATATCTGAGGAGTTCATAGATATCAACACCATCTTACCTTCCTTCTTGATGTTTGCCACTTCCTCTGCTGTCAGATCACCAGGTTTAAGTACCACTACAACTGGCTGCTCATCTTCCTTATGCTCAAGCTCATCAGCATCATGTGGCAGGACCTCTCTCTGTAAATTGCAATCAACCGTTTGTGTTACCTTCATTTCTTGGCAAATTTAGCCATTAGCCACAAATACTTTCCTCAAGGGTCACATGTTGGTCACTCATGCTTTACACTAGCAAGCGAACCATCCATGTACCACTCACAAGGGTGGGCAGTTGGTGGTGCCTTGCAGTACATACTATTGACTTGAATGACCATTTTTAATGTTTTAAGAGTCAGCCGAATGGTTGTGAATTAGTGCTAACAGTAAACAAAGTCAGTGTACTCTAGATTAAAACTTTTCTTGGGCGTTGTACAGTGTAAATTATGTTGCAACATAACTGCATAACAGAATGCTTTCCTGTAATGTACAGAAGTAATACAAGATGAGCCAAAGAAACCTTATTTCTGTGTTATAAAGATTTACAATGTTATTAGCACCTAAAATTTAAGTAGTTCCTTTAATATGACCCATACCAATAAGCAGAACTAGCCTATTAAAAGGAAATGCATAATACAACACTCTAAACCTACACATAGTTTTCAAACCAACTTTTCTTTTTCAGACTGTAACACTGATTCACGTTAGCTGTGCATATCCTTAACAACCATAAATACACAGCTAAGGAAAACACTCCAGAAAGGATTTTAGACAAGGGTTTGAACATCATTTTAAAGAAATTGTTACAAATGTACTTACATAAAAGAGAAGATAAATTGATAAGAGACAGAGTCCCAGGGTCATAGTTAATTGTAAATGAAGCTGGACAAAGTCAACATAAAGAGCATGTCTGAAACAATGGACTAGCAAATCTAGTAGGGCATTCTAGAAGAAAAGTCCAATAAATGTAAAACACTGTCCCAGTCCACAGCATGAAGGCATATGGGAGGGGAAGTGGTAGAGATTCAGCTACACAAATTCATAACCTTCGATGGAGATGAGTGGTACACTTGATATCCTAGACATTTTACTGCTGGAAAGAACACAAGTACCCATTGAATTGGAGGCTGCCTGGGCCCCGTTACCAGACTGGACAGTTTGGAAAACAGAAAAATTTCTTGCCCCTGTCAGGATCTGAACCCCAGATTGCTCAGCCATAGCCTAGTCATTATAGCAGCTATGTAAATATTGTCCAATATAGATGGAAAAACAGAGCAGATACCACCACCAAGTGATTAGAAATAAAAATGAGTATGGTACATATCTAAGAATACATCACAATGAATAACCTAAAGCCATTGTAACATAAAAGGGTGGATACCATGAAAAAAATGTGTAGTTCCAGACACAGAATATAGTGTACTGGTAAAAACCTAGCGTTCAGAGTCACATAAAAAGGAACACACTTAAGACCCAATAAACAAATGTGGTTTGATTTTAAACAATCCAGAATTTGGAGAAACATGGTTATGCTCAACCAGAAACACAGGTAACACACCACACCAAGGGAGTCACAACTTTATTTCTTGTAAGTGCAAAGCTTGTTTCAAAAGTACTTATCAATCTTAAGTGGTACCAGATGACAATGAAGCTTCCAATAGTCCACTTGTATGCTGACAGACTTAATGGGATACTTTGTTGTTGTGCATTATTGCACAGCACTCAAATTCTCATTTTGTATATAACTGTTTTGATAGTGACACAATCAGCAACATTTTCATTTGTAAGCCACTTCCTTGGGTCCAGTTTCATATATTCCATTCTTCAGGATAACTGTTTACACAAATGTGTTTGAAAGAATGCCACCACTGCTAAAGCCAATCTTGTTAGTGACTGAAAAAAATCTGATACTGGCTTCCATGCATTTAAAATTGGAATTTCAGCTTGTTCATGACATCTTATTTTTGGAATACTACCAACACTTCCAATTCTTTTCTACACTCATCAAACCTGGCCATCCAACAGGAATTTTCTTGAAATTCTGGCACCAGCATCTCCAAGTCAACCAAGAAAAATGCTGACAATCTAGTACTTCATACTAAGTCCAGTCATAATTTGTCACAAAGCAGCATGCTTAAACTAGATTTCTTTTAAATCTACCTTGACATTCTTCAACTGAAAGATCTACTATATTCGAAAATTTCCACACAAAACATGATGTTCAAACATCATCAAATATTTGAATATACCATTCTGAATCCTTCACATCTTTTCCAGTAACATATCTATGGTCAATGCTTCGCACAATGTTTCTTATTACTTCTAGAAAAATTTTATCAAAAATTTAAAGAATGGGAAGTCTTAGTAAATATTACTAATTTATTATGCAGTTCCCACTCAACACTGAGAAATGCAAGGCTTCAAACTATGAATGCACACTTTCTAGCCACCAAACACAAACAGTTCTGTTTGACACAAAATTACCAATATTTTGTGAAACAACTTCATCATACAGCAGTGATTCACCATTAAAACACACAAAACTCTTATTCTTTCCAACTGAGTTTGGAATTTAGTTACAATTATCAAACTAACATAAAACATTCTAACTTACACATATACACACACACACATGTACACATACATAAATAGGCCTATACATATATATTTCAATATACAGTCATACACAAATATATATATATTTGATCAACAGCACGAGTGAGATGAATCACCCTAAAATCATTCTATCTTACTTCATGTAACTCCTCACATGATATAATCAATCCCACTTTCTACATCCAGTTTCCTGACATAGTTTATCGAATGATACAATGCTATAAACATATCAATACCATATCCAACCTGTTAAAGAAAATTAAAAACCTAATGGGACATAATATTTGACAATGTAAACGTATTGTTCCATGTGCAAAGAACAAACAGAATGCTTTCAAGGAAGACTGTACTGTACAGATTTACAACCGTCACAGTTTAACTTTCAAGAAAATGTGGCAAAAGGCTGCAATGTTTTCATGCCCTACTTTCCTTAAAGCTCTGTTGACAGTGACCTTAAAATATAACGTACAAACCATACACCGTAAGCTGAATAAAAGTACCAACCTTTGTCTCCACCGTATCAGGCCCTTTATATCCTGCTTCTGCCTTTAACTTCCTTAAGAAATTGGGTTCTTGTGGTTTAATGTAAGTTACGTTTCTCTTTGACATTGCTCTGAACTGGCGGGTTTAAACACATCACAGCACAAAGTTCGTTCCTTTCAGTAACACAACCACTTAAATCTGATTCAAATGCACAATAACCTCACACACATCAATCACATACGAATACGGTGCATCCTTTCGTAAAGGTGTGGTTTCTTATGTTCAGAATGAATGGTATCTACAGTTGTCTATGTTCTTCAACGAGATCGGTTCGATCACGAATTCCGCCTACACCGTCTCCGTAAGACTACTGAGTAACGGTCAGCTGCATCGAGAACCACTAGTTGCACACACTTTTAATGAGCGATCAATCTATACGTAAATCTCATCGCATTAAATTCATGACAGTAAGGGAGGGATGGGAACCACTATACTTCTGTCCCACCCCTCCATTACCCGTACAATCAAACTATAAAATTATACAAAGCTAAGCATTACTCTTCAAATCATACGTCTTTTCGTCACCCTCAATACCTCTTTTTACCACCCATGCGACGCGCAAGAAACTCCCTTAACCTGGTTAGCTAGCTCTATTCGTGAGGAAAGCGCCCTCTTGCACAAAGCCCTCGTTTGTAACTTCTGCCACTAGGTTGCAGGACATTCCACAAAAATCATAATCAACTCTCCACATGTATCACCGCTGAAGGATGCCGATAAAATGCTTTTATATCTTTGCGTACATAAAATAAATAAATGTCACTGACTATAAAACATTACCATAAATAGTTATTAGAATGTGTTCAACGTTTATGTTAATTCCCGGCGTAATAATGTCACACACAAATAGTGGTCACAATGTTCAAGTTTCGGTCTTCTGGGATGGTACTGTGTATATCGTTCGAAAGTTCCAGGCGTTTGAAGGATCGTTGTGCTTTCAACTTCAAGGGCTAGTAGTCCAAAAGGGGTGTGTCATCTTGAACTACTTGCTTGCTTTATCAATCGACATGGCTTAACATATAATGAGGAAAGCTTTGTCACGCGGAGTTTTTTTTTTAATTCCTGTTTGCTTATATGTAAATCAGAACTTAATTGCAAACACAAAAATATTCATATATTTCGCAGACTAAACATACTTAAATTCGGGTAAATAGTTAAAACTGTAAACTATATAAGGTGTGGAACGTATGAAATATGATTATTCACATAATATACACTGTTCCATGTAACACAACGTTATTTTTTATTTTGTTTACTGATGTGCTGGACGGAACATTTTATATTTGTATGGGCAATTGAACACAAAGGGATGGATGTTTTAAAAAAAACACAAATAATTACTGTATGATACACAGCCAAACCATAAATTACTGCTCATATTAAAAGCAAGATGTTCACTGACAATGATCGTGATACAAAAGGCATACGATTCAAGACGACAATTACGAAAGAATTAGTAACAACCACAAGAATACCAAGATTATGAAGACGATTAAGGTATTTTAAATGTATGTCACTGATGTTACTAAGAATTAAGAGATTTAAGGTTACACATGCTGTGCGTAACAAAAACAGAATTCGTCAGATTCGTTCACAACATTATCTAGCCACATATTTTGTGCTATTGACAGGGCATCATTTAGTACAAATGGAATGGAAAAGATGAAGCTTCGAGAAACGTGTTGTAGGAATGGGAGGTGAATAGAATTAGGTACGGACGAAAGATGGAGATTCTCACGACAATGAATATTAAGATACTTATTCTGATTATGGAGGCAGTAATTTCTCCCTAGACTCTGGTTACTCCCAGACTACATGGAGTCAACTCGCGAAAGGAGAAGATTTATAATCACAGCCGTGAGCACAGATCATCTAGTGGCATTCGTTACGATCATACTTCTGTTGAAGTATTGGCATCACTGTTTCAATCACGCAACATTCCGCCAACGTACGGTTGGTACTACAATTGGGCGTTAACTTCCAAGGTAGCGGTAAAGTTTGTAATTTAATTTAATTTAATTTTAGCTCTATGTGTTCCTTGAGCTACAGGTATGTTGCTAAAGCAATACATTAGACTGAGTTTCAGTGATACGTGTTATGCATTTGATTATATCTATCACGTGTCATGCTAAACAGCATGGATATTGGATATTTGTTCCGAATATCATAAGGGACGCGTTAATATTACCTACACAATATTCAGTCAACAGTATGTGTATAGATTTAGAGAGTGAGCAGTCTAATTATACGTATATGTTTCCGTTAATATGTGACATCCATTATTTAATGAAATACCTTATTTCACGAATTGACAGTAGCTGATAATGGGGGATCATACAAAAGTAACTTGTTATTCATTCACGGCGGTATGTACTGATACTTGTTTATTATCAGGATAAGCTGACGAATTTTTGGTATTGAGTCCCCTTAAAACTTAAAGAGCGGAAGAATTTACATCCCACCTTCTGGATATTTGCTGGCTGTTTGGGGTATGGTGTGTTCTGCAGTCAAATAATAGTAGGGAATTCTGCAGCAAAGCTGTAGAAGATTTAAAGACTGTGTGGCCAGAATTTAAGAGGGCTTGGCAAAACCAGATATCACTAAAGCCATTGAGCGTTGAAAGGGCTAATCAGCACATTGAGAAAATGGTAGTCTGAACGCAGGACAGTAATACTAGCAACTAGATTGGAGGCCTAACATTAGTTCAGTTCTAAAAACACTGCTCTATCCCTTAGGCACCTAGAGAATGAGTGTCTGATAAAACTCAGAAAAATGTGCACTGGCATTCATTTGTCATTCCGGTATGATCTTGGAGTTTATTCCATGCATTCTCTCTGAAATATATGTTATATGTAACACAATGGGATATCAAAAATTAAAAAAAAAATTGTATTCCTAAATTTTGAACAAAAACATAAAGACTGCCTTAAAACTTCAGGGTCTTGTTAGTCCTAAATGGCCACCATGGCTTGAAATTAAGACTTTAAGTGTTTGTGTAATAAAGGATACCAACACAAGATTTAATCAAAATGTTTTTACAACTGACAAACAAGGCCTCCTTAAAGCATTCTACACTGTGTATAAAGGATACTTATATTTTCCTTCTCATTCCAGACACATCTACTTTACCATTCTCACCCAGCAATATGAATTCCATCTCTGATGATTCAAGAGCAGCTGATGATGTTTTTGCAAATAGCAGTGCAGAAACAGTCTTGGAGAATACCAGTTTCTCATTTCTTGTGGAAAGAGACATTGTATTGATAGGTTCAAACTTTACCAAAAATTCAGATGAGAATAAATTTTGTCATGTTACCACTGTTAAGAGTGCTGACCTATATGAGGCAGACCTGGGAAATGTGACAGAAGCAGTACAAAGCAAAAACTACCTAAAAGAAGAAGTGATCACAGCTGATACAAGTTTTGTAGCGAATCATGTGGCAATGAAAGTGTGTAGCTTCTCATTAAAACTCTACTGTCCATTCTGTTGCAGTAACTTTATTTCTGAAAGTCAACTTAAAATACACATAAGGAATGAACATGTGTCTCAGCTAGGAAGCATTCTGGTAGACAGTAAAGCCACCTTACTTCATTCATGCCAACTCTGTCATGCCACATTTTACACTGATGACCTGGTAACAAAACATGTTGCACAGTACCATCAGGATTATGTTATAACAATGTTTCAGGAAGAACAGCCAAACAAGTACATAATATGTGGATTTTGCCCATATATGGCATTAATTAAATATAAGCAACATCTTTTAGCACATGTTGAAGAAAAACATTTTAAAGAGTTTAAACTTTTCATTCATCAAAAATTTTCTCAAATTGCCCAGTGTGAAAAACTGCAATACACTCTTGATATGAAAAATTCAAACATACCAAACTTGAATACCTTATTAATGCAAATGAGCATCAAAGAAAATAAAGACAATATTAAAGGTAGGATTGAGCAATCAGAATCCAGTTCCGCTTCTCAGTTTGTTAATCAGAATGAAAATCAATTGCCATATGAAGAAGGAAAGTTTTTTGGTAAGAGAAAAGTTAGGGAAATTAAAAATGTTGGACCAGGAAGTGCTCTTCCAGTCAGGAGAAAGCTTTGGTTTGATGTACCAGATGTCCCTGGGTTTAGAGACTGTAGCAAGGAAAACATTATTTCCTGTAGTACAAATATGAAAGCTGTACCCAAATGCATACCAAAGTCATCCAAAATCAAGCCAGTTTCAACATGGAGATCTGCATTTTCATTCAGAAGAAAGAAAATGAATAGAAGCAAACAAGTTTCAAAATTTTCAACAAGTACCCCAAACACCTTTGATTTAGAAACACATATTAGAAAGACACAGCATGATAAACACAATTTGGTTACCAAGAAACAAGATGAATCAAAGGTCAAACTAATTTCTTCCATCAATGAAGAGAAATATACTTGTAAACAATATTCAGTAACTGACATAGATGATTCTCCAAAAATGCATAATAGGGATATGAAAAGTGTTGCTTCAGAAGAATCTTGTCCAGTTCTGGAAATGAGAGGCAATTCATTCTGTACAAGGGCGCCAACTGTAAAAAGCTTAAAACAATTTGAATGTGGGATCTGCCTTAATGGCTTTATTAACAATATGGATTTACTGACTCACACAAGACTACAACACACTGGGCCACTGAAACTGTTGCAACCATGCTTTAAGTGTGGTCAGTGTGCAGCTAAATTCTACAAAAATAGCTACTTGGTTAAGCACTGCAGGTTTCACCATACACCTCGATGCCTTGCAAATGAGTTACCAGCCTAAGAAAAATAGGGTGAAATATCAGCAGAACAAAATTAAATTAAAATATTTAAATTAGAAGTGAATCACAGTTCTGCTGTTTTATGTTTTGGATGGAATGGACATAGCATGTACAGTGGCATTCTTGTGATACAAAATATAACATTATGATATGAAAATATTTTCATATTAATTGTATATGTTCAAAATGGAAGAGGAGGAATTACATTTCACTGAAAAGTAAAATATTTGTTTAAAAGTCTGAAATGTAAAATGCAGGGGGACATGAATTTTAAACCATCAAAGAGCATTACTCATTCCAAAAATTGTAGCCCTTCGTTTCAGCTGTAAGAATTAGTTGTAGAACTCCTGATGTAATACTTCAGAGGATTATTCAGTTGCAAGTTTATGTAATGATACATAAATTACTCAACAATACAGTCCTTGAATATGGAACTGCACCATTACACTGTAGAGGAAATTAAGCTTCGTTGTTTATAAGAACTACTTTGTGCATGGGACCTGCCTGGTTCCAATAGTTTTGAAGCTGCTGTAACATTACTGAGAAGCCCCATTACAAGTAGGATCCTCCTGATTATTGCCCCCCCCCTTTTTTTTTTTGTTTTTATTCTTTTTTTTCCCCTCTACATGTTTATTAGGTTAGTTCTATCTGTAACCACAAGTATATTTCATGTCTTTTATTACACTGGATTGTTTACTTGTGTGAAGCTGTTATGGAACACACTTGACAGCCTAATTTAATGTGTATGGACATTATTTTCAAGAAACAGCAGATGTACAGAATAATACTGCAGGTGCATTTGGTTATCAGCATGCAACTTTTGAAGTAACATAACAATGGCTGACCCAAATTTACATGCAATGGCATCCCTCCAGGGGAGCTACTGTAAGTAATCTGTACATTTCTGTACATATATAGCAACTTTGGATCTGCTGAATAGAGTTTAATGATATTTTATATGGGAGAATTTTACAAAAAGAAGTTTCCTTCCAATTTTTATCAAGGCCAGGTAATTATAATACTGCTTCATGATGGTCTTATGTAATGATAGGCAAATGATCAAGCGTATCCTTCTCCTTGTCAGTTCCTATCATGCTTTGGACCCAAACAGGAGTGGGAAAAATTAAACTATCATTACTATTCTGCACCCAAAGTAGAAATATGGCATGCCAAATGCTATATGTTCTCCTGTATCATGACAGTGCTAAAATATAGGACAACGAGAATTACACATAAATTGTGACTACTGAAAAAAAAAAAATTTTAAAGCCAAACTTTTTTGGGCAAGGTAGCAAAGTCAGGAATTTTGAGGTTTCTCATGCACTTTCAACAAAAAAAAGATTTGCAGTAAACAGTGTAATGTGTTCAGATAAGACGAAACTGAAGTCTTTAGTCCATGGTAAAAAGCAATGGCATATAGAACTAGACACAACTTTAATGACAGAATTACAGTAGTATTAATAATGGTTCAATAGAAATATGCCAGAGGTAAATTAGAAGTGATATGAAAAGTCATCATATGCACAGAGATATGCATCCAAGGAAGTCTCTAGATGTTTCTCTCATGTATAATTTCACAGTCTTGTGATAAAGAGAAGCCTGATGATAAGGAAATTGCACAAATACATGGTTCTCGTGATCAAAAAAGGTGCTGGCCTTGATTTTTCCCCCATTGTGGTGACTACAAATGCTTCAACTACATGCTGAATTCCTTCAGTTCTGGGGTATAGGGGTGATTACTTTTGTCACCATTCACCTGGTTGGCAAGTTTCTACTGAACTTAACTTGTAATCTGAAACTGAAGAATGATGTAAGCCACTTTTTACAATGTCATATATTTTATTAATAACAAAGGTACTTACAATGTTTATATGAACACAGTTTTGTATTCAGGCAAGCTTTATACATGTCAGACATTAAATACCCTTATTTTACACATGTTTTTCCTTTATATACAGTACATCATTGTTATGAGAGAATTTCTTCCACCTGGTACAGAAATTCTGTCATCAATGATCACAGATACCGACTGTAAGCTGATATGCCTAGTGGCAAAATCAATCGGATGACATCTTTGGTAAACGCTGTCTCATCAAACATTTGATTAGTGCTACGACCAATTTCAGGATTCAGCATGGTAAATAATAATATGTTTTTAGAAGTTTGACATTTAAGTAAACCTTTGGCTGAAAGTTTGGCTTATTTAACATCCACACATCATGATGTCCCTAATGTACAAACAGCTCATAGTCTTGTATATTGTAAATGATTATTAAATAAGTTGTAAATAAATTATAGGAATAAAAGTACACTAGGCCTGTATTTTCTTTGTGATCACATTACATAAATGTACTTTGTATGGAACTCCCATAGAGTGGCCCATTCAGCAAAATAAATTCTCACATATGCTAGTTTAACATGCTTGACATATTACATAGGCCAGAAATGAACAGCAGATGCCAGTCACACTTACCTAATTTTCATTTCACTTTTCCTATACTATTACACCTATAAATAATTATTATTGGCTGAGTGAAAAAAAATTAAAATCTTGTTACAAATTAGCATGTAGTTGCCATCAATACAACTGTTTATTAATATTACTAGTAGGTCTTTAGAGTGTATGGCAACATGTTGTGACTTCTATTTAGGTCATCTTCAGGCCAATATTTTACATAATATAATAGCCTGGATGTGACCTAAATGTGGGTTGAAACGTCCTGCCATATACTCTAAAGATCTAATAGTAATATAATAAACAGTCATGTCATTGGCATTTACATGCTAATTAGTGCTATTATAAAACACAATGGGATGTCTAAGTTGAAATTTACCTCCTGTTTCTATTGCCATGGAAGAATGTTCTTGAACATCATGGATTTGAGCTTAAGCTCATCACTTTTCTTTGTTATTTCAGTTTTGTACCAATGATTATGATCAGTGGTGTTAACAGGATGGAAGAATTATGACTAGACAGGTTCTGAAACATTTCCAGTCCACTGGTCATCTTCTTTCAGAGTGAAAAGACATGTTCTCTTATTCATCATATTATCCCTGGGGACAGATAATAACTTTATCTAATGGATCAAACAGAGTATATCCCATCTTTAACTGATAATGGTGACTGTGCGGTCTATGGTGTAGGTCTCCAGCGGGTTGGAATCCTGCTGAGGGCATGGATGTCCATTTCATGCATTTTGTATGTTGTATACGTAGCACCCTTTGCAAGAAGCTGATCAATATTTCAGAATCGTCATTCTGGTTGTGTGTATAATTGTGTGTGATTTAGAAACCTCAAATGACGTGACCTAGACTTGAATGAGGCTGTTGTGCCACAGAAACAAAAATAACTGCAGCAGAGCCAGTTCTGAAACGTGTTTTTAATCAAAATTAGAAGATTTAAAATGTCCAATATGCATGTCAGCTCATTATTGCAGTGAGTTCTTATAGTAAAACCAACTAGATGCACTAATTTCTCAAATTTATTTTTGGAATAAAACTCTACATGTTTTGGACAGTTCCTCTGTCCATTGTCAGGAGTTTTTCACTGTACATGCAGCGATGGTATATGCCATACAGGTTTGCTGACAGCTTGCGAGCAGGATCAGGACAGTCTGTCCTGATTCTGCTCACGAGCTGTCAGCAAATCTGTATGACATATACCATTGCTATGTGTACAGTGAAAAACTCCTGAGAATGGACAGAGGAACTCTCTGAAACATGTAGAATTTTACTCCAAAAATAAATTTGAGAAATTAGTGCATCTAGTTGGTTTTATTATAAGAATGTATCATGATGCACGGTCACCTGAACGTCATATATTGCAGTGAGGTACATGAAAAATTAAACATAAAAACAACAGTCTTTGCAGGCAATATCCTGATATGAGGAACAAACATATGAAGTGTTGAAAAAGAGTTAAACATGGGACACAAGAGATCAAGCCTTACAGACTACATATTAATTTCAATAAAACATCAGCTATGGAGATAGAAAGAAATTGCAGAAATACAACCTGTGACAGTAATTGGATACAAGGAAGTCTTAGTGGCCACACTTACAGCATTCTTGGAAATTCATTGTGAACTTCATCATGAAATATTTACATCTATGCATAGGATACTGTAGTGCTCACCACCTGGAAAACCCCTATGAGAATAAATGTAACCGTCCTGCCTTATATGTTTGTCACATTTTCAAAGGACTTATTAGATATGTAATATGTTTTCTTTTGGGTAATTCCCCGGCGTCACATGCTAATAGCCAATGTTTCGGAACCCTCTATCAGTTCCATCTTCATAGGCAGGTGGATGAATTATGACAAGGGATGGGATGTGTGGTGTATTTATACCTGACAGGGTTCTGGCAGGCTGGTGGAGAAGCCAATGGAAGGCGAGTGACCGGGAGTGGATGGGTAGGTGCATAACAGGCTGTGGAAGGGGCAGGTATACAAGTGCGAGTGCGGGTGGGATCACTGTGGTGTAATCGGCGGATGCCTCCTCTCCCTGAGTTTGTGCAGCAGCGGCTTCCAGGATCTGCTGAGGTTGAAACCCC
>Ga0136643_10005405_pt1 | contig 17984 bp, 9 predicted proteins | sample TergutLab28metaG_FD_96883 | JGI IMG/M metagenome (GOLD analysis project Ga0136643, IMG submission 96883) | Labiotermes labralis P1 segment gut microbial communities from Petit-Saut dam, French Guiana - Lab288 P1 (version 3) (version 3) | ecosystem: Host-associated > Arthropoda: Insects >...
AAGGAATGCACACCATACAGAACACATGAAACTAGTTTCTTGTCTTTGAAGATTCAGAGATTTCTTTATTCAAAGGATGGACTGACAAGCACAGAGGAATAAATTTTAATTTATTTGTCAGAACGGGAAGGGGCTCAGATATTGATGATTAATGGGAATGTATTTGAATTACTGGAACCAAGGAGCAAAGGCACCAGTACAACACACAGTCATGTATGACTAGAAAAACCCTTCCTACACACAATCCTGAATGTATTTTGAGTGAAACTTACCTCTAACCTGTAATTCATTTTCTCTGACTGAATTGACACTTCCTGAACAGGGAAGTACTCACAACATGCACTGGAGTTGAACGATTCTATTTCCTCTATAGTCACAAGAAATGACCTGAGAACACCATTCAACAAATCAGGATGTCCCCACTCTATGGTGAGGTTTGTGTGCGTCTGATTCACTACATGGACGTAAGATGGTGACAGAGGAGCTGTATGGAAAAAAACAGACTGATATCACCAAAATTAACCCCAATTCAGTGTGACCAGTTTCTAACTATGTAAGTAGAAACTGTCACAGTATATGACAATAATTCCTTATTAGAATTTTAATTTTTAGATTAGTATTAATGTTGCAATAAGATTCTGTGGCTTATCTGGGAGAATATAGTTTGAGGTTTTTCATAACTACAATGCTCCACACAAAATTCAGTCTTACAGAAGAATTAACAAAAGATTAAAGAAATTTAATATTTTGGAGTTTCACAATTTGTTTTCTCGGTACAATACTGCCAGTACAATTGAATGAATGAGGATCAGATGGCTTGGTCAGTATGAAGTAAAATGCATACACAAGTTTGGTCAGTGAAATTCATAGAAAGAGCAGACCACTAGAGAAAGGTACATAATAATGGGAGATAATATTAAAAATTGAAAAAAGCTACAGTGTGGATAGAATGAAATTGACTCAGGGTACTATCCAGTTGTCAGCTTTACGCTAATGAGGTAGTAACATTTTAGGTTTTCTAAAAATTGAGGACATTGGTGACCAACTGCACATGACCCACTACCATGAAGTAAATGAACGCCTTAAAGCATACTGATTATTATATGTATTGCATTCTATAATATTAAAATGTTCTGTACTCAGAAGGGTGAGTTCAAACTGGCATAGTACTAATTATAAATTTATTTCTATATGATACACAGTACACACAATATTAAAACTCTTTGGTTTCTTTATCAGGAAGGACTGGCACCCAAAGAATATGTTTTGCTCTTGAAATCACCAAAAATGGATGAGTAACCGTGATATCAAATTAAGCAATTCAACTGGAAATACTTGTATTACTATATGAAAGAAGACAAAGGCGCCACAGCAAACAAGAGACTGGGTATGACAAGTGCCATCCCTCCACTGATCTAGCTACCAATGGGATGGTCATAATGGCATGTTGTAAACCCATGCAGGCTGAATGAATGTTATGCACACAGACCAGCTGTCTGAAGAAAAACAACAGCTACAAGGCAGATAACTGCAGACTAAAACCATTAATATTACACTGTAGCAGGTCCATAAGGAATGGCTAGAACAAGGAACTTCAGAAAAAACAAACTACTGAGCTTTTTTGTGTCACTGTTTCAACCTAGGAATGCTGAATTGGTCTGCTTGAAAGCTGATCTATAAGGTGGTGAGTTGCAGTCATTGATTTTTTGGTGCCTGGAGTAATCACAATGTCTGCCCCTTACAGAATTTATGAATTTCAAAAGTCACAATAAATTATTACTTTTTCTTTCACCTGATTCAATAATTTAAAATCTGTAATGAGCAGAAAACCAGTTTCCTTTTTTTATTTGAAATACTAATTTTTCCATCCCTTGGATTTTGCCACCCACCACAGCTACAACACTCTCCCCCCAGCAAACCACCTGCTCACAGTGGTCAGGTATGGCTCTGGTTTACCTTGTTTTTCCCAAGAATCAGAATGAGATCAGAAATGGGAAGTAGTAATTGTATTTAGTGGTACCATGTGGCAAGACACTATCTAATGCAGCAGTACCAACAGCACGTACCAGTGACTAACATGGGCCTATTTTCTTTAGCTACTGCAGATTTAGACAGCTCCTCATTCTGTTTGAGTGCTGTGTCACCTGGAGTTAGTGTTGGTGGCAACAGGTGTATTTTTCATAGTGAAATGACCTTGCTAAATGCGGTGAAGTACTGTTGTTCATGGCAAATATATGGTCCTTGATTTGCTATTAAGAAATGTTTTCAACTTGCAGAAACAATAGACCTTCTTTTCTTTCTTCATTCTGAACTCCTGGATAGACACATGTCACTGGAGGTGTGAGTCCTATTACACTTCAAACAGTGTGAAGGGATGGAACATGGTGTCTCAACCTCATCATTATCAAAGGCCAGACTGGATGCACAATAACGTTGGGAATGTCTGCATCTCTAACAATGAAACATTACATTGGGTTTTAGACATATGGACATAAAATGACTCTTTCATACTCAGGACTGATGTGTTCAGCAATATACGAACTTTAAGGGTGAGAAAAAGATTCCAGAGAGGAAACAGTTCCCATACGTTTTCCCAGCTAACCAGCATGCAACTGCTTTATAGAGTATTTGCCTGGGACATATGCTGGACGTCCACCCAGTGTGTGCCAGTCATTAACTGGGAAGTATTCTTGACTGTGCCCACAACTGCAACCAGATCATGTTTATGTACAACAAACTGATCTGTGTAGCTTTGTGTTACTCCTGAAATTGAATGTTACAAAATAGAATGTTTCCATTTTTAATGTGACTGTTTTATTATTAGCTGTAGTATTCGTCTCTGAATGACTTTGCATTGACTGAGATTTCAGCTTGTAGAAGCCATTTTGTGAAGCCATCCATCTGGAAACATTGAGGTCAGCCTTCCATGACAGTTGGTCAAAATCAGAAATGGGGATCTCCAAAATTAAAGTTGATAGTGTTCTTTTTAAATAAAGCTGCTTATTGGCATTTACTTATCAACTTACTGGAGATACTTTATCAACTGTCAGGTTATATTAATGGTGAATGACAAAGTGATTTTGAATGATTAATCAGGAAGGACAGAAAGAAGTGCTTCTGGCCTACCATAATGTACTATCCTGCTTTCTGAGTACTTCTTGCCAAGGAGCTGAGAAAAATATGACAACCTCAATCAGAACAATGGGTATCCTGAATAAACTTGAATCCTGGGACCTACTGAACTTGAAAGAGGAGTGCCAACACTGTGCCATACTGTTTGGTGTAATGATTTATAATGAAAAGCACAAATATCACTGTATCTGCTTCCCCACTAAAATATAAAAATATTATCATCAGTATCAGCTGTGATGTCTGTGTAATGTAATAAGGATGGGTTACTGTAAATACATACAGTACACATGATCAAGTGGCACACACACTTAGACATATGTACTCCCACACCCCAAAATGTATGCATGTATGCACACATAAAATGTATACACACACAATATTTAATTTTTAAAACATACATTAATTTTTCTGGTGCAGATCTCCTAATCAGGCCTCTGTCCTTTTCTCTAAGTTTTTCTAATTTACAGGTTCTGCATCATGCCACTGTATTACACACATTTATTAATACACAATCCATCCTAATACATCAAGTTTTACAACATAATTTATGACACATAATAAACCATTCATTGTTCAGTTCCCTATGTGTGTCCATGGCAGACAGTAGTAATTAAAAAATGATTCAGTGTTGTATTTATTTGTTTTGTATATTAATAAATATTTTAATTTGTTTATGCATTACTTGCAGAAAGTGCATAAATGAACAAATAATGTGAGTCTCCTCAGTGAAATCCAGTACTGAGTGTCTAAACCAAATCAGTCACTTTCCCTCAGTATGGCTCAGTTTATAAAGCTGGTATATGCTTTAATGAACAGATCTCATTACGATGCACACAACCTTTATTTAAGATTTTTTCAACATGGCAAGAAACATAAATTATGTACCTCCAAACAATAAATGTGCCACTTCAAGTCTGAAAATTCTAGCACTTGCTTTATGCACAAAATTACAAGAAATGAGAAGACAATAAAGAGAAATAAGAAAATTAAACATTCTGTCATTTCAAAATTATACAATTTAAATACTCTTTATGTTTTGGGTCTATAATATTCAACAAAATATGAGAGAAATGCATAATATCCATCTGTTCTTGATCAGCAATGTGAATAAAGGGTTCGCATGTCATCAATTGTCATTAAATGTTAGTATTTACTGCTGCCACATGACTTTGCCGTATGATGGTTAGGATAAATAAATAAACAAATAAGTAAATAAATAAATAAACATATGCACTATATGCACCTAAATACCATACATAGAGAAATGCAAAACTGCAAAGCATGCAAATTGCACAATACTGTACTCTGAGGAATGCAATTTTCAGTTGGGAGTTCACAATTTCTAACCTCACAAAGACTGCAACTAACCCTCCAAAAAAATGTCACCTTGTATCTTTCTTGCGATGCAAGCAGCATAACATATCAAAACTTGAGCCAGGTAGCTGGAAATAATACTCACAAGATTCTTTGGTAACAGCTGTCACTGAGGCAGGTTCTCCAACTCCATCTGCTTCAGTACTTTGTACCTGAACCTAAAGGATTTGGTCATGAAAGTATGAGAGATTTCATTCATGTGAAGTCATTTATAAATAACATAAATTTTTATGATCTTTGTGTGTCAGTATAATAAACTCTTCATAGTAGGTGAAGATAAAGACCAGACTTGAAGTTACTATGTATAATACCACATGAAAAGATGTTAAAGTGTTAAATGGAACCTGGTAAAAGAAAATGGTATATCTGAAAATCATGCTGTACAAAGTGCACCAGTGCAAAGCACATGTCAGAAACATATGCATTATGTACACCTTTCTGCAAATTATCTAGGGACATTAAATTGCATTTAGCATTCAGGTATAGCTTCAATTTAGGTGGCCTATGTAAAATTTAACACCATTGGCCATCTTCAGGTAGCTTTCTTCAGCATATGCAGCTTATTTTTCAGCTTATTTGTCAGCAATTCCACACATGATTAAATTATTGTTATGATGATTAAATGTTACAGTAGCCACCAGTTAAGGCCGAAACATATCAGAGCACCAATTAACAAATAAAAGTGTTATGCAACAAGTAGGTGTTGAAATCTACATATGTGACATAGTTGCACAGAAAATGTACAACATTAAATTTGGGTGGCCTATGTGTTTGTGCTAAGACACCATAACTGTATCAAAGACTTAGCTCATTTTTGGCCAGCAGTGAACTTGATCATATGCCTAAACAAAATCTGGTAGTTATTGTGTCAAGAAAGCTTTTGCACACAAAGTAAACTAAAACAGTTTCTACAAAAACACAAAGTATGTAGGAGAGTGGAGGTATAGTTCCACTCAATCTTAGTCTCAGGATTAAATGAAGGTGAGTGGTAAGTTTAATGCTCCAGCCACTCTACTGTTGAAGAAAGAGCCACCAGTACCCAATGAATAACAGGCTGTGTGGGCTCTAGATTTAGTCAGGATTATTGAGAAAAGAGAAAAATCTCATGCCCCTCCTAGGAGTCAAACTGCAATTCCTCAGGCATCCAGTTCATAGCCTATTCACTACACCAACTGCACAATCCCATTTACACAGTTAAAATTCTCTTCATACTCTTCCCTCCAACCATAAATAAAATGGCATTTTTCTTCATTGAACCCAATTACTTTCTCCCTTCTCAGTTCACTGAATACCTCTTTTGAAATATTTGATAAATATGAAATCAAGAAGTTATGGAAATATAATAGTGCAAATATTTTTCCATTTGTTATTGCCACTACTGTATACTTACCACAACATTGTACTCTGTGTCAGGTTGCAGACCATTGACTGTGTGACAATACAGATGTGGCCATGCAGGACATGGAGTAGGTTTCACAGACAACACAATTTGTTCATCTTGTTCTGGCAACTGATACGAAACTATAAAGGATTTTAGTTGTCCATATGTTTGCTTAGGGGCCGCCCACCTCAATCCAAGCATTCGGCGGCCTTTCTTGTACACCACCAACTGTTCCACATGATCTGGAGCTGGCCAACAGACACATTAAAGTTTAACTTCTGTAGCAATGTTAAAAAACAGAAGAAAAATCTAACAGCTTTCACTCTGATGCAGACAGAACATTTTTATCCACATAAGATGCATTATGAGTACCTTGCAAAGTACTTTTCATGTCTCATAAGAGGCCTCCAAAATCACCATATGTTCGTTTCTTGTTCATTCACTGTGAAGCTAACAGATCCCACATGTACAGGGCATGTAGAAAATAGTGTCACAGATTTAAACAACATTAATGGTAACTGGCATGGTGCCAAATCCTATGAGACCTGAACTTCAACATCACTGCTTTAAAAATGTTATCTTGCAAGAAATAATGTGTTAACTAAGGACCATACATTTTTTCTAAGTGCTGTCACTATCTTGTACAGTCTTTATACACGAGCACCTTTATGTGCAGACAATGTCCAATCATAACCATCTCAATCCCTATATGTTTAAGTGTATCTTGTGTAATCATCAAAATGGAATATGAAATTCTGTTACGCAGGTCATGAAGATCAGCAACAGAATTAGTGTGTACATCACCTTTAATACAGCTCTACATGAAACAGTCCATAGGGTTTAAATATAGAGAAGAGTGTGGCCAATAAAGTGGGTTATCTCAAACAAACCAATGTCAAACAAATAAAAATTTATATTTATAACTGGAGACAGAATAACTAATTGAAGTGCTGATTGGTACCTGATTACAAACTTCCCATTCATTTATGAAAAAAACCACGTTCAGTATTTCTTGATATAGAGTAACAGATTTCACACTTCAAAGGTACATATCAGCTAACTCACTTCACACTTCAACTACTTAAACAATACAATCACCGAAACATTCTGCGCATTAATGAAGATCAGTTCTTTATTCTATGGGATAAAAAGGTAAAATATTGCAAGCTCCCACATTATGAACTTCAATTGCCACTTTCTCTGTATTCAAAAAAAACTAAGTACTTCATGTAATAATGGGGTTGCACTTTAACAGTAAGATATATATTCCTTCAATATTACTTATTAGTTGAAGTTTTAGAGTTACATTCCTTCCATTAGCTGCCCCCCACACCCAACCCTCGCACGTTTAAAGCTCTATTCCCAAACAATTAAGGTTAACAATGTAAAGTCCCATTAGGCAGTTATTCACTGATATAAAATAAATATAACAGACAGTATAATCTATAAAACCTTAATACACACTTTAATAGTAATTCTGAAATGAAAAGTATATTCATATAAAATATTAATATATTACAGATCATTATTACAGTAATGAAAAAGAACTTGTGAATCAGTACCTTTCAGTGTACGAAGAAACTGCAGATCTGAAGTTCAACCAATAGCATACTCTGTGTCATATGATACCAGTGAACACTAGGATAGCATAGTCAGTGCTTTGACCAGGCTACAGGCTGGACTCCCAATAACTGTTCAATTGTCAACAGAAGCAAGAGGTTTATCTCTTTTCAATAGTATCCGGAGTGGCAATGGGTCACATCCAGCCTCCTACTCAATAGTACCAAGGGCTCTTTCACCTGACATAAATCAGGTACAGTTACAAATGAGTGTCGCAATACCTAAACTCACCCACATACTTTCATGGTGTACCTACACCTTTACCTTTACCATATGATACCACTACAGACATTGACATCCAACCTCAAGATGGAAAATAAGGATTATATGCATATGTGATCTCAAAAACTATACAAGGTAGAGTTTCTATAACAATCTGAAGGTACAGCAGCAACCTTCTGTTACATATTCGTTCATACTAACTTGTAGATGTAGTATGGGCTGGAATTTTCAATGGGTGCTTTGGATTCCATCCTCCTGAAGTTACCAGGTACACCCTCACTTTGTACATTGTATGGGGTGTAAGACCACTGAATGTTGCTGAAGTCTGATCTGTTGTGCCCTCCCTGAGCAGCGTTGGAGTGTTGTGACCTACAAGCTGGTATCGGTACCGGTACAGGTATCCGTTAAGAAATGTGCAGTTTTGAGGTGGCTGCCAGTGTACTGCAAAGCTTGAGTTGGTGCGGTCACTCACTGGCATTGTGGCATTAAGCTCAGGAGCCACACCAGGTTCTAAGACAAAAAGAGAAAATACATGACCTGAAGATATTTAATGTACAGTTGCCCACTGAGACAAACATAATTTTGAGATTGTTTCTACTCTATGTGAAAGATGAAGTCAGTCAATTATTCCTGAACAAGAAACAAATAAATCTGTAAACACAACAGAGACCTTTGTTCTTCTGAAATGTTGTGCTCCATCACAGGGTGCTTGTTGGCCAACATTTCAAGATTATACAGTGACCTCGTTTTCATGAGTCAGAAAACTCCATCTTAACACAGTACAGGACCATGTTTAACTACCAACACACAGTTCCATTTCCACTCCTCTTATACACAGTGATGCACACATAAACACACACATACACACACCAGTGGATGTTACATAATGTTGTTTGTAGTTTCTCATATGAATTCCAGCAGGACTACTCTAACAAATGGTTCCATGGTTTTCCTCACTTCTACCAGACAAATGCATAGGAAGTGTCTAGAAACATGCTGCTACCTGAAACATCAATTAGCAACCCATGGCACAACAGATATGTTAAAAGTTGTGAATGTCGCAGGATGAAGATCAAAATAATTTACTTAGTGGACAATGGATGTCTGCATCACACTGAACACTCTGCATTCACCTGAAGACAATAATACCACAGATTTTGTGCTGTATGTTTAAGAATAAAATTACTCTACAATTCATTCCATATTTAATTACTAGATTTAAGATACCTATATTACCATGAAGTAGTTTGCACATTGTGGTACAGCAGACAAAACTCCTGTTCTTTTATTCTGGAGATCAACATTTGAAATTTATAGCAGAAAGTGGAAATTCTGAAAGAACATGTTTGTGGTTTCCCTGCCTCACCATACACAATTAAGATTAACTCATTAGAATAAGCATTACCTCTACTTTCACATCCATCATTATTTTCCACACAAATTCACCGTCTTTCTACACTATATAGCCTAGGTCATTTTTAACACTAGTGTTAAATAAACCAAAATTAACATCCACACACACTCATAAGACCACATACAAGAGAAATACCTCAGGTTTGATTACTGGCCCAGAGGCTGGCTCTCCTAAATATTTCCTCCTCTATTGTGCAGGGTCTTTAAAATAAGGCATGACCACTTAATACTGCATCTTTTACAATTTATCATCAATAATCATCAGGTCATTTTATTCTAAGCAAACTACTGACTTATGAAGCACCTATAAGTAAAAGAAACCAAAGGAATGTCAATAGAACAGTACAAAACACTGTGGGTCCAGCTGTTTGTAGAATTATTACATCGATTCTAACTGAACTGAGCAGCATATCTGCTGACAACCACACACTATGGAAACTGTGTGTTGTGTAAGTTCTGATGTGTAACTCATACTTGAAGCTGCATCATATTTAATTTTAATAAGAGGGAAATGATATGTTCAAAGACTGATTATTCAGTTCAGTTTTAAAAAGGTCTGAGGATCTTGTTCATAAAAACTAAAAAAGGATTGGCCGAATATTCATGAAATCATATACTCTTTCAATTCTGCAACTGGAAAACTTTTTCAGGATTGACTACAGTTTTAAGTTCACTGACATCACATACTAACACCAGGAATTTGTTTGTTCTAATTTAAACACTGCTTAATTCAGCTGAATATTGGATGTGACCATAATCTTCGGAATCTTTTTTTATCAAGAGAAAGAGAAGCCCTGTTTGAAGGTTCATTGCATTTAACATGAAATAACACTAGAGCTTTTTTTAAATTTGATTCTTTGAGCATCACAATCATAAGCATTGTTGGGCTAATAATAGGATCCTGCTGACTGAAAACCTCTGTTTCAGCTCCAGTCCTGCAATATTGCAATGAAATCTCCTCTCACTTCCTGGTCAAAATACTTGGTATCAACATTCTGTTGATGCAATGTAATACACGACATTAATTTCTGTATCTTTTACTGTCAGTGGATGTCCACAATAGCCCAGCTGGCAGTGTTACCCTACACTGCAGGTATATAGGGCACAAATCGCAATGAGGGGAATTTTTTTTTAATCAACAAATCTATAAAGACCTTGGTTATTAAGTCTTATCCTAATTTTAATTCTTCATATCTTCAGTTATTTTTGTAACTTCTGTATTTTTCTCCATTTCACACACACAATTCCACACAGTTTGATCACATAAGATTCTTGAAAATCCTACAGTGGTAAGTGCAACCCCAAATGTATGAAACAATAAACTTACACAAATGACAGTCCTCTAGGTTATTACACCATGTATGTAAGACAGTCTATTCTGACATTTCAAGAACTGTGGTGGCTCTATCTGCATTAGGTTCAATGGATGCAAAAGTGATTGGGAGAATGAAATGTGTTGGTTATAAAGTAAGTTTGCAAGAATGGCAAGCTACAGGAAGGGGAGAGATAGATCTTGTCATGAGCCAGTGGGAATTCAACCTTATTTATCACAATTCTTGCATCCTTCCTATATAATCAACACATTACCTCCACCCATGTCACATCAGTATTCATCAAACCTAATTCCATCACCATGAAAATGGGGACAAGAAGCTCCTCCAAAACATCACCACCAAAAATTTGTTATCCTATCTTGTGTAATAACACAAAAGACTATTGTCTGAGCAACACCTACTGTGAAGACCTGAAAACAATATGATTAGTTGTTTGTCATCTTGACAGAGAGTAGATCAAAGTGTTCCCTAACAGCAGCTGCTTGCGATCTATTAGGGAAGAATGTATAAATACAAGCATTCATACACAACCAATTACAAGACCTTGTTTACAGAAATATGATAAGCTATGCACATTACACTGTTAAACTAATTAAATCATATTAAGTTTTTAAAAGTGTGAACCAAGTTGTATCCCTGAAAAAAGTAAAACTGAAAAATGTAAGTGAATCAAGAAAGCATTCAACAGATGGTCTTTGTGTTAGAAACCTTTGTGTTTTTGTTGTACTAACAACTACCATCCCAAATCCTAAAAGCCATTCATACTAGTCTCCTGTGTTAGATACTAATTTGACAATGTGTAGAGCCTGACTGTTGTAAAATACAGGTATGTTCTCAAATGCTCACATATTCCTCTCATTCTTGAATGTGAATACAAGGAGGTAAAGGTACAGGCAGAGGTAGGGGCTGAGGTAAAGGCAAAGGTATGTGTGAAGGTAAAGGTAATATAAAGTTGAAATTGCCCTTGCATATGCCATGAAAGCATACTGGGGGAGCAAATAGACAGCTCCACACATTCTAAATTTCAGATATGCATGGAGGTGAACAAATAAAAGAAAAAAATAATAACTGCAATAAGTAAGTAAATGCAATTATACAGTCCAAATAGCTTCTGCACACAAATTGATTGTAAAAGCATGTTCACCATGTTGTAACTAGATGGTTCATAATTAGCGGTTATGAGGACTACAATTTGATGGACTATCTGTCAAGGCTGGCAAGAAAATGAATGTACCTTTATCATACAAAAGTTATAAAAAGAAATTAACAAGAAAAAGTTGTTAGCCAACTGAAGGCACTGGGGGGAGGCAGGCTGATTCTCAAAAACAAAATGATCATTTTCTTGTAACAAACTAAACCTAAAAATACCAATAATTAAAAAACCCTAGTAAACATGTGATAATGAAAACAAATAATGACACAACACCTATGAAAAAATATGGCACAAAACCCAAACTATGGACCCAGAATACAAATTTCATGTACCTCTCATGTCTGTGACAAATAGCAGCTCTTTTGAAGGTCCCCACGAAGCAGCCAGTGCAGCAACACTGATGGTGTACTGAGCATATGACAACAGATCATGCAGCACAATGTGGGGTGTAGTTGCTTCCACCTCACCTGAGGAGTAGCCACAGTCCTCATTTTTACACGCAAGCAACTTCTGGCACTGGGGAAGTAATATAATACTCTCTGTTTAAACTGTACATTCATTCCACACTCAATGGCTCTTTACATTCTCCCTCTATAAGAATGTATCTTATGAAACTATTACCACACAAAGAAACAAATCAGTCCCACAACTACTTTATGCTGCCTATTCCTCCTCACATAATGAATGATAATGCTGTCACTTAAAATTACTTGAATTTAAAAAGATTAACATCTTTTGGGATGTGACACCATGGAATATGGTGACATTTAATGACATCTTAGAAAAACATGCTACATCCATCTTCAATATATTACTCTGAAGATACTGGTAGTATATTATTCTAAAGCCTTTGTTAAGTTTCTACCAAATGGTATGATATGTCATCCTAGAAGACAGTAACTTCCATATTTATTGCCATGCAAACTTCAAATCCAAATTACTCACTTTAATTTGTACTGAATGTGTTTCAAGTGCAAATAAAGTTTCTTGGCACCATTTACTTTACCCAGCCACACTGAACAGTTGGTATGAAAATAATCTCAATCAAATCCTTTATGGCATCTGTTATTGCATTTTAATACCAATATGCATAAATGATTCAGTTTGTTGCTTCTTGCCAAAATGTTCCTAAACAGGGGCTTCCATCTCTTATGTAAAAAGCCTTCATACTCTGACACACACCTGTAGGCACCATGAATGATATCATGTTTTCAAAAGAAACCCACATTAAGATTTGTACTGTATGCAAATTTGTAAGGTAAATGTGCAGCAATCCCAGGCCTGGACATACCCTGAGGCTTTCAGGAGGTTGAGGTTCCCAGATTTCGAGACAATCGGCACATGAATGTGGTAAGGTTGTCAGCCCTATGCACCGAGTGCCTTTACACCCAGGAGACATCCCTGGTACTCATTTCTCTTAGAGGCTGAGTCGACCACAGGGCCACAGTGAGGATGGAAGGATTATGCCAATGAAAAATTCCAATAACACCATAGCGAATAGCACCCATAACCTTCCGGTTTGTAGCGCTGTGCCTCAACCAACTGCCCTACTGTGTGCCCCCGTAAAAAAATGTAAACAAATGAAATGGTGACACCTGATTTTCAAAGGGGTTTCATTACCAATTGCTACATACAGTACAATTTTGGTGATATGAGAATTTCACTACATTATATGCTGTTAGATGCTCTGGAAACCTGATGTTGTTAAACACAATGACAAGTGGATTAATACACAGTCTGTAGCATAACTTGAACACTAACTCCAGAGATGTAATCAGATCTGAGAACACTATGGCATTTTTGCAGATTTGGAAGACAATGATTTTTGCAGTGGTGGGTTTTATGCTCAGACATTTCCATAAATGTACAACAACCATTACTTACTTACTTACTTACTTACTAAGTCCAAGGAACAGTGTCCTTCTTAAAAATCGAACAGTTTTTCAGCTAGTCAATAAATTCCCCGCATTTTATGGAACCTGAAGGTTCACACTGCATTCACAAGTGCCCGCTACCTGTCCCTATCCTGAGCCAGATCAATCCAGTCCATACTTCCACAACCCACTTCCTGAAGATCTATCTTAATATTATCCTCTGATTCATGCCTGGGTCTCCCAAGTGGTATATATCCCTCAGGTTTTTCCACCAAAACCCTGTATATTCTTCTAATCTCCCCCATATGCAATACATAACCCACGCACCTCATTCTTCTCGATTTTATCACCCAAAAAATATTTGGTGAGGAGCACAGATCATTAAGCTTCTCATTATGCAGTTTTTTCCACTCCCCTGTTACCTCATCCCACTTAGGCCCAAATATTCTCCTCAACACCCTATTCTCAAACACCCTCAACCTACGTTTCTCCTTCAATGTGAGCAACCAAGTTTCACACCCATACAAAACAAATAAAATAACCATTATGCAAGAAAATAACGGACCTGCAATTAATAAAAGTGTTGCAGAGTTCTGTTCAAATATTTGGGAATAACCTTAACAAATCAAAATTATATTCAGGAAGAAATTAAGAGCAGACTGAAGTCAGGGAATGCTTGCTATCATTAGGCAGAATCTTTTGTCTTCCAGTTCTTTACCCAAAAATATAAAGCTTACAATATACAGAACTATATTTTTGCATGTTTCTTTGTATGGGCGTGAAAGTTTGTTGCTCACATTGAAGCAGGAACGTAGGCTGAGGGTTTTTGAGAATAGGGTGCTGAGGAGAATCTTTGGGCCTAAGAGGGAAAAGGTAACAGGGGAGTGGATAAAACTAAATAATGAGAAGCTTAATTATCTGTACTACTTACCAAATATTAATTGGGTGATCAAATCAAGAAGAATGAAATACGTGTGTCATGTAGCAAGTGTGGGGGATAGGAGAGGTGCATACAGGGTTTTGGTGGGGAAACCTTAGGGAAAGAGACCACTTAGAAGATCCAAGCATACATGGAAGGATAATATTATGATGGACCTTCAGAAAGTAGAATGGGGGGGGGGGGTTGGCAGGGATTGGATTGATCTGGCTCAGGATAGGGACAGGTGGCAGGCACTTGTAAACACGGTAATGAACCTTCAGATTCCATAAAATGTAGGGAGTATGTAAGTAAGTAATTAAGTAAGTTACAGAGTGTCTCATATTGAACTACATCACTGTAGTAAAATCAGTAACACCTCTTCTTCCTTAACACTTGTGATATGTTAATGTATTATAAATCAAAAGACACTTCTGTATGTCACAAGAGCTCATAAACTAAAACAGTAATCAGTAGCTTTTGTACTGTACGGCAGCAGTGGGAGAAACTTGTACAACTAATTGTTTAAGAAACATCAAACTCATTACATGAACTGGGTTTGTCACACTGTACCACACCACTGCCTGAAGAAGCAAATGACGTAGTTGTTAGCACCACCACTTTACATTGTATATTTGTTGAGTTCAAATCTTGAACAAGAAACTGACAGTCCTGTCGAAGGATTCTGTTTTCTCCCAACATTCCCTTTGGCCTAATTTAAGGCAAGATCCGTGAACTTGTCTGGTTTGACTCCAGTTTCTAGACCAAATTTTCGATCAGGTCCTAATACATATGAAGTAGTGCTACTTACCTGACAAAAATACTCAGTCACATTCATTTAAAGAAACCCCTACATAACACTGAATGATTTCTTTGTTACTTGTTAAGAACTCACCCGATAAGTAATTCTGTATTGGCGTACACTTCTTGGACTGTTTAATGGTGGTGTCCAATCCACTTCCAACTCATGATTCGTACCAGAGACCACATGCAATTCATGAACTTTTCCAGGAGCTGTAAAAGAGAGTGGCTTGTGTAAAAGAAAAGTTGTACCTCCTTCAAAACATATTTGACTGTTGAATTTTTATGATAAATTATGAATGGAATAATGAAAAGACTCACAAAAAGGCAACAGCCTCCATATGAATATTTCTAAAACTTATTCATGGGCACTATTTCCCCCATTTCACAAAACATGGAAGATTAAACTTCAATTTTCAGTATACTTTTTTTTTGTAAGCAACACTAAGGTTACTCTATTACAAAGGGTCATGTAATGTGAATGCACATTATTTTAATAATTTTTTATAAAGTAAAAGTATAGAAGCGCTGGGGAAGCAGAATTTATCATGTCCCTAAACTTTAAAACTTATGGTCTTGGCTAGTGCATGCAAGCTAGATGAGACAATCATTGCTACAATCTTAGCGAAGCCACAGGTACTGATTCATTGTTGCATAGTGCATGTGGGTTTTAGTATGCCTCTGAAATGTATAAAATTCAAATTACAGTGTTCATTGCAGTATTCTTGCAAGACATAAACACCATGGAAAAATGATGTCAAAAGTTCTGGAAAATGAAATTCAGCTTCAATGGTATAAATACAGAATTCAGGAAATTTATATATAATTTATTATTTTTATTCCAGCATTATTATTATAGTGTAAAGCAACAGTATCAACAATTTTTTTTTAAATATTTAATATGACAACAAGGGTCATTTTCAACTTTATCTGTTGTCAAAAAGCGAGTATTGACACTCTTTTCTGTCAAGGAGTGAGTACCAAAACTTTTCACTTACATAAGAAGCAATGTACACTGGTTAATAAACATACATGGCCATCAGTTAGTAGAATTATACCTTCACAGAATGTTGAGACATAAGTACAAAACATGAAGACTTATCTCAAATCCTGACTCACTCACACAATTGTTAGTTTGGCCAACACAACAAGTAGGAAACAAGTGAAGTTTATTTTTTTCCACTTGCTGATTTTCAGAGCAAATTGTATCTAAATTTTCCATCCTCTTTTGCTGTAAAACAACGAACAGCTCATGAAATTGCACATCACAGTTTGTTTCCCGGTGATTAAAACTAATAGACTATCATATGGCAAGCTGTGGTTTATATTTGGCATACAGATATCATGTAAACATAAAAGAGAACTTTACACAGAATGTAGGAAATATAAAAATCCTACTTTAGACAAGTACTATAAAGACTACTGTCAGATCCTGTCAAAGGTCATAAAAGAAGCAAAGAACAAATGGAATATAATAGGCGTATTTTAAACTCAACTAATGGGATGAAAACTTCATGGAATTTAATAAATATTGAGCGAGGCAAAGTTATGAAAAATCGGACCATACAGTCACTAAATATTGGTGGTGAAACTACTGCAGATCATCAAACTATTGCTGATACTTTTAATAGACACTTTATAATGATTCTGGATTTAATTAATAAAAATAATATTGATAAGAATTATTCAGTCGAAACACACAGAAATAATCAACCTCTTTTTATGGTAAACGTATCTCATACTCCATTTCCCAGTATGAAGTTTACTTGTACTACTGAAAAACAAATTAATAGATAATAAAGTCTCTCAAACATTCAAATTCTTCTGGTTATGACGAAATTACAACCACTATATTACATGCCTGTTCCCTCTGCATTACCTCTCCAATAAATTATATATGTAATAGGGCACTTCTTACTGGAATATTCCCTGATAGATTAAAATTTGCAACTGTGAGACCACTGTTTAAGAAAGGTGATAAAAGAGACATAACAAATTACCGACCAATATCGTTACTACCAGTATTTTCAAAAATTTTGAAGAAAGTAATGCAAACTAGATTACTAAAGCATTTGAATGACTGTAATATACTAAGTAATGAACAGTATGGCTTTTGATCTGGCCTTAACACTGACAATGCCACATACCAATTAACAAATGGGATTTTATATGCACTAAACAATAAATTACATACAGGCGGTATATTTTGTGATTTGGAGAAGGCATTTGACTGTGTAAATCATGAAATTTTATTATCTAAACTTAAAACTTATGACATAACTGATAATCATTACAAACTTTATAAATCCTACTTAGAAAACAGATATCAAAGAACACTTGTATATGATCAAATGGGAAATACTACAACCAGCATTTGGGCCAAACTTATACATGGAGTCCCTCAGGATTCCATTCTTGGGCCCTTGCTTTTTCTCATTTTTATAAATGACTTGCCAATGCTTATGAGAGAAAAATCGCATTCTAATTTGTTTGATTTCAAGAATGAAATTAAAACTATATCTAACAACTTAAATGAGTGGTTTAAAAATAATTTATTTTCCTTGAAATTTTCTAAGACACATTTTGTAAACTTCACAACTAGAAAAACAAATCAAATAGAAATTATTATAGACCACAATAACAAGACTATTCCCATATGAAGCTCTACAAAATTTCTTGGTCTTACAGTAGACTGCACCTTGTCATGGAGAGTTCACACTGACTTGGTAACAATAAAACTAAGTACTATATGCTATTTGCTTAG
>Ga0136643_10005408_pt1 | contig 17982 bp, 7 predicted proteins | sample TergutLab28metaG_FD_96883 | JGI IMG/M metagenome (GOLD analysis project Ga0136643, IMG submission 96883) | Labiotermes labralis P1 segment gut microbial communities from Petit-Saut dam, French Guiana - Lab288 P1 (version 3) (version 3) | ecosystem: Host-associated > Arthropoda: Insects >...
ATCACCTTATATAATAAATGTAATACAAGGCCTTGTATTACCTTATATAATAAAAGTAATACAAGGCCTTGTATCACCTTATATAATAAATGTAATACAAGGCCTTGTATTACCTTATATAATAAATATAATACAAGGTCTTGTATCACCTTATATAATAAATGTAATACAAGGCCTTGTATTACCTTATATAATAAAAGTAATACAAGGCCTTGTATCACCTTATATAATAAATGTAATACAAGGCCTTGTATCACCTTATATAATAAATGTAATACAAGGCCTTGTATTACCTTATATAATAAAGTGATTGTGCTGACGTACACTATATAATATTATATTAAGGGGATAAATGGTAAAGCTGGAGGAAGTAACTTATATTAAATGATTCAGTATGATTTATCGTAGACGGAAATACGTCATATCCTGTGAAGGATAACAGAGATACAAATATTATGAAATTCATTCATTTATCATTCTTCAGTCTGTCTCACTGGTCCATAGCCTCTTCCAAAGCCATTTCTGACAGGGCGATCTATTGTCTCATCTTCATATTTCCAATATCCTCTCTATTCCGTAAGGTTATCCAGTAGATACTTACTTTCTCTTCTTCGTCTTCCCGTCACTTCTATCCCTCCTTCTTTCTTTCCCTCAATAACGCGTTTTAGAAGGCAGTTCCTATGCAAGATGTGACCAAATCAATTAGCCTTCCTTGTTGCAAAATATTTATTACAAAATTGTATGCAAATTAGGTGTGGTAAAGTGCGTCCCTCACTTGGACAGTGTTGACGGTAGCGGAAATATGTTCGTAGAAAGTGAATGGATAGTAGTACAGGTGTTCCTATTATCGTGTACCCTATCACCGTTGATGTCACGGGATATCCCGGCAGAATAAGGCTTCCTGTGCGATAAGGCTGCAGTGCCCCGGGACACGATAGAAAGAACAGCCTGTAGTATTACTGCTGTTACTACAGACAGAGTTTTGGTCTGTTATGTGTAAAGAATGTATACCGCACAGCCCAGTGATATGCCGTCAGAGGTCAGCTGAGTGTAATACAATTCTCTGTTTACGGAAAGGAATAATTGAATAAAGAGAGACCAACTTGATGTCACTTGCTTTTTTATTTCATTATTTAATGCTCAACGTGTTTCGGATATATTAACATCCGAATCACGTTGAGCGTTAAATAATGAAATAAAAAAAAGCAAGTGACATCAAGTTGGTCTCTCTTTATTCAATTATTAAGACGATGCACGGTCCAATAAACATAAGGAAAGGAATAAGTTAATCACAGAAATCAGAACCAGCAAAATGCGCTGTTGTTTGGAAGAAGTGCCGGTATTACATGTCTTGCGATTTTGTATGCATAACTGGTTTGTTGATTTATGCACTTCTCTTTTTACTTCTGGAAACTCCTTGGTTATGGCCCTGACAGGCCGAAACGTGTAGCAGGTTGATTATAGGCAAAGGATCCTTCATAAAACATTTTTGGCTTTGGTTTCTCTGATTGAATAAAGAGCCGCACGGTTGTGCGCGGTGCTGTTGGGCAAAAATAATATTATGTGCTGTGACCTTACGGGTTATGACACCGTATAGTCTGGTAGGCGATTACCAGAGTATCACAGTAACGTACAGCCTCCATGAAGATGGAGATCATTTGGAATAAGGCATAATGAACACACTAGATACATAAAGAACATACCAGATACATAAAAACAAAAATCTTGTTTCAGCTTACGCTCTACACATATTAAATAGCAAACACGAGTATAGAAACATAGAACAAACAATAGAACTATTAAAACCCTGTAATACAGGAGTTAAAAAATGAATATTTGAGAATCATTCTTTATACACATCCTCGAAAAACAAAATTTATTATTGAAGAACAGAAGGTCAATGACCCCAACCCGCTGTATAAGTTGGCACAAGACGTTGCATTACTTACTTACTTACTTACTCCATGGTGCAGAGTCCTTCTTGAGAATCTAACTGGTTTGCAGCTAGTCAAGAAATTCCCCGCATTTTACGGAACCCGACGGTTCATTACCGCACTCACAAGCGTCCGCCACCTGTCCCTATCCTGGGCCAGCCCAATTCAGTCCATATACCCACCTCCTGGAGATACATCCTAGTATTATCCACCCCTCTACGCCTAGGTCTCTCCAGTGGTCTCTTTCCCTCCGGTTTCCTCACCAAGACCCTATACACCCCCTCTCCTCACCCACACGCGCCACATGCCCAGCCCATCTCATTCTTCTCGATTTTATCACTTGCATAATATTGGGTGAGGAGTACAGATCATTTAGCTCCTCCATTCCCCCGTTACCTCGTCCCTCCTGGGTCAAAATATTCTCCTCAACACCATGTTTTCAAACACCCTCAGCTTCCTTTCCTCCCTCAATGTCAGCATAACTAAATACCCACTTCCGGTTCCTGTTTACTCCGCACCACACACACACCTAATCAGGGTAAGTCCATCAGATTAATGGATATAATTCATCATTTTCCTTACAATGCTATTATTTTATCATATCGTATTATGTTCTACATTTTTCATTGCAGAATTACATATACGGCCACATTTACATTATAACAACACTACTGTATTGTATTTTACCACTTTAGTAATTCATAACTTCGCCAGTCCCAGTGGCCGCGCGGTCTAAGGCGTAGGTCTACGGCCGCTCGCCTGCTGAGATTGTGAGTTCGAATCCCACCGGGGGCATGGATGGTTGTCTGTTGTGATCGTTGTGTGTTGTCAGATAGAGGTGTCTGCGAAGAGCTCATTACTCGTCCAGAAGAGTCCTACCAACTGTGGTGCGTCGTTGTGTGTGATCTAAAAACCTCGTGAATGAGGAGGCCCTGGCCCATTAGCGGGTAGGTGGGCTGTTGCGCCAAAACAAACAAACAAATAATTCGTAAATTTGACTAACACAACTGTAAACTCTCTGAAGACGGTGTATTAAAACAGAAACATGTCGCAGTAATTCAGTATAAACTTACAGTATTTATCTGTGCGTATGTTGGTGTAACAATAAACATTTATTACTGTAAAACTTCGGTATGTGTGTACCGGACTGTACAGCGGTATATCGTAGAGTCCCTAAAGACTATAAACTTTGTTCAAAAGAATCTTGTGGGTGGGGGGGGGAGGGAGCGGAGAGTCATGCGGCTAAGAACATTGTCATTATTCTGTGTTACGAAATGAAACTGAGCATTTTGGTGTAGCGGTGTTCTGCAGGTATCTGGTTCCAGTCCCAGCCGGGGCACTGTCCATCATGAGTGACGTTTATCGTGGTCTTCCTCAGTCGCTCCATGCAGTTGTCACTTCCTTACAGACAATCTCCATTTCATCACTGTGCTACAAGCACTATACAGTCTGCAACCCTTACTAACAAACAAACAAACAAACAAATCAATTCCCTGGAGCAGAGTCCCTCCTTCAAGCCCAGCAGTTCTTCAGCTAGCCAAGCAATTCCCCACTTTTAATGAAACCCGAAGGTTCATTACGGTGTTCACAAGAACTCGCCGGATGTACCTATCCTTAGCCAGATGAGTCCAATCCACTCCCTCCCATCCTATTTACTTAAATTCCACTTTAATATTATCCTACCATCTAAAACTATGTCTTCCAAGTGGTCTCTTTCACCAAGGTTTCCCGCACCAAAGCCTTGCATGCATTTCTCTTCCCCAATACGTGCTACATTCTCTGTCCTTCTTATTGCCTTTGATTGGATCACTGCTGTTACCGTCATCTGGTATGTGACTCCGTGAGATCTGGTAGAAATGTACCGACGTTTCTGACCAGACTACACGGCGTCACCATCCGTCGTTATGACCTCATATCTGACAGCACTCATCATGCAACAAACAGCAATTCGCCAGTAAAACCAGCAGCCCCATCTATTCACATCGTGGCTCCTTTCCTGAAGCCGCAGCTCTAAACTTTCAAAGCCCCATAAACCTGAAATTCTCTGCACAGGTTTCTGATTTGCCTCTGGCCATTACGATGCCAAAAATAAAGCCAAATACCTGTTTTACGACCAATACACCGACTTAAGCATACTTCCACATCGATTGCCAGCCTTTGCTGAGTCTACATGACCGCCTCGGCCTGCAGCCTTCCTGAAGTGTTTGCCAATATCCGCCGCTGTAATTGTCAAGAGCATTTTTAGATCGACAAGATTCGCAGATTGTGTTAGTTGTCCAAAACTACTGGGTGGCTAAGTTGAGGTTATCATGGCAGTAACTATAAATAATGATTTTTCTGGTATGTGGCCCCGTGTAGTTTGGCAAGTAAAAACAGGTTTGGGAGAAACATACTGTGGTGTTTATCAAGGTAAAAGAATGGAAGCAGTGCTTTGATTACCTGAAAGAATGCCACAGTAAACGACTCTTTTCAATGTATTTTTTGGCGTTTTGCTGACCGTGCATCTCAGTATAAACTTAGGAATTAACCAACTTAATGCACAAAATCTTGTTTTATAATAAGTTTATTATATGCCTTTATATGTTTCGAGCACTATGTGCTCATCATCAGGAGGTCAAAATTGTGTTATACGGCGTCTGGTATCATCACACACAACAACTCGCCTGGCAGCAACGGCGTGCCGGCATTTGCCGAGTGTCTCGGCAAATGCCGGCACGCCGGCCCTGGGGCCCGCCCAGCCTCCTATACAATGGTAACCGGGTCATTCCCGGGGTTAAAGCGGTCGGGGTGTGGCGTTGACCACCCACTTCCATCTAGCGCCGTGGTTAAAGAAAGAATAGGGCTATACTTCTAATCCACCTCCGGGCCTTCGTGGCCTTTTTAGGGCGAACAATGAATTTTTTAATGTTCCTTATCAATGACTGTGTTGGTGACAGACAGCCGAATGTGTATGGAATTTTGGTGGAATGATACTGACAGTGGAAGACGAAAGTAGTATGAGAAAAACGCGTCCCAGTGCCACTTTGTCCGCCACAAATCCTACACGGATTGTCATGGGATCGAACAACTGTTTACCGTTTCTGGATCATCCGTAAGAGAGACGTGAACTAAACATCGCCGAACGTCGCGAGTGGTTGAACGTACGCCGTGCCGTGGTGAGCGCCTGCTGGCCGCTTAGAACTGGGTTAAGCGGATAAGCTTGCAGCGAGGAACCAGACGGAAGCCACTTGGAAGTGGACTGCACAAATGGAATCTCGAGTCCTCAGTCGGGCCGTAACAAATGTGGTGTCACAAATCTCTCACTCTTTGTACGTACGTAGCACAGAGGGCTTGTTCGTTGTGCGTTTGGATTAGGAAGAGCAGGAAAATGAAAGACACACACACAAAGAGAGGCAGTGAATACCGTGTGTCCCAGAAGTACCTCTTCAGTAAATGATCAATACGCAGTACCATATTTTATTGCCAAATATATATTTATCGTGGGCCGGGATACCTCAGTCGGTATAGCGACTCGCTACGGGCTGGACGGTCCGGGGATCGAATCCCGGTGGGGGGAGAGATTTTCATCACCCATCCATACCGGTCCTGGGGCCCACCCAACCTCCTATACAACGGGTACGGGGTCCCTTTCCTGGGGGTAAAGTGGCCGGGTCGTGGTGTTGCCCAGCCACCTCATATAGTGCCGAGGTTAAAGAAAGAGTAGAGCTATGCCTCTACTCCACATCTGGGCCTTCTTGGCCTGTTATAGGATAAAATTTACCTTTACCTTTATCTATTAAAGTTAGAGCCAAATTAGGGTAGTCGGTATAGTTGTTAGGTTACGGGCTTGACAACCGTGGAATCGGGGTTCGAATGCGGTAAAAAGCAAGAGGTGTCTTCCCCGAAACGTCTGGACCGACTCTGGGGCTGTCCAATGGACAGCGTATACTTTATCCCTGGGAGTACAACGGCCTGAACCTGCAGGTGATCTTTCACTTCATCTGTTGCTGAAGCTAAGAAGACGTGGAGCTATACCGCCACTTCCCCATATGCCTTGCTGGCGTGAACACAGACATCTTTTCCTTTTCAAGTATGTACTGTATGTGAGTGAAACATTTTATTTCGAAATATCGGCTAATGGCATGTGTTGAAATTCTGAATTCGTTGCGTGGTTTTATTCCTGTTTAATACTGTAATTTATTCATTTTTATTGTTATGTCTGTGTATTCTTATTGTATGTTTGTGTAGCTTCATCGTGCCAGCTGGCACTCCTCGGCTACCCTGCCTGAGGTTTTTCCGTGCTTTTTCCTCAGTTGTGAAACAAATGCCAGGGTAAAACCCGCAAAGATGGGGCACCGCCCGCACTCTTCCCAAATTTTTGTGTCGTTCTGTATATTGTTTTTGTGTAAATGTGTACTGCACTACTGCCACTGGGTGGCTACCCAATTGCAGTTAACAAATATATCATATCACAAGATTATTTTATAGCACTTTTTATGCGACACCCGGTTTCCGCAGCAGCGAAGACTTACAGGATCATTTTTTTTATGGCGCCTTGCAGTTGGTGCCCACCGTACAGAGACTCGCTTCATCGGCTAGTCCCTTCCACCCTGAACATTGTAATATTGCTGTCCTCCGCAACATACGCACATACGAGAGTGAGTCTAGTGAAAACATTAAACATGTTTTATCTCGTAATTTACTGAACACAAAAGGTACCCAATTACTTCATTTTTCTATGTAGTATCGTACTGCCACCTGCCGGCCACTCTTCAAACCATGAGTATCATTGTTGAAACTTACAAGACAATCGAGCTGTGTTTCGAATTTTTATCGCACTTTTAAGGTTTTCATTTAACTCTCCCTCGTATGTATCAAATATTGCTGCGTCACAACCCTGAAGAACACGCTGTTATGTAACTTCTTGCCATTCCACGCGTACTGCACGTTTTTGACGCCCAGATACTTTCCTTAGCGCGTTGCTTCCAAATATCTTTAATTAACGTTCTGCCGTCCAGATGCGGCCCACGGCACAGCGGGGGCGCTGATGACGGAGTGTGGAGACTAGCTGGTTAACTAGAGTTAGAGGCTGCTTAAACCCTTACAGCACGGTGGTTGCTTTTGGGCCACCGTGAATTTGAAATTTTGAAGTGTAAGGACTCCACATCTAACGCACAGTTTATGCTCCCTTTAAAACTTATGATAAACAGGTATTGTTTTTGTAAACAACTTTAACCGGCTGATATTTGTAATAGAAATGCAGTGTGTTACATTGAGGTATGAAGTCTTTAAATAATAACCGTTATAAGAATTTCTGTCATTAGACAGTTAAAATGTTAAAGGCACTCCCACACAAACATAGTGGCTATTTGTGACAAATACATTTGCATCGACCCATCCCCAACAAATGGAAGGGCTACCAACTGTCGTAAAAACATAATTAAGATATTTTTTAAAACAGAAGTAATTGGAGAAACATCAACGAGTGTAGAATTTATGGTTTAATTATTTAATTAATTGATTCATTTCAGGTTTATTTTAAAGACTGTCACCTCAGACGGACGGTAGGCTAGTTAAGAAACGGTCAGGCTTACAGGTAATTGATCGAGGTCTAACATGAGATTCTAATCCGGCATGTACGGCTAAGAACTGAGGAAAACCACATTAAACTCAGTTGTGAAATTAGTTTAAGAATATTCAAAAATTCATTGCTACTTCACATGTAAGATGCTCCGTTTCTAGTACAAAGAAGAGTTTGTTAATACAGTATAATATTAAAATTGGTGTTTGTTGCGAAAATCGTACGGAAGGCTTAAATATACTGTGGGAGCAAGATGTAGAATTGAAGAATGTTGTGGCAGGTGTTACCTTTAATTACCGCTGAAATTTAATTGTAAATGAAAAAATGATTGTAGTAATAAATTAAAAGAAAGAAGACGGCCAAAAGAAGAACTAAGAAGAGCTTTTCCTAAACACTTATTTCAAGCACTGTAGTACTCGCGGGCCCCATATTGCTAATCATAACTGAATAAAAAATATCATTCAATCTACTGATATAAAGCAAGACAGCAGAATCGGGGCGCCACAGGCAAAATGGCTGTAACATTTCAACCAGCAGTGTGTATTATCAGTGAGAGCACAGACAGTAATGCATTTAGCTATTGGCGATAGAGAGCACAGTGCCAAAGTGGTACAACTCTCACCAGCTCGGAGTGACGCTTATGAAGAAGGTTTGGGAGAACGTTTGCTGTATGATGTTGCGTACAGACATTACTTACACAGCAGCGTTACTGTGCTGTTACTTTATATACCGCCAGGCTGAACAGTGACAAATTCCACGTTCTGCCCACACAGTGTGTTTATGTGTTTTGTGTGGATCTGTGAACAAACAGCGATCATTTCCCTATACAGCATTAACTGACTGGTTTTTATAACTGAGAGAGAGTGTGTTTACTGCGCGGTACGGACTGGATCTTTATATACCGCCAGTTTAACATTCAGCAATTCTACGTTCTGCCCACACAGTGTATTTATGAGTTTTGTGTGGATCTGAGAACAAACAGCGATTATTTCCCTATACAGCATTAACTGACTGGTTTTTATAACCGAGACGGGGTGTGTTTACTGCGCGGTACGGACTGGATCTTTATATATAAATTCTCGCCTTTATAGTTAATTTGTGGTAATTATGGAATTCTTTCTACAATTAAATACGATGCCAGTAATAATGGCAATTGGCCTGCGGAATTAGAAATGTTTGCCGTATAATTTCAGGCTTTAACAGTTCTGTTTATTATGAATTGTTACAGAACTTGAAACGTAGCTGCAATTAAAGTAATGAACGCTAATGGTGGATAGGCTGTTGGGTCTTTGGGCCAGAGCTGCGCTCTATATTGATTGTAAGACGCGTGAGTACCATCGTAAAATTAGGTTCGTTAATCCCCCCGTCGATGGCCTATGTTCACCAGCGACAGCCGCGGTGTTGTTCCCGGTGCAGACATCGTTTTAAATTGAACCTATGATGGAGATGTCTGTTACTGGCCATCGTCGCCATATCCACATTTAATTTTCATTTTTTTAAATTTTTGATGTACACTCAAGTTTCTGTGGCCTTTACCACGTCTGGGCCAAACGCCATATTCCTGCTTCTAATTGACCCGCTAAAAGACAATGACGCCTGAATGTATACATTTTTACGTCACAGACCTGCACTTAAGCCACACGCTGTCAGCGCTCCTTGTGTCACAATAAATTACTACCATTTATTTAATATTTTCTTAACATTTTCCATGCAATACACAATTACATATATAAGTCCAGAGAAATGCACTCTGAAACGAAGTCTGCGTACCGTATAATTACGTAGCATTTTTTGCTACACGTTCCGACTCATCTGATCCATCAGCAGGGAGAACCATGTACACGTAAATACGCGCATGGGAAGGCTAGTTCTTATCCTCGCTAGATTGGGTAGCTAATACATTTACCTAAATAAAGGTAAAGTGATTCCTTTACAGGCTTGGTGTTGCCCAGAGGGTGGGTAGAGGTATAGCTCTACTCTTCCATGACCGCGGCACTAGAAGGGGGTGAGTGGTCAGCAGTACGTCCCGGCCGCACTTTACCCCCGGGGAAGACCCGGTACGCATTTTACAGGAGGCTGGGTGGGCCCCAGGGCCAGTCTAGACGGGCGGAAAATCTCGTTCCCACCGGGATTCGATCCCGAACCGTACAGCCCGTAGCTCAGTCGCTATACCGACTGAGCTACCGGACCCGCTAATGCGTTTACCTATGTACCTTAAAAACATTATTCTACTTGTGTTTGTAATTGAGTTTGGGGTGTTTTCTTGATGTGTGAATGTAATTTTTATGTATAGAGTAGATGAGTTTGAGGTTTCCGAGAGTTTATAAGGTTATGGGATTGTATCCTACCCATCTAGATGGAGGGTTGTACTAGATTTGTTTCCTTCAGAGAAGTTCTTATATCGAACTTTACATTACGCCGTGCCTAGTTGCGTTTACTTTCTAGTTTGCCATTCACAATGAGTCTTTTATTTTGTAACAGGTTGTTTGTTAATTTCTCGAGTTTGGCGAATCGATATTGCACTAAAATAGCTCGAGAGTCGTTAAGGTTGTTTTGAAGCGGCTGATAATTGCTAAACTGGTCAATAAACTCCCAGACTTTTATGTAACCGGGTGTGTCATCACCATGTTCACAATATCCCGCCTCTGGACCCAATTCTGATCGACATTAATCAATTTCGCAATTTTCCATTCAAGTTATATTAGAAATATTTTAATATTATTCCCAATTTACTGTGATTTCTTGCGTTCATATTGCAAAGAAGCCATCCATAAGATGCTCGTGTTTATTTTTAAGATTATTTTGCTTCCCCGACTAATTTCCAGTATGAAGGACTGACACTTTTCGGCTGTCGGTCACGTTACTCATATGTGTTATTGTTACCTGAGGTCGCTGTACAGTGCCACTTGTTTGACTCATGGTTGAAGTATGCCTTTTATTGTATTGCGATTGGCTGAATTTATGTTTGCATGTAATCACGATCTACAGTGCGCCCAACGTTAGGGGCACTGCATGTGTGGGAATATGGATTGAAAAACCGACTGGACAGCAAGAAAGCCCAGTGTCACTGTCCGTCACATATTCCACATGGAAAAGGTAAAAGGTAAAATGCACCCTTGTTCAGGCACTGAGGCTCTGTACAGGCCGTACGGCCCGTAGGGGGAGTAGAGGTATAGCTCTGTTCTTTCTTGACCACGGCACTAGAAGGGGGTGAGTGGTCAACGTCACTCCCCGGCCTCTCTTTATACCCGGGAAAGACGCGGTACCCATTGTACAGGAATCTGGGTGGGCACCAGGGCCGGTCTGGACAGGTGCGGAAAATTTCTCCCTCCTACCGAGATTCGATCCCCGGACCGTCCAGCCCGTAGCCAGTCGCTATACCGACTACGCTACCCGGCCCACATTCCACACGGACCTTCTCTGATATTCGCTGTAGGAAAGCCGGCGACAAACAGCCTGAACTCTGACACTGCTTTTGGAGCCAACTCTTTTTGTCTTGTATCCTCGTGGAACGCCAGGCATTTCGTTTTGAATGTTTGCCGTAAGCAGTCAGCTGGCTCTGAGAGCCCCAAATTGGCTCTAATACGGTCTGGCAGCAACTTCCTACTTCTTACGCACGATTTCCCTCAAACAAAGAATGCTTGTTGCGTGCTTGTATCCGTCCTTGTAATGTTGCACCAAGCACACAAACTTGCTCAGTTCGTCCGTTGTACAACGGACGGGTCGAATTGAAGCAATTTTTATTGTACTCTAAAAATTCCTCGAGATATCATAAGAAATGGTGATGCAGCACTTGCAGGCACGCTAACAACCAGTGCCCTCTAGTTAGACACAAACCAATAGATTATAGCTGTATATAATTTATTCTTCATTCTTTGCAGGCCATTCTGCAGCCTTTGATTTTGAACAGGCCAGGTTTTGTGTGCTGGGCTAGTTCAGTCAGTATAGCGACTCGCGGGCTGGACGGTCCGGTAAACGACCCCCGATGGGAGCGAGGTTTTCCATACCGGTCCAGACCGGCCCTGGGGCCCGCCCAGCCTCCTATACAAAGGATACCAGGTCTTTCTCGGTGGCAAAGCGGCCGGGGCGTGACGTTGACCACCCACCCCTATCTAGCGCCGAGGTTATGGAAAGAGTAGCGCTGTACCTTACTTCCCCACTGGATCTTCATGGCCTGTGTTAGGGTGAACTCTTTACCTTTACTTCTGCAGGTCAGATTTCTGACGCAATAAATCTTACTGATATACAGTGGAATTCCTTGCAAGAGGTATATGCAAAAATGGACGTTATTTCTGAGCCCCGTCACTGGCTTGTTGGAGAGAGCACTTAAAGATTAGCGCATGGACTACTGACTCTTATAATCCGTACTGGAAAGCTGGAGCTAACACCTAATGCGGAATACACTCGTGGAACTGAGGACAGTTCGTCTGAGGCATTCTTTTAGCGCCTTGCAAAACTCGTTCAAGGCAGCAGATGGCAGCTACTTCCCGCCCTTCCGCTTGAAAGCGTCTCTTCAATTAACATCCCTTTTGACACCCTCAGTTCAGCGGCAGGGCGTTTAGAGCAGAGGTTACCGAACTGTGGGTCTCGAATCGTTTTTGTATGCAAAATTTTTGGGAAGGTTTTGACTACAGACATTTCGTAATTCCGAGGTTTTTGTGTATAGCTGTCTGTTATGACCCCAAAGTTCTGTTGTGATGTACCTAAAATCTTTGACAACTGAGATTCAGTCTGTACCTCGCAGAAAACGCGATGCTTCTTTACTAAATATGTGGACTCGTTGGTCAGTGTTGAGGTTTTAAACAGTCGCTGTTTACCGTGAGAACAAAAATTAACACATAAGTGAACTTTTTGGGGGAAAGGGTTATTTGTTATCAGAATGTGTGGAACAGAGTGGGCCGGGATAGCTCAGTCGGTTTAGCGACTCGCTACAGGCTTGACGATCCGGGAATCGAATCCCGGTGGGGAACGAGATTTTCCGCATCCGTCCATACCGGCCCTGGGGCCCGCCCAGCCTCCTATACAGTGGGTGCTGAGTCTTTCCCGGGGGTAAAGCGGCCGGGACGTGGCATTGACCACCCAACCCCATCTAGCACCCAGGTTAAAGAAAGAGAATAGCTATACCTCTACCCCTCTCTCTGGGTCTTCGTGGCCTGTTCTAGGGTTAACTGTACCTTTACTTCTACCTTTATGTGGAACGAGAATATCCACTGTGGCTCTTAAGCACTAATTCTCTTCATGTTTTTGCCCTGCGTCTGAATTTTGAGAGATTTTTACTGTAACAGCAAGTAGGATCTATGCTTGCAACATCGAAATTCCCTTCAGACTTTGTTGGGGTAAATATGTTGCATGTTATATTGTGTTAGCGTCTCTCAAGAAACCATAAATAAACGCATCATTACGGGTTTTCAAGAGTACTGAGCTGTTTCAGCCGTACACAGCGATACTTAATACACAAATCATCATTTTAGGCGCGTCCGCAAAATTGCGAACAGCGACTATTAGCTTCATCGTGTCTGTCCGCCCGTCCTTCCGTCTGTCCACATGGAACAACTCCGCTCCCACTGGACGGATTTTCATGAAATTTGGTATTTGAATATTTTTTTTCGAAGAACTATTTGGAAAATTCAAGTTTAATTAAAATCTGACAAAAATAACGGTACTTTACATGAAGTCCTATGTACTTTTTTAATAATATCTAGCTCATTTCTTCTTAGAATGAGAAATGTTTCAGACAGAAACTGTATAGAAAGTCAATATACAATTTTTTTTTTTTCCAAAATCGTTCCGTTTATCAGATAACGTGGAAAAATGTTTAGGGGCGGTGAGACCACAGACGACAATATTGCGCATGCGCTTTGAATGCTGGATACCTGAGGCTACTAACACACATTCAGAATATGTAATACTTATTGCTTTTCCACTTCAACATTGGTTGCAAGAACGCGCCCCAATATTACGTTATACGTACATTGCTTGATTCGTTTCGTTTCTGAGGCATGTTTCGGCACTATCGCGCCACCTGTACTTCTAACTGTATCTCTCGTATTTTTACAAATTATTACTAATTCAATTAATTTAAGTCATGGTGACGCTAAGGTTGAGCAAACAAAAGTCTACTGAAATATCATATTATAATTATAAATATTTATTGCGAGTGGCGGTAGCTCAGTCAGTATAGTGACTAGGCTACGAGCTGGAAACCGAGGAATATTGTTTGGATTTCCGACTCTGACCAGAAGACTGTCAATTTGCACACACTCCAGACGTGGACTGCACCACGTGACGATAAAATATGGAGTGTTGCTGTCTTCTGGGTTAGTGAGCGTACGTCGTGTTTATTGATAGTCAAAGTTATGGACCACGCTGAAGATAGACACAGAAGCCTTCATGTTGCGGCGTGGGCCAAGTGCCTGTGTCAAGTGCATCTGAGTCCCCTGACGGTAGACGGTGCCAGCAACTGCCCCGACCCTTCTGTTCAACTTCTCGCGAGTAGCCAATTAGGTTCAGGTCGGTTTTGCGCTGCGCTGGCCCACCGCCAGAACCAGACCGTACTAACTCTACAGATGTTCTGCACCGCACAACCATTTGTTTGACGAGAGAGTGCCACTTGCCACGTCAGCCGCGTTCCACTGTCACCTCACGTTGGCTTGTGTTACTCCATGCAGTGCGAATGGTAATATCAGCAGTCCATACTCAGCATTGGTCGGATATAAACATACAATGGTGTATCAGCCAAACACAACAAAACTTTATTATGTTTATTATTGTATTAGGGCAACGTGTTTCGATTCTTATAGAATTACCTTCAGGCCCTTCTAAGACAGTAAGGTTCTGTATCTTTGAAGGACCTGAAGATTTTATAAGAATCGAAGCATGTTGCCCTAATACAATAATAAACTTAATAAAGTTTTGTTGTTTTTGACTGATACACCATTGTATATTTATATACGTGTTAAACACTTCGGGATGGTAAACATTAAAAAAAATTGGCCGGATAACCTGAATGGAAGAGGCCACTTTGAAGACGAATGTGCAGGTCGTTTTACAATGTTAACCTTTATCTTCCGGCTTTTAAATATCGCTGTTTCTCCTGACACCCGGAGTTAGTTTCATTTTAAATGCCCATCGCTGCACCTGACTAGGACAGTGTTTTCCTTTTCGCCTATAAATTCTTACTTTTAACATTACATGGGCGACCCGTTTGGCCAATCGAGGTTAAAACGCATCCAAAGAAATGCAGTGACAGAATGTGGACTAGGGGTGACTTTTCTCAGGGTATCGACCAATGGCGGACTGTTGTGAATACATCCATGAATTTTAGGTTCAAGAAAAGGTAAGTAAGTTCATGACTAGTTGAATTATCATGAGCTCCTCAAGAAGGCAATCTCGCTGCTTGAGTTTAGTTCAGTTAACTGATCGATGTGTGTTGGACGCGGTTACCAATTGATAGGATTGAGCCGCAGAACACGTTAAAGAGCATTAGTGCTAGATTAAAGAGAGGGAGGAGCGTAGGTAGGGGGATGCCAGTAGGGGGCGGAGTCAGAGAGGCGGCAGAATGAATATTTAAAAAAAAAAAATTATTTTCTGCTCTCAACAGATTTTAAATTGTTGAGCCAAATAAATGGGAAATAAATAATTTCACATTTTCCATTCCGTGCATTAGAATGTAGTTACTGTAATTTAAGCCAACAAATGCACACAATTGTATTAGGTTTGCTATAATATTATAAAAGCCGCTAACTTTACGTATTTCGGACCTTACTGGCCCATCGTCAGGGAGTACAGTGAATTGTGTAAAATGACTATTGTTTGATATATTGGTCTGTTGTATGTACAAGAGCTGCTGGACGTTCTGCGGTGTAGAATGTATAGTGGACTGAAAGTTAAATATAAATTTAGCAATATAAAAATATATAACTTTTAGAAATTATAAAATATAGAAGATATTTGTTCATTTACAATTATTACGTGCATATAGGGTTTTATATATATGTATATTGTTTACAGTTGAAACTGGACAAACATGGCGGCGATGCGAAACTTCTCCTGTGTGTTCTAGAGGTTTATTTTACACAGAATTTGTATTTAGTAATAAATTATTTAGAAAAATAGGTTGTAATAGAACATTAATATTACCACATTTTATGTAAATTGTAAATTGATGCCATAGGGTAGTAGGCCTACTGTGTATTACTTCGTATAGAAACTGCCCGTGTTATTTTGAAGTCTGCAGCTACGCGCAACTATGTCTTTTTAAAACTGAACAAAAAAAAGATGGTAACCTGTAGAAACCAGGATGGAGTTTTAAAAGTGTTTATCGTGTACAGTAAAACGATATCGGTTGCCAGTTATTGGTTAACTGCATCTGCCAGCAGCAGATGTCACGAAAACGTCAGCAAGAAACGTTTAAAAGTAATTCATGAAGAAGAATGCGTGGCCAATGCTGCATTTCCACAGCAAGAAATCTGCTAGCACGTTCTTAAAATAAAATTATTTTAAATATAGCGCCTGTGATTTGTTTGTCAACATTCTGTTGGCTTAGGAACCGAGATTCCGTTACAGCTGATGTGTATTATACAAGGTGTTGCTGTGGAAGTAGAATGCTTCAGACACAAAACCTGATGACCTTGAAGGATTAAGTAATATAATTATCAATCTTAAACAAATTAAAGACGCGTTATTATAATATCTGCAACGTGCCAACTAAAGTACATCTCTTGATTTCAAACTTTCGCCATGTTCTGAATGTTGTATGCTTTCTTCTGGGTAATTCCCCGTCGTCTGAATTTTAAATGCCGGCGTTTCGGAACACTCGGTCTGTTCCATCTTTATAGGCAGGTAGGCATGAGGAATGAGTAGGGTTGAGAATTTTGGAGTATTTATACGGGAAAAGGTTTGGCTCGACCGAAACGTCGGCATATAAAATTCATAATTACCCAGAAGAAAGCATGAAGTTAATTAAATTAATTAACATTAATTAACCAAGCGGTGTTCCTGTACACAGATTAGTTTAGGGGGCCCGGATAGCCGTGTGAATTTAACGAGAATTCTTTTGGGCTGGAAACTGGGAAGTGGTAGTCTTGCTTCCAGCAGGGTCAGGAGATTTCTTTCCTCCACGTAGGTCTGACTTTGAGACTCGCCCAGCCTCTTAATCAATAAGTACCGGACTCTTTCCCCGCGGGGCTGAAATGAACAAAGAGCTAATCAATAAAAAATAAAGATATGGTAAAAAATAGCTATGGACGAAGGAACTGTGCGTTGTGATCTTCAAAATCTCATTTTTCTCGTTTGGGTTCAGTGGTGAATACTTCTACCGGTAAAAGGTAAAATATTTCAACCTGTAACACCCCATGTAGGCACCTAGGGGGAGTAGAGGTATGAGTCTATGCTTTGCGAGTTTTGTGGCTTCCGCCGCGAAGAAAGTAAGAACTGCGTTCTTCTGGGTTGTTACGCAGCGAGTAGTGGTAATTTCTTGCCCGCGTTTCGGTACAGGTCCCGAAACGTCGGTATGAAATTCCCACTACTCGCTGCGTAACACCCCAGAAGATCGCAATTCTCGAGTCTACTCTTTCGTTAACCTCGCCGTTAGATGGCGTGGCTGGTCAAAACCCCGCCCTAGCCGCTTTACCCCCGGGATTGAGACCCGGTACCTCAAGTACAGGAGGCTTGTCGGGCCCCAGGGCTGGTCTGAACGTGTGCGGAAAATTTTACCCCTCACAGGGATCCCTGGACCGCCCACCCCGTAGCGAGCGGCGCTACTGACTGAGGTATCCCGGCCCGGCGATACTTCTAACCTCTTAAAACCAAGCGGTAACTATAGGCACCGGCAGGTTTAAACGTTAATAACCCTGCATTTTGTCACAGAGCGTGTTTGTATGTTTCGTGTAGCTGTCCTAATAAACGCCGATCATTTCTCTGAATAATGTTAACTTATTCTTTGTAATGGGAGACCATATCCGTTCTCTGTGGTGTAAGAATCGGAATGTTGCTTGCATTTAATTCGTAATTTACAGGCACACATTCTCCAAAGTATCTCTGAAGAATATTGTTTCCCTTTAGCGGAGACACATTTCAGTTACCAAACATTCGATGAACTTTGCCCCGTATCGGATTAAAGCTTTTTTCGTTGGCGGCGGACTACGTCTGCTTCGCCCAGACTGGCGGATACTTTAATTAATTAATTAAAGTAAAGGTAAATCAGTCCCATTACAGGCCCGAGGGGCCCAAAGGGTTCCAGGAAGTTAAGGTTCCCAGATTGCGTGACAGTGGCCCAGGATGGTAGTAAGGTTGTCAGCCTTACGCACCGGCCGCTTTTTACCCCCAGGAAATACTCCTGGTACTTATTTCTGTTAGAGGCTGAGTCGACCCCAGGGCCATAGTGCGATCCGAAGGATTATGTCAATGAAAAATTCCAATGACACCATCTGGAATCGAACCAGCTACCTTCCGATTTGTAGCACAGCACCTTAACCACTGTGCTACCGC
>Ga0136643_10005409_pt1 | contig 17978 bp, 9 predicted proteins | sample TergutLab28metaG_FD_96883 | JGI IMG/M metagenome (GOLD analysis project Ga0136643, IMG submission 96883) | Labiotermes labralis P1 segment gut microbial communities from Petit-Saut dam, French Guiana - Lab288 P1 (version 3) (version 3) | ecosystem: Host-associated > Arthropoda: Insects >...
CTGAGTGGACCCCGTTCCAGACCCACTACTACTCAGAAAATCTGGTAGCGCCGGGGATCGAACCCGGGACCTCTGTATCTGTAGCCAGAAACTCTGACCACTAGACCACAGAGGCGGTCCTGCTTAGCCTACATATTCTCGAAAACGATATGATTTACATAAAAGATTTATTACACATAGAGGTAATGGATCACTCTGATCTACGACTTTCTTTTGAGAAAATGTTTATTCACTCCGATAGACTTTCAGGGAGTTTCACTCTAGATGGCGCGCAGTAACGAAAGTACGTACGTAGATATTAATGTAAAGTTGTCCTTAAATTTGTCAGATCGGTATGAAGTTGATAAAGTTTTAAAGAATATTTGTCACATATCCTAATATATGTAATGGGCAATTGTTAAGCAGTTTGAAAGTTATATCATCCTGGCAGAGAGAAGGAAAGAAGGAATGAGAGACGGAACTATTTCAACAGACGCACCACCGAGATAAGTAGAGTAAATTTCACCCTAGAACACGCCACGTAGGCCCAGAGGGGAGCAGATGTATAGCTATACTCTTTCTTCCACCTCGGCGTTAGATAGGGGTGGGTGGTCAACGCCACGCCCCTGCCGCTCTACCCCCAGGAAAGACCCGCTACCCATTGCATAGGAGGCTGGGTGGGCCCCAGGGCCGGTCTGGACACGTGCAGAAAATCTCACCCCCACCGGGATTTGATCCCCGGGCCGTCCAGCCCGTAGCAAGTCGCTATACCGATTGCGCTATCCCGGACCACGATCCTCAGATGTGGGAATGCAAATTTGTAACATATGTCTTCATAAAATGCCTGTAGATTACCTTATTATCTGCTCAAATAGAAGCACGTAGAATGTCGCATCTCATGAAAACGTTCTGTTCCACAGTACTTTTACCTTTGTTCAGGATTCCTCTATCGCTATGAACCTGTTCTGTAGCGACAGACACTGAACATAACGGTGGGTGAACAGAGGACGAACATTTGTCAGATGGGAAACACCACCAACCTGTTGTCGGTGTCTGTTATCCGACAGGCTTACGAGATTTGTACGTTGCCAGCTGCATGTTCCAAAAATCGGTTTCAGGTTTATAACTGCTTCAAGAGTTTCGGAAGCTAACTATCATGTGGGACGTGAAGCCGTGTAGCTGAAAGTAAAGTTTTTCTTCTGCGCAACATAAATACACATGGAGGGAGTCTCCACACATTCTTAATCTCAGCACTAGACAGAGGTAATTGAACACCTTCACACCCAGGCTGGTTTATCCTCTGAGACAGAGCGGCCGGAGCCCATTTAATAGAAGACGGTGTGAGACCAAGAACGTGTCCGGACGGCTCGGAGAGAAGAAACTGTATCCTATGCTGGGAATCGAACCACGATTCCATGGTCGTCCGATGTGAAGCCTAGTCACTATACCCATTGCGATATCCTGGAGCATGTTATAGTGTAGTCTACGTTACGAAGGAACATGTTATTTCCATCTTCAGAGCAGAAGTCTGAGTTTCGCAGAGTAGAAAGAAACATTCCATTGTGCTCTTTACTAGTCTGTCCTAAATATGGAATGTTAAATTGCTACAAGACTGCACCACGTCACATTCCAGGAGAAAATCATTTCCTTTTCCACTGCCGCGAGAACCACGGATCTCACATTTATTTCTGAAATCTTCAGTTTCTAGTACGTCAGATTTGCAAACATAAGCGTATGTTGTGGAGATAAACAGTAAAGCTTCTGTGGGTCCACTGTGTAGCAAGTGCAATAATCACAGATTAAAACTAGGCAGGAATACAGGACGGATACTGCGGGGCACTCTTAGCAATAAGAGCAATGATCACGGATTAAAACTAGGCAGCAACGCAGCCGCCATCATGACTTCAGCAGTATGTAATTACTGCAAATCTGCTGGCATTATTTCACACTCGCACACAGTACATTATACCAAATCCCTCATTAAAACATGCAAAATACAGGAACAGAACAAACCTGCAGTCTGCAAAATGTACTAACTTAAACCCTGTAGTTAATATTTATTATGTGAACTACAAACAGGTGGGACTAACTGCCAGTGGAACAGCAACATAATTTGCACATAGGACCTACACAAACAAATAACATTAGCGCCAAATATATTTTCTTGGACTGAATGTCGAAGTCCTTTTACTCGGAAGTTCCCAGGTCCGAGTACGACCTGGACACCAGTTATTTTCACTTGTGCTGTTTGTGGGTTTCCTCTACCACTCAGACAATTTACGGAATAATGTCTCAAATTACGCCACAACCACTTCGTAACATTTTATTTCCAAATCCCTGTGCTCCTTCTAACATTAGACGCTGTACAGTGTGAGTCATTGACAATGTTGTTCAATAAACCGTAAATGAAAAGGCAGAGTTGTCCCTGCCCAGGCCATGAAGCTACAAATGGGGCGCAGATTTATGGCTTCATTCATTCTTATTCTCTTCGCTAGATAGATACGAGTGACCAGCTTCACGCCCGTCTGCTCTACCCCGGAGTAAAAACCCTGGTACCCAGTGAATAAGATGGTGGGTGGGGCCCAAAGCGGGTCTGGACTTTTTTGGAGAAGAGAAAAATTTCTTACTCCTTAGGCATTCGAATTCCCATTCATCTAGCCCGTATAACTAAATACATATAGGCACATAATAAATTTTGATTTCAAACATTCGCCGTGTGGGAATGTTGTGTTCTTTCTTTAGGGTGATTCCCCAGCGTAAGAATTTTATGTGCTGACATTTTGGAATACACTTTTCCTTCTTCATAGGTGGTGTGAATAAGAATAATATTCTTCTTGTTAACACCACCTATGAAGATGGAACACAGTGTTCCGAAACGTCGGCACATAAAATTCAGACGCCGGGGAATCACCCTAAAGAAAGCATTCAGCCTTATGAATTGCCTGTTTCATTATGTTGCTCATCTGTCCATGCGACTTTCTCGCTATCGTTTATGACACAATCCATTTTTTTTCGCTGCTCTGCCATGGCTCAGCGGGTCAGCCGCCGGCCTGTCGTCGAGGAGTCTCGAGTTCAATCCAGAGCAGTTCACGTATGATTTGTGGCGGACAATGTGGCATTGACTCAGTTTCTCCAAGTACTTCAGTTTGCCCCTCTCACTACCATCCTACCAATGCTGCTTATCCATTCATCGATCCGCAAAACTGAACCGGGGAACTGACAAATCCTTAGCCGGACCAGGAAGGGAACAAGCTGCGCCTGTCAAAAGTGTGATGGGCACAGGTGGTGGACGTTGTGAATGTGGTAATGAACCTCCAAGTTCCATAAAATGCGGGGAATGTAGCTTGTTTCCTTCCTGGTCGGGCTAAGGACTTATCAGCTACTAATGGCGGTTTTAAATAACACACCTGAAAATAATGGTACAAAATTGTTAGCTGTTTCTAAAATTTAAAGTAGGTAGAAAATTTGTTGAACTGCTGAGCAACTGTTAGATTCTTAAGAGAAATTGTGCTCCCTGAAGTCTCACTTCTTAATTCTAAAGCCATAGTAAGTATAACAATCTCCTAGTCTTGATAACGGTTGTGTGTACAAACGTAGAAGAAGAAGAGGAGACTGAGGCTTGCCTAGTTACTCGCTTTGATTGCTGCGTCCACAAAGGCCTTCTGGGATTCCTACACAGAGAGAACCTGAGGCGTTTTCCTTGAATACAATAATGCTGAGGCTTGAACCTAAGCAATGGTTGTAATAGTCTAACGAACTTCTTAGAACAGAGTCCATATACAGAAAATGATCATCAATCATGTAAATAAATGAAATGTCTGTGTCTTTACTGGATAGTGGAGTCGACATGTTTCGACAGAAATTAATTCAACTTCAGGTTCTTAAGCAACTCTCAAGTAGCATAAGAAAGGCAATATATGTAAGTATTGAAAAGTAATCATTTACATAGTATCTCCCATTTTACTTTAAAGTCGCTTAAGAGCCTAATTTAGGTCAAAACGTTTTGCTCAGACTGACGGATAAAAGTACAGTTGTGTTGACTCTGATATTCACTTCATTTAGTTATGTCATTGACACACAACGGGTTGTTACATGTAAAGATAATCATTATTCAACTGGTCACAAAATAATTTTTTTTGCGTCCAAAAATATAGTGCTGTGTTCATAACAGACCGCCACATGTTCCCATCGCGAGCCAGATTAATCCAATCCACACCATCATATTTCTACGTATATAAGATGCTCTCTGCTATTGCCATTTTCACAGATGGGGTTAGAACTCGAAGAGTAAACAGGTTTTTGCCTTCGGAGTTTCCGTCAGTATTTTTTTGTAAATCCCTTTCTCTTCACGAGTGCTACATGTCTCATAATCTCTACCTTCTAGAATTAAAATTATTAAGGTCTTTAACTATGGGCTTCCAACTTTCTTATAACAAAGGACCACACTTTTGTGGGAGGTTGGTTCGCCGTCCGCAAGTGGTAGATGCCAGTAAATGGCACGCCTAACCGCCTAAATTATTTTGTAATTTTATAGCGCATTCGTAATTCACAAATGTGACCGCTGGCCGCATAATACAAAGTGGCGGTCCGCGGGTTGGAGACCCATGCTCTAAGCAAAACATTTTGATTTTTTGGGAGATAATTGAAGACCATCGTTTCATACTTTACGTTTTCATTTCGGCTCGTTAGAATTCTTATCGTGTTTTCATCAACGTCTTCGAAGTCCGGACCTTCTAATCATTGCTGTCACCCCACTCACCCTGTTGCTTCTTCCACTGTGGTTTTGGAGGCTTCTCAGTATCCTTCCTCTTTGTATACTATTAATTCTTTATCTGGTTGTTCGACAATGTTACATTATTTTCACAAGAAGAAATTTATTTATGCCATTTCTAATTTTATTACTTACATAAAACGCATTTAATTCGTGTCTAATTATTTTATTCCATATGTGGTCTTTTGGCAGTTTTAAGCCTGCTGCTCGTGCATATAAAAAACATAAGTTCAGTTTCTCACAGCAAACAAACGCATTTTCGTTACAAAGGCTGGTCATTCAGAGCCATTAGGAATGTAATCACTGTTTGTTCCATGAGCCACACGAAACTCATTATCAAACTCTGTGGACAAAATTCAGAGCGTATCTTACAGTATAGTTCTGCTCTTTCTTTAACCTCGACGTTAGATGGAGAGGGTGGTCAGCGCCACGACCCGGCCTCTTTACCCCCTGGAAAGACCCGGTACCCATTGTAATATATCAAACAATATTTTTGAAAATTTTCGTTTCTGCGGTTTCTATTCATATTCACTTCCTTAGTCTTATAAAGGGAGTGGTAAATGTGTGTATCCACCTTCTGTAACTTTAAGAACCTTCGCATCTTGCCTCCACAGTATATTTACGTCGCAATAAATATCGTTTCATTCCCTAATCGTCCTTCACCGACTGGTCTTTTTAATGGCTACAGGTTGTCCTCTGTGAGGTACCAAATTGAATTTTGTGTACAATTTTGATTACCGGTAGCCTTCGCAGGGTTAATGTCCATAATACACCATGGTTAGGCGAGTTCGCAAAATAGCGCAAAGCGGCGTTTAGCTTCGTCATGTCTGTCTATCTGTCTATCTCCCTATCTCTCTATCTGTCTGTCTGTCCGTCCATCCGCCCGTCCGTCCGTCTGCCTGCCTGCCTGTCCACATGCAGTACAACGGTGCCATATGAACGGATTTTCATGAAATCTGATATTTGAGTAGTTTTCCAAACTCTGTTGAGAACATTCAAGTTTAGTTTAAATGTGACAAGAATGACGCATGAAGACCGATACACATTTATGATAACATCTCGCTCATTTCTTATCAAAATGCAAACTAATTCAGACAAACCTTGCATAGAAAATTAAAACACGAATTTAATGTTCAATAAATTTTTCCGAAAATCGTGCCGTTTTATGAGAAAATGTGGAAACATTTGGTACAACCGGACAGGCCACAGATAACAATATAATACTGCGCACGCGCTTTGTATGCTGGGTAACTTAAGGCCACAGACACACCCTAAAGATTTGTAACACTTATTGCTTTTTCCAAGGCAATAATGGTTACGCAGGTGCGCCTCGGTGTTACGTTTATATGTACATTGGCTGTCTTGTGTCTTGTGTGTTTTTGACGGAATTCCCGAAGTCTAAATGGTTCTGATGGTGCGATACGATAAGGACTTTGTTTACGGTTTTGAGTTACTGCAAACACAACGATATATTCCCGTTACAAGGTGTAAAGGAAAGAACGGTGTATACTGACTTGGTTCCATTAGAAAGTGTTATTTTTGGCTTCTGGAACAGTGATGGCCGGTGTCCAACCATATTCAGCTCGGTGGAACCGACGTTTAAGAGGAGCAATTAATTATAACCTCAGCTTGTGTCTGAAGACTTCAGGTGCTGTCTGTCTCCACAAACGTCCGCGACCGCATCGTATTGTCTAGCGGGAGGGGCCGTTAGGCTGACGCTCCTCTCTCAGAGTTGTATCTTGTAACAAGATTCCTAACATGAACTGTGTTCGCCACAGGGGACACCAATCCCAATCCCACATTCAACTCTGGGTGGGCCCACAAGGGGCCGTACTAAGTCAGGGGTCATTTTCAACAATAATTTGTCTACTTCATGTATTCTGAGAATGATGATCAATGCTGTGTCAGTGACACATGTTTACATACGGGTATTCCGGCTATCGAAGTAGCCAGATCTTTCCAGCATATAGGATATAGGTAGACGTGTGTTCATTTTTTTCTCAGTCCTATTCCTGTAATCCGTTACGTCATGTAAGACAAAATTTTCCATCTTTTAACTTTATTAAGTATTTCCGACGCCACAATTTCATAGATGGCCCGTGTTTTCCAGAAAGTCTTTGTGTATATCAAGGAAGCGTAAATTATAGAGCGTTACGACAAGGCTTCAATTCCGGAACACACGATACTTCCACTAACATTCTTGAAACTAGTTTCATAAATATTACGACATAAAAACGTGGGCGGTATAGTGGTCAGGGTAGGGCTGGACGACCGAGGAAACTGAGTTCGATTCTCGCCACAGAAGTAATATTTATCTTCTATTCCAAAGCATCCGCGCCTGCTCTGGATTACTCCCAGACTCCTATTGCATAGGTACCGCTGGCTGTTCCCTAGACTTAAGGTTAGCGGGGCGTGAACCTGACCGTTCACCTCCGTCTAGTTCCCACCTTAAGAATGACTATCGCTACACCTCCCTCCCCTCCTGCATATGCCTAACTGGCGTGCACAGAGACCACCTTACCTTGGCCTTCACGATAAGTAAACAATCGTACAGAACACGGAACAAAAAGTAAACCTTGAGAATTCTGTTTACCATAAACATGCCACGAAGGAACAGAAATTGAGTAGAAGTTTCATTAACCTTTGCTCTAAGAAGTGGGTCGTCAATGTCACGCTCCGGCCACTTTACCTCCCGGGAAAGAGACTCAGTACCCTTTGTACATGGTCCGGGTGGGTCTTAGGGCCAGTCTGGATGGGTACAAATATCTCGAAATCCACCGGGGTTCGAATCTCGGTCTTTCCAGCCCGCAGCGAGTCGCTATACCGACTAAGCTACCACGGCCGTCGAAATGTCTGAATACTATCTCAGATTATGTTAGGATCAATTCCTTCCACATTATTCCATATAAGCTATTAGTCTGTAATCACGCTGTCATTAAGCGTCACAAAGGGGAAACTAATGACATCGTCACTCATTGAGACACAAATAAATAACAATGTAGTCTGGAGAGTACAAATTGTAGAAGAAACTGTCTGCCTACATATCCTACACCAAAGCTAGAAGTAGTGCGTTCTGCAGCGCTGGTATCCACTTACGAGAATAAGATTCATGATGCCGTTTCCCAGAAAATTATAAATAAATTCCCACCGCTGTAAAAGTTCTGAAACTTGTGCAGCGCCAATTTGTCAGCTGGACGGAATTTCGTCACACGTGGCACGAGTAATCGTGTCATAACTAGACGGCTGCTGTGCACAGGTAAAGTGGGGCAGCAAACAATAATATTTACGAAGCAGTAACTCAGTTTAACTGTGTGTACTCTTTTTTTTTTTAGTTCGAATTCTCGGCCAGTACTCAAGCAAAGTCACAGGGCTAGGAGGACATTGCAGGAACGAAGTGCACAAGACCGTTGCTAAGTGCTAAAGTGCAAACAAAAGCACATTCTAGAAATGCAGTGGCTAATGAACTCGGTGTTGAGGCAGACACTTGGACGGCTATGTCCAGTAGAATCAGTCTCGCTGAGATGCTGTAGAGTCCAGTTGAAATGTGATGGCACACGGTGACGCACGGGATGGGTAGTGAAGGGGAAACTGGCGAATGGAGTGGGTAGCCAGTACTCTTCACACTACCGCGGAACATGGTGTATCCAGCATTACTACCGCTGATGTGCACACTTCGTCTGCCAGTAGTCGACTGAATTGACGCCCTCGCCGATTTAAATGGACTCGTCCGTTTCGCCGAAAGACGAAATCTGATTTCTGCGCGTGTGCCATCACATTTCAAACGCAGTCTAACACTGTGAACAGTACTCTGAACTTCACTGGAAATACCAGCTTGAAACACTTCCTGTTCCAATCGTAGGCTCAGATCCGCTATCAAAACTGCTTTGGAGATGTGATATGCGATTACAAATTCATGACCTTACAAGAATATTTTGAGAGGTTTCGTGTGCTCATGTTGTGGTGCTTAGTTCATGGCACCGTTCGGACTGCCTCCTTCATACCACAATTAAATAACATAATAATTAGAGCACAAATTTTCGGATATAGAATTGGTCTCAGTCTTGAGACAGCAAAAAAAAAACTTCTATTCATTTCGGTTCAATAAGCAGATCAATAGCTCAGAATAACTTTGCCTACCGGACAAAACTGAGTATATATTTCTTTACCATTTTGCCTGAGGATGTGAACCGACAGTGCCCTGAATGTTTCTGTTTTAATTTGTATTTTAAACACGGTACGAGCGCAAAGTGCGAAGAGTGAACGTTCCCAAGTGTGACATTCATCTTCGAAATCCGACAACATTCCTAATAATAGGCCTCCTGTAAAAAAAAAAAGCTTCATAATATTTGGTTAAAATTATTTTATTCCAACTATCGCGTGAACAAAAACTAAACAAAAACATTTCTCGGGTAAGGAAATATAATCCCAATCAAAATAAATCTATTCAGTTTCATTTCATTTTATTTATTTATTTATTTCCGTATATATTTTCTAGCAGGATAGTTACAGTGTGGTTCTTCGAAATATCACTTGCCAAGTACACAATGTCGTAACTTAGAGGGCCAGAATGTGTATTTTATCCAAATAATGAAAAATGGAAGAATATGCATTGTAATGAATTGTGCAAGTAAACTCTGTACACTAGAGGCAAGCGAGTCTCCAGAGCCTCCAAACTACTTAACCCCTGAGGAAATGCTCCCATTACCTATCGGACTGGAGGCCGAGTGGACCCATAGACACAGCAACTTAAAAAGTAAGCTGCTAGTGTGCCGAATCGAAGTCCAATTCTTCGGTCCCAGGCAGTAGCCTAGTCAACGTACGAAGCTCCACAGATCACGGAGTGCCATTTAATCCTTATGATGTGCCTAACATCGTAGTGTCAGGCTAACTATTTTTTACGTTGTCGTTTTCAGGATTGTGACAAGTTATAGACTTGTTAGTAGATACCGACTTTTCCGAGTGACCTGTGCTTCCATATTCGGCGGAAAGGTGATTGCGGCTAGGTCTGGATGGCTTCTGTAGGAAGAATATCTAAGGTGTCCGTCCAGTGGGGGGCTTTGGTCTCCAGTGTAGCAACTTGGCTTGCCTAATCAGAATAATGGCTTGGTGGTTACGATGCAGTGTTGGATAGCGAGTTATTGAATGCGACTGAGAATATTTCACAGCAAAACCTGCTTCTGTAATCACCCAATTAAGACCCAGCTGGCTGAAGTTGTGTGGCGTCACTCAGCGAGCCGTGCAAACTTCAAAACTGAACAGAGATGCCGAACAGTAACAGTTCTGTCTCTTCCTAGCACGCAACTGTAGCCGAGTCACTTTTTTGTATTAAAAAAAAAATCTAGTTTACTTTACCTCTATATTCTTCCTAATCTTATCATTTTGGTACCTACTTTTGAACCCTGGGTTTCTGACCCGTGGTCTGCCAGTTGGGTTATGTGGCCAGCAGCAACTTTTGTAAATTGTGTGTTCGTAACGTAGTCTGCCTTGCGACAAGTCCATAGCCTCTTGCAAAATGATTTCTCCACAGAGCTCGATTGAGTGCCAGCTCTTTCGAGTTCCGGTAGTTTTTTTTTTTCGTTTCTTTAAGTTCATCCAGTAGCTGCTTACCTCTTCTTCCTCCCCTTCTATCGCCCCTTCTATCCTCCTCTAACAACGTGTTTTTCTGAAGCCAGTTCATACGCAAGGTGTGACCAATTCATTTAAAGTGCCTTCGTTTATTTTACGCACAGTGTTTCTTTTCAACTTCGCTTTAATGCTTAAAATTATGTATATGATATAAACATTACAAACATTTTAGGCGGTTAGGCACAACACTTATTGCGATTTTTAGAAGTGTGGCCCGCAAACCAGCCCAAAATAAGGTTGTCATTTTTACCGCAATGTTTGAACGCCCATGGTTGAAACGCTGATGAGAAACAACCACTATTCTGGCTCACATGTTGAGGCTTTTACATTTGATTCAAAAGGTGTTTGGTTTGAATTTAGAAAGGTAGGTCTGCTAATTGTTTTAGGTTTACCGTGAATTTGCTTAGCTATGCCAGGCAATTGCTGGAATAAGTAACTTAAATACTCCACAACCGATCCCAGTGGCTGAGTGGTCTAAAGTGTGAGTCTTTGACCGTTCGCTTGCAGGGATTTTGAGTTCGGATCCTGGCTGGTGCTTGGATGTCCCTCTCTTCGGAGTGTTGTGTGTTGTCAGGTAGAGGTCTCTGCGACGGACTGATCACCCATCCAGAGGAGTCCTAAGGAATGTGGTGTGTCTGAGTGTAATGGTGAAACCTCGACAATGAGGAAGCCCAGGCCCATTAGGGGCTGTTGCGTCATGGTAAAAAAAAATTACTCCATAACCATTTCCTTTCACATCCCTTCCCATTAGCCCTTCAATGACTGGGTTTCAATTTCAACTACTGCCAGAACGAATTTTTTAAAAAATTTAGAGTACCCTTAAATGTATTCACTATCTACGGTGCACTGAGGCCGGCAGCGTGTAAAGAATTAACGGTCTGTACAGTGCACCGAGGCCTGTATTGTAGGGTTATTCATTCAATACCATCTAAACCCTCGAAGATATTATAATTTGCGGTATTGAAGGCGTCTTCAAATAAAACCCCACATACACTAACTTCATGAAGAGACGTCTAACTTGAAAAGCTAATAGTTGCAGTGGCAGTCAAGAAATTCATTGCGTTTTATGGGATAAAAAATTTATCGCCTCTTTTACAATTGCATGACCCTGACCCTTCTAATAACACACATCATTTCCGTCCATACCTTTCATTTTATTCGTTTAAGGCCTGTTCTGTGTTGTGGCTCGGAACAGCCTAGAGCGTTCAATAGATGGATGTCCGGTGTTCGATTGCCGTCAAGCGTAAGAGCTTCATATCTTCGCCAAAGCGACTAAACGTTTTCTGAGACCTACTCAGCCCCTTCCTTAATGAGTTCCTGGCCTATTTCTCCAGGGGTGAAAGGCCGGGGCGTGAAAATAACAATTCACCCCATTTAGTGTCGAGGTTCCATTTAGATCTGCACACGCCTTCAAGACATCTGATATTATCATCTTCTTTGATTCACCTCTTCAATGTGGCTCCTTCCTGAAGATTTCCCTACAAAAACTGTATAAGCACTTCTATCCCCCCCCCGTAACGCAAACCATAAAAAATTGATTTTGTTTTTGTCTAAATATGATGTATATGGTGTATATGGTGTATATATGGTGTATATGGTGTATATCCCACTCATATTTTAACAATATTTACATTCGTGGAGAGCAACGTGTGTACCCTCGATTCCCTCATAATAACCCGTGATTTGATTGTTGGTAGTACATCCGCTAGAAAGGTGCTTTTATGACAATCAGCCAAAGTTAGAACTGTCAGCCGATATGAGCTTTTTGTACTATTCTTTTCTGTACTTGCTTTGAATAAATCTCTCAGAAGAAATCTGTTTCATTATGTTTCTTGGAACAATCTATTGAATTACTCGGTTTCAGAGTTCTAAGAGCACGTTCGAAAGTACAAATGTGCACACAATTTCTTACGGTATTTTCTATTACTCACGTGTCTGAAGTAGCATCTTTATAGTCCCTACCGTAACAACAGACTGCTTGCTGGTTTTTATTTTTAATATCCTTATAACATTTTTAAAAACCCGTGACCATTTTATGTACTCAATTATAAAATCCCGTTATGAAATTAAGCTTATAAAAAGTTCCCAGAGTGAAGTCTCAAGCAGTGTTTCAACATCCAGTGTTGAAAGAGGAACGCTCTGACACGCGGGTGTAGATGTTTTCCCCGCAGGCTCCTCTAAATAAATGTTATTAGTAATACATCTCCCTACATGGGCTGAGGGTTTATGAGAATAAATTGTACAGGAAGACATTTGGGCTTAAGATAAACGAGGCAACAGGGGAGTGGAGAAGACTACATAACAAGGAGCTTTAAGATATGTACTGCTCACCAAATATTATTTGGGTGATCATATCAAGACAAATGAGATAGGCGGGGCATGTAGCCCGCATAGGGAAGAATAGATGTGCATACAGAATTTTGGCGGGGAAACTTGAGGGAAATAAACCACTTGGAAAACCTAGGTATAGATGGGAAGATAATATTAAAACAAATCATAAAGAAGTAGGATGAGGCATGAACTGGATTGATCTGGCTCGGTATAGGTGCAGGTGGCGGGCTCTTCTGAAAGCAGTAATGGAACTCCAGTTTACATAACCTTCCAGGAACTTATAGGTGAGGACCTGTTAGCTTCTGATGAATAAATCTGCTCCCTGCAGGTAGTTAGTTATACCACAGGTTACGAGAGAACTCCTCTCGTAACCTGTGTACTGAACAGTAACCTAAAGAGAGTGACGATACCAGATACTGTATTAATACAATTGTTCCCCTGAAGCTGAGCACAGTAGTGCTCGAAACATGTAGATGAGTATAATAAATGTATTAAAATAAATAATTTGTGCACCAAGCTGGCAAAAAAAAAAGACTATCATTCTAAATTTTTTCCGAAATATTTCGCACTCTAAGACGAATTCAGTGGGATATTGTCGTAGATATACAAAGGGTCTTCATGTAAGGGGCCCCTTGTTTTTATCATATTTTAATGAAAGTTGAATTGTCTGTCAGATTTTCGAAAAATCCCCAAATATCAAATTTCATGAAAATCCGTCCAGTGGGAGATGAGTTCATGCATATGGGTGGACAGACAGACAGGCAGGCTTGGCGAAGCTAATTGTCGCTTTTCACAATTTTGCGAACGCGCCAATAGAACAATCTAGTAACACTGTTACCCGCACAAGCTAGCAATACGGTATATGCTGTAGGGAAGTTATCTGGTTGCTACTCGGATCTTCTTGTTTCTGTTTAAAAAAGAAACAAGGTTATGGAAATAGATTCTGTAATGCCTTCAGGTATAAGATTTCTGAATAAATAAGTTACCTCACTGCTAAATTTCTGCGTATAGCAACTCTCGTGCGAATATCCTTTCTACATTTCCAAAGGTAATGCTTTCATAAGTGATTATCAAGTATATTCTAGGTAAACACCATAAAACAATAGCAAAATAGTCTCCAACATACAGGCTTGGTTTAGAAATAACTGTACATGTTAGTACAGGTTATGAAGAGATATTTACAAAAAATAAAATTTGTATGAAGTTTTAGTGTGCTGCTAAACGACGCTATCGGTTATGCAGCGTCGGTAATAAATGAATGAGTGTGGGAATATTTGTGGAATGACGCTCACAGAGGTTAATAGAAATACTCGCAGGTAGACCTGTCCCAGCGCCAATTTGTCCTACAAAATTGTACCATGTACGAACGTTAATTCTGACACCGGGTCTCCGTTGTGACAGGCAAAAGATTACAAAAATTTAGCTAAATTTATACAACCTATTTCAGAACGACAGTGAAGAATGTATCCGGGCCTACTCGTGTGGTTGAAACAGAATAAAATACTAACATCCATTTACAAAATACCAGAACTGCACTCCGCTAATGAAGTAAAAGGATCCAATATCAGGTTTGATCTTGGAATATTTTGTGCTAATATTGTTGTAATCTGTCTCTCTGAGATCCACTTTCTTTCCTGTCTTCCAAATGGATTCGTCTCAAGAAGTTTTTCCACAAAAATATTAGATACCTTGAAAAGAGTAAAAATCAGTCCCTTTACAGGCCCGAAAGGGCTCAAAGGGTTCCAGGAAGTTAGGTTCCCCGATTTCGTGACAACGGCACAAGATGGTGGTAGGTTGTCAGCCTTAAGCACCGGCCGTCTTTACCCCCATGAAATACTCCTGGTACTCATTTCTGTTAGAGGCTGAGTCGAACCCAGGGCCATAGTGCGATCGGAAGGATTTTATGTCAACGAAAGATCCACGAACACCGGCTGGGATCGAACCAGCGAACTTCCGATTTGTAGCACAGCACCTTAACCACTGTGCTACCGCGGTCCCCCTTGAAAAGAGTAGAGAAAAATATTTTCACTTCTAGCACGTTTCTGTTCTCATAAGCCTACGGAAATATCTCCCTTGTATAATGGTACTTTTATGCTCTTGTTTCTCCAATTTGAAGTGTAATTATCAAGGATACAACAATTTCTGGGTTTTCTTGTAAAAGTAAGGTCCACCCCATGTCATGACTATGCAGGTACAGAGGAACGGCGGACGTACAGCTTTGACCCATGCTCAACGCGGCACTAGAAAATGGTGGGCGGTCAGCACCACACTCCCACCAGTTTACCCCCCAGGAAATACCGTATACCTATCATATAGGACAGTGTTTCTCAACCACCGGTCCGCGGCCCGGTACCGGGCCGCGAGAGATTCTCCTGGAATTGATAACTAATTTAAATGTAATTTTTTATTTGTCAACATGCCACATCGTACACGTAATTGTACTAATACTCTTTATGATTATGTCATAATTAATTATTCATGCTTATGTTAGTTTAATGTATGAACTTAAAAAAAATTGGAAATATACTGAGGAGTAAATCTGTTGGGACCGGGCCCTCGTCTTATGAAAAAAAGAATTTGCAGGGCCGCGATCTCACAAAGGTTCAGCAACACTGATATAGGAAGCTGGGTAGGCCTCGGAACTCGAATGGACACCACAGAAAATCCCGCCTTCAACAGAGTTCGAGCCTCGAAATGTCCAGCCCGTGGCGATTCGCCATACCGACTAAGACCGCCTTTATTGATAAGCCTCTGTTTTATTTCCTGGCATAGAGAACTTACTGTAGGCTACGGAGATATAGTGACTAGTTGAATGCACCTTTCACTATTCGAGAAATAGGAATAAATACAACCAATCACTGCTGAGTGAATGTAGGCCGGGATAGCGTAGTCGGTAGAGCGACTCGGTCCGGAGATCGAATCCCGGTTGGGGCGAGATTTTCCGCACCCATCCAGACCGGCCATGGGGTCCACCCAGCCTCCTATTCAATGGGTACCGGGCCTACCTGGTAGGTAAAGCGACCGGAGCGTGGCGTTAACCATCCACTCCCATCTAGTGCTGAGGTTAAAGAAAGAGAAGAGTTATATTTCTAATCCCCCCCGGACCATCGTGGCCTGTTCCAGGATGAACCTTTTAATGCGTGAGTAGCACTTGCCGCTTCCTACTGGTCGAGGCCTTGGTTCACTTCTCCGTCCGGACACCGAATATCCTGGCTCAGAATTTCACCATTTCCCTCAGTCCCTCAATGCCACCTTAAATCAAGCAACTATCGTGACGTAGGTGTTCATTGCGCGATGGGTGCATGCCTAACTTGATCCTGCGGCCTACTCGGTCCCCTCTCCAATATGATCCTTCCATTAGAGCACAGTGACAGCGGCGTAAAACGGACCAATCACCTCCATTTATAGTCAAGGTTAAGATAGCGTGCAGCTCTACCTTCTCTCCCATATTTACGTTTCCGTGCAAATGGTGATTTATTAGTTTTTTTTTGTTTTGCTGACCGTGCATCTCAGTGTAATCTTAGTAATTAATCAACTTGATGAACAAATTCTTGTTTTATAGTGCAGGGGATGGCCACCTACAGGTGTGATGATACCAGATGCTGTATAAAACAATTTTGACCTCCTGATGATGAGTACATAGTGCTCGAAACATGTAGAGGAATATAATAAACTTATTACGAAACAAGAATTTGTGCATTAAGTTGGTGATTTATTAGTTTACTTTTCACTGCATCATTCCACACTCTCCACAATTCATTATTCACTAGCTCTCCTACTGAACAAGTTGTCTTAACGATAATGCACTCAGTAGGTGCCGGGTTTGATTCTCGAACGTGACACTAATAGTCATGTCTCAGTTTATCCTTCTTTTGTATACTGTTTTAGGGAGATGACGGGATTGTCTGAAATCTGGCTATGATCTCTCTATTCCCCAATCGTATAAATAGTTTCTCATTAAATTTCTACCGTTATACGCTGTACAATTTAAGCTGTTTGCAGCCTTATAAAAAATAGCTTTAAACTGGTGTAAAAAAATTACATTTAGAATGCTGTGTGTGTCTAATAGTGTGTGATCTAAAAAAACTCGAAAATGAAGTAGCTAGACCCGATGTGAGCTGTTGCTCCACTGAAAGTAAGCATAACTTGTTAAACAATTTAAAGATTTGTAAATGTTATATGTATCAAATGACGCAGGTCTATCACTGTGACGAAAATCCGGTGTTAGTCGGTAGATAGTTCCAAGGATTGTAAGAATTAATATCAAATGTATTCTTGTTATTCGTTACCACATTTATGCAGGGAATTTACTCTTGTAATTATATACCTGAAACAGGCCATGTTTCTAGAGTGTGTAATGTAGTATCCGTTCTGTAGTTACAATTATGGTACATATAACGTTAATTTCGCACGTTAAAACTTTTGTAATTTTACATTAGTACTTTGCGAAGTATGTGCGTGTAGTGCCCAATGTGGCTGCTGTCTGCAGAATCTTGATTTTGTGCTTGCCTGGTATGTTGTTCAGGTACTTTCTGAAGGACTGTGAGAAGGTCCCAGTTGCCTCTATACTCACTGGTATAACTTTGTTGTTTACATTACACACGCGCTCTATTTCTATTGTAAGGTATTTATTTTGTAAAATCTTCTCGGCTACTCTCTCGATCACATTTCTGCCTCTTGAAATTGCAGTGTCAAGAAACACAACTGTTCCTTTTTCATAATCACGGATTACGATGTCCTTTGTATAGCTGCGGAAAGTTATGTCAGTTTGTATTTGTTGCTTTCTTCATGACCTAATTTTAGTACATGCTCATTCCAGAGTTTTATTTCCTTACTTTTACTCTATCTCTGAATAAGTAAGGTGTAGTTGAGCGCACACACTATGTCTTTTTATGTATGTTATTATTATTATTATTATTGGTAGTAGTAGTAGTAGTAGTGGTAGTAATAGTAGTAGAAGTAGTAGTGGCGGTGATGGTGGTGATGGTGGTGGTGGTGGTAGTAGTAGTAGTAGTAACAGTAGTCGTAGTAGTAGCAGTAGTGGTAGTAGTATTAGCAGCAGCAGTAGTAGCAGTAGTGTTGTAGTAGTAGTGTTAGTAGTAGTAGTAGTAGTGTTAGTAGTAGCGGTAGCAGTAGTAGTAGCAGTAGTGTTAGTAGTAGTAGTTGTAGTAGCAGTAGTAGTAGTAGTAGTAGTAGTAGTAGTAGTAGTAGCAGTAGTAATACCAGTAGTATTAGTAGTAGAGTAGTAGCGGCAGCAGTAGTAGTATTAGTA
>Ga0136643_10005410_pt1 | contig 17978 bp, 6 predicted proteins | sample TergutLab28metaG_FD_96883 | JGI IMG/M metagenome (GOLD analysis project Ga0136643, IMG submission 96883) | Labiotermes labralis P1 segment gut microbial communities from Petit-Saut dam, French Guiana - Lab288 P1 (version 3) (version 3) | ecosystem: Host-associated > Arthropoda: Insects >...
ATGCTTCTGATAACAACCTTCAAGGAACTCCGCGTGGTAGCCGGAAGAAGCCGAACGCGGGCAGGTAGCCCACAGGTCGTCTGTCGACGAACGTGCTGTGCCGTGGCCTTGAGAAGAACGGCATGGTCGGAGCATGGCATGGGCATAGCATGCCAAGTGTGAATCAGACACGGACGCACGGTGTAAATCAAATGGGAAAGACATATTCTAACCCTTAGCGGCACGGCCTGGCATGGGCACGGCATACTATGTGTGAATCGGCCTTTAGGGGGCTGTGGGAAAGGCAAACTGGCGGCGGATATGTGATACAGACTTGATGCAAGTAGTTAATACTTTACATTCTTTCGCAACTGGGTATTCAGAAACACCTGTCTTGGGGGGGATAGTTCATATTAACGCCATGCACTGCCAGTTCCTAGCTAGCTGAATCAGTGTCGTTATATTGGAATAATTTTGACTCACCAGAAACACCACTTTACAAAACATCGCTAACCAATTACCACATTTAATCACATTTTAAAAGTTTTGATGTTATTCCTACTGTTCACTACCTTATGCAATTTGCTCTTATCATTTCTTGTCTGTTTTCTCAATTGTGATTTGTTAATTGGTGTATTTTCCCTTGTGTTCTTACGGATGTTAGGCCAGCGTATTATTATTATTATTATTATTATTATTATTAAGCTAAAATGAGTTGTAGTTTAAGCTGTAGGTCTATTTTTGTCTGTTGTGATTTAGATATCTTGAAAAGGCAAATTATCACACTTTGTCATTTTTTATTTTTAGTTTAATATTGCAAGGAATGTTAATTAATGATTTACGTTTTCTGTCGTTTGTCTTGTATGCGTATGTTTCATATGTGCCCTATTTATCGTCCTTTATTATTTATGTTCGTACGTTGTGTCGTTTCTGTAATTGGCGATCTGGCCGTTGACTCGGTACGTTATTAAACTTGAATTGCATTTAATTGAACTGAATTGAATTATGAAATTACCCTTTTTATTGTAATCAGGATTACTGCTAGGATTTCCCTTTTTTGGAAAATGGATGAAAAATCAGTTGAATTACACTTAAACTTTCCAACACAGCTCATTCCTACAATCCAGTTCGAGGAGGTGACACGTGACTTTCCAAAATCAACACCTGAAGATTTATACACACACACACATTTCTTCTTCAAGCTTTATCGCTGATCCAGTTATCACCAAATCTATCCAAAAATAATTTATGTAGCGTTCTGTTCATTCGATGACCGAATTGCGGCGTTCTCTATGACGTGCTCTTTGTCGTCTTTTAGACGGTCAAGAAAGGCAAACTAACATACTAACAAGTTACTGTCAGAATTTAATGAAACGAAGTGCTATATTAGGTATTCGGAGGATAGTTAAATAAACCACCATTACTTATGGAAAATAAATAGGGACCACTTAAAATATGTGACTGGAATAAAAAGGTCAGTGTCACTTAATGGAAACCTAATAATTTATGTTAAGTTAAAGTTACGATCTGTTTCATAAGTCACAACTCTAACATAGAGGTCTTACATGTATCGCGCTATCGCAAACCCCACGAGGGACCCAATTTCGATCACTTTAGCCCTCACCTGTTGAACCGCAGTTACTACCGTAAAGTCCAAACCAGCGATGCATTACATTGCATACAAAGTGTGGGGTTATGAAGAGAGACGACCAACAGGCTGCTGGATACCCATCGCTCTCTGTCTTGTGCCAGCTGTAAGACAGGCTGTAGAAATGGCCGTATAGTTTTAAATTCACATCGGAATCCACATCTAAAGAACACATACTGGTAAAACGGGAAAAATGTGTGTACTCAAACAGCAGCACATCTGGCTCTAAAGAGTTCTATATAAGTTAATTACGAACAAGTGACACTGGAAGTCATAACAGACAAGTAAACAAACGAAAATGTCAATTTCCACATATGAATTAGCGATGTCTTAAGGCTACGTATGTTGTAATTAGATTTTTTAAAGCATCATATTGTACAAACACTTTATTTGTCTTTTTAATATTATTGTTGTTTCTTTTTTGTTTTGCTCTTTCATTTTCTGTTTGTTTTCTTGCATTTATTTCATTTTGCTTCCCCACTGTTGCATAAGATACCAAAGTAAAATGCGGCCATTCTTGGAGTAATTTCTAACGAACCATGCATGCACAAATCATATGTTACAGTAATGGGAACTATTTTCTTGTTACTTTTACGACAAATGCTGATTTAATTACTCTTGCAAGGCATGTTTCATATGACAGTTCTATTCTACCGCCTGCAGTGAAATGCACATTACGGAGAGTAGGTACATATCGGTTATCATCGCATAAGAATCAGCGGTTTGCAGTTTTTACGATATCTGCCCAACAGCGCACTTTCGGGGATCAACGGAAATATCTATCAAATATCTTAGTATAAATCCATGTTTTATGATCCCCATCTTAAGGCGGAGCTAAAAATAAACGGAAATAAGTATACGGCCTTCTATCCATGACGCAACGTAGATTTACTTTGTGCTAGTGGTTCAACACATGCAGCAGAAGTGTAGGCTTATCGCTGTGACGTCATAAGGTCTATATCCACAGAAAGAAATCCGGCCAGAAGTTAATATTTAACACATAACTTGTGCGTGAACCGGAATAACAAAATAACTATTCTGACTGGATTAGGAGTTGGAACACCGACAAATCGTGGTTCGATTCTCAGGACAGGCACAGGTTTATCTACTCTCCTAAGCAACAGAGCGGCTCTGAATACCACCCAGCCTCCTACTGAACAGGTAATATGGTCTCTGTGGTAGGGATTAAAGCGGCCGAGGCGAGAAGATTTCTAGTTACCACCATATACTGCCAAGTTAAGAATGAATGAAGCTATATCTCCATCCTCCTACAAGAGTTCGTACCGCTCACAGAAACAATTTTACGCTTACCTTGTAATAATGTAGGCAATGGCCCTCATGCTATGAGGAAATTCTATGTGACAGTGAGGATTTTATCTGCTAGCATCCTTAGTTATTTATTTGTTCTTTATCCTCTACTAACTCACTCTTACTTTTTGAGCAGCGTTTCAGATGAACATCTGAGCAAAATATAACGGGTAAATAGTAATACGAGGCTTCTTAAACTCTATAACAATAGGTTTGCGTTGTACTGACCAGCAAATTCTATTACAGACATCGAAGAGAGTGACTGAAATGGGTGCGGCATTGACTAGGCATGCGTGATGAAGAAATGCAAAACAGAATTTTAGTCGTAAAGCCTTTGGATTATCAGGTTATACAGGGCGGAGGGGCATTTGGCAAGGAACTTAAAAAGGAACAGGTTGTGTGTTGAATGGATTCATCTGGCTCACGACAAGGACGAGTAAGAACGGTAACGAATCTTCGGTTTTCACACAAGGCAGGCAATTTCTTGATTTGCTGAGCGACCATCAGATTCACAAGATGGACTATGCTTTATGGAATTAGTTAAAGTGTGTATTATTCAAGGTTTTGTAAAACAAGGATATACTTTCAAAGCAGATGAGGCAATCTATAAGCTAACTGTGATAAACAATCCGTTGCTTATAGCCTAAAGACACTACTTCTGTTGGAACTGCAGATGCGTATAGCCGCCTACGTAATAACGTGTACTCCACAGAGTAGATACATGTACACACTCACTGTGTGAGGGAAAACATTCGGACTCGTCCCAGCAGTATGACAGCAATGCTGAGACGAAGAGCTTGGGGACGAAAAATGGATTACACGAGACAAAGAGATTGATTAATGGAAGTGGATATCGGTTTAAGGATACACCGAGAAAGTGATTGATTGAGGGGAAGGACGGGAAAAGAAACAGACGGAGAGATGAAGAAAGTTGGTGCATAAGGCATGAATAAGAAAAGAAAAAGTAGAGAACGCTGGGGACTATGAAACGAGAAGTTTGGGACACAGACAGTGAAAAAGAAAGTCTGCACCGATTTTTCAGATCAATATTTCTGAAATGATACTCGAGAAAAATATTGTCCTACTGGAAATTTCTGAGCGACGTCAAGTTTCGTTTTATTCCTAGTAAAGTGATTTTTTGTATCAGACTTTTCGGGGGCAGCCGGAGGGGGGGGGGGAATTTGTAGCAGGGAATAGATTTAGACAGCTCTACACGTTCGCAATTGCCTTCTCTCCACCTAACCTTTCTTCCTCTCACTCCCAAATCTTTTTCTGACCCCGTATGATTTTGATTTACGACATTCGCACAGCCTGAACATAGAAGGGTTCTTAAAGCTACCTTTCTTTTTACGAGATTAAATTCTTGTGTTACGAGTGGTGTCGATATTGCAAGTATCTATACGCGACACAAATCGACTATATTTTAAGTTCTGTATTTCAACCCACCCCCCAGTGATTTTGGGGCCAAGAAGTACTCTATCTTTTTCTCAACAACAGAAATGGCCGAAGAATTGAACAGGGTGCCTTAGGCGACTTCCATTTAGGAACAGGTGCACTTAACTGATGCTACCGATGGCCATTAATTTGATGGACTAGGGTTCGTAAAAGAACAAGTCAAAAGAGATCATTTTTTAAAACATAACAGAAAACAGCCGCAAACTATTAAGTTCTGGCCTACAGGAAATCACTTACGGAATTGGTTAGACCCAATTCAAATTCATAAGGTTACATGATGCACTTTAGTTATAAAACCACTTGAAATTCGAATGTCACAATATTTCATTTAAAATCATCTATAATTCAGAGGGTATAAGTTGATATATGAGTCACTGATCTAAAGTTAAGTGGAAATAGGAGAGCCTATACTCTAGCTCACACAACGGAGGTATATAAAAGATGGACGAGTTCTCCAACTTCCATGATTCAATGAATTAATCATACACAAAATTCCTGTTCAAGTTTACTTTAAGCCTTTTGTACAGATATGTCCGAAAGACGTCTTGAATTATGACGTTAGTAAAAAAAAAATTAATTTCCTTTTTTTGAATTCCATTATTCGTAGGCTGATATGATACAACAGTGAATATTTCTATCACCATAATACTCGTAGACAAATCTGCGTTATGTCGTACTTCAGATTCATTGCGTTCATTTAAATATAAGTACGAAAGTAGGTCGATAATTCTCGTACACATTTGTCTCTCAGTTCCAGTCAAATTCAGAATTAACTTCCGAAAATGTAAATAGTATTGATGTTGGGAAGTTCTCTTGTACAAGGACGCACCCATCACACTAGATCGCTCTTACACGTGTTAAAAAATCACAAAACAAGTAGGTATATAAATATTTCATGGGTACATAACTATTTCCCGGTGGTATTCGAAAGCAAGTTCATAATGAAGGATAAAGAAAAACGGCCATTTCACTTTAAGATTTTAAACTCCTATCAATCAACATGTCTAAACATAAAAAATGAAATAATTACTTTCTTTGCAGTACATCTTTTCACCAGTTTCTAACTCAGGGTTAATTCTGTCACTTCCGCCAAGCATTAATTATTTTGTTTTGGGATCAAATATTTTCTCCACACTGCATCCACACAGATTTCTCATGATAAATCTTAGCCGCTTCGTATGAATTCCGACAACAAAACTGCTTTCAGCAATCAAACTGAATTGCCGTCTGCCGCCTCTTTATGTCTTGCATAAAACGAGCGAATTTGGAAAGCTATCAAAAACGAACCTGCTATTTATGATCTTCAAAATTTGAGGTTCTCACAGCGGTAACTATGAAGACACGAACTGTCACGCAGAAGGGGGAGGAACAGAACGTTAAGGATTGTTACGTCCTGCAACTTGATTGGACCGTGCTACTGAGGGAACAATTCGTTTACAACATGTAGCCAAAAGTAACAGTCACGCTGGTAGCGTTCCTGCTTCGTATCCGGGAGTTCACCTGTTCAAACCCAAAAACCAACTATTCTGAGACTAATCGTGAGTTTTCTCAGTCTTCTACATATATTCTGCAACAGTACCTCAAAATAAGCCAGGATCCAATTCTTCTACGTCCTTCCTAATTCATTATTTTCCAATTATTGCACAATTCATTGTCGTTATAGGCTTAGCTGCGGACAGTGTCGTTAAACAAACGACAAAGCAATTAATCAATTCACGATTTGTCACACAGAGCGAATAAAAATGAATTTTAAGAAAATATGGTCTCGCAAATGAAACAGCAATTTCTTTCACTACATGTCACGAAAAACGGGACACAATAGGACATACGTAAACACCTAATCGCACAACTGAAACAATAATAAAAATGACATCACATGACTTTGTTCTTAGACGAAACCACACGCAAAGGGATTAACTTAATGGCTACTACTTCCTTTCTCAAAAAATTATTTTAACATGAATTTACAGGAGAGAACCATCTGGCTACATGCTTGCTTGAAGTGATAATGTGTAACTTAGCGAGGCCCGTTACACAGTCTCCACAATCCACTTTTTTCCCCAAGCACTCAGCTCTTTAGGGTGTCACTTTAAAAGCTTTCTTTAGCAAAGCTTGTCGAATGATATATGAGTCATAACACAATTGCCACTGCCTCTTCACACCATGCCTGTACTTCAGTCTCTTCCTATACTGAACATATCAGTGTCTGCTGTAAATGGTTTCACAACGCCCTAAAATCCTTCTTATATATTGCCTAAGTCAGCACTTAAATTGAATTATTAGAAACAGAAGTGGGCTGCATGCGTTACCCAGCATGCACTAGAGTCTACCACACTCAAGAAATACCGAGTTTCGGACATGACAATATCCAGCTTACACACATTCACAGTCACATTATAGCGTGGTTTATAACCGGTTCTTTGGAATTATTATTATTATTATTATTATTGCATAATAAAAGAAGGGGACTATTAGAAAAATATGGTGTTTCAATAAAAGTTGTTAAAACAAGCACTCTCCTTCCACACAGGTAAGCAGAATACAGAAATATATGATTTCCCAGTCTTAAACTCTGCCTGTCTCGACACTTTTTGTACCAAAAACCGTGATAGCTAGTTGAACAGCGTTTAAAGTAACGACTATCGAAGAGTTAATTTCCGTTTCTCACAGGTTTACATTCTACAAACTTTCTTACGAAATTACATATGAACAAATGCACGACTCGGTCTAAGTTCTCTATCCTCTCCCTCTTCGCTACTCTCATTGGCCACAAGCCTTGCAACTCCCTTGCTACAATCGACCCGTTTGTCCTGCCAAACATTTCAGCGTCAACCTAAAATTAATTCCATACCCTGCAGATGGAGGCACGTTCCTCCGAAACGTCACAACAAACATCCTACATGCTTTAAGCAACCAGAAGACTGCAGTTTGGGAAACAACCGCCGTAAACGTCTGATAATTTACAAGAACGCATTCTAGACAAATATGTTTATCGAAATTGTTACATAAATACGTATTGAGCATAGAAGATAAATCTACGGGTAAAATTTTAATTCTTAAACGGTATGAACCATTTTCGTTCTTTCTTTCGAGTTTTTTTTTATTTTCTTTCTAATTGTTTATCACCAACTCATTTGTTATTTTAAAAACACTGAGGTGTAATGGAAAACGCACAGCAAAAGGAGTACACCTTAAAACAGCTAATAGTTTTACGCCTACTTGTGTTACATACCCTTCGGACAAAACCAAATTCAAGAATTGCCTCTTTTGACACCGTATACATTCGCGCATATACCGCACCCCAAGAGATGGTGATATTCATAATTAGCACTCTGAGGGCCTCAAATTTCGTAAAAGACAGAACTTCCTTAGATTCCTTTACAATCACTGCGTATTTACATGTATAAATACTGATGCTTTTTCTTCACAAACCTCTCTGTAAAGAATATCATATCTGTTTAATTTGTGATTTTCATGATGGTAGGTATGAGACTAGAATCTTCTGAAATGTGAGGCCCCTTCGTTTGATAGACAAGTACCAGATTTTTGAACAAGTCCATCTTCAAGTCCGTAGAGGGACGCAGCACGTTCCTCCGAAATGTTGTTACCTGTCTACAAAATTACAAACTTGTCACCTCCCAGAAGGCAGTAATATGCAGTTTTACATCTACTAATGTGAGTTTTAATCTCTTGAAGTTACCGTTACCCAACTTCGCCACCGCCGATTTTACCCCAGGCCAGTATCACTGTTCCTATTATTGTAATCTTCTTTCATGTTCAAATCCACACATCAGACTACAACAGGGCGTGAAGACTACACAGCACGAAGACCTCCCACAAAATGACATCAAAATAAAGCTGCCAGTCGTTCACAGCTTCAAACATCTACTCATATTACCACACCCCCGTCTTTTTCAGCTATATTTGACGTTTTGTATACTGATATATTTTCCGATGTTTTCGTTTTTGCTTTCACGCTGAATTTACGATTTCTGCCAGCTTTTACAACCTTAAAAATTGTGTGGTATTTTGAAAATGTGTAGTTTTTGTACATGTTTACAATTCGTTGCTCTAAGCAGGCAGTCCAGGTTATCACAACAAAATATTTTAACAAAAACTTCACACAAATGTGAACCATGTTTTCACCACTTTACCGCAAGGGCATGCCTGGAAATCAGTCTAATTCTTTTCAAGCAAAAATTACAGAACACAGTTTTGGATTTCACAACTATAGCCTTCTCTGTTATATTTCCCGAAATACAGTTCGCAATATAATTAAGAAACTGTATTTTAGACAACAGAAATTTCAGAGCCCTAATATTTTTAAATGTCGGTATTTCCCTGTGCAATTTCCGCCTCTCACAACCACATTTAATATAAATCTTCCATTTTTTTTAACTCAACATTTTGTTTAAGTCAGCTTTCCCTTGAGATCTGCGCCCTTTTGGGATTTTACGTAGCACTGAATGGTGGTTTAGTACCAACGATTCGGGAAAACTTATCGATATCAGGGTCAAGCCGCCCAAGCTGCTAGGACTGCTTGACCCTTGAAGATGAAACCGATGGGTTGTCCCGATACGTCAGTGGTAAATTGATAGTCTAGGCCGCGCAAAATCCTAATAATGGGCAATCTCATTTACTTCGCGGCAGAAACCTGAAATCACGCAGGTTTCCGATACACAAAGTCCATTTTTTGCCACGTTTCAGTCTCTGTCATTAAGGCTGGCGTTAAAAAATCCATAAACTACCTCCCATACTTATCTCAAATACTTTGCAGGATTAAAGACTTATGTAAACGACATTAACAATACAAATACTTAATTCAATTCAACCATATTTGACTACAGATGGTTCTGTAAGTGAATCTGGGTAACAATCTGGCGCAGAAACTGAAACTGATAAAACTTTAGGTTTCTGTGACCGTGCATCGTGAGAAAATTGTGAAATGATAGAGAAAACCAACAAGATGCAACAGATGTTTATTTTTAACAATATCTCAACATGTTTCGGGCATCATTATGCCCGAAACATGTTGCGATATTGTTAAAAATAAACATCTGTTGCACCTTGTTGGTTTTCTCTATCATTTCACAATTTGATAAAACTTGTTTTTATGTCGTATTAGTACAATATTACATTAACTTTTTTTTATAGAAGAAAATTTGATACCCAAAATTTTATACATATTTGACCCCTGAACACAAAACGTTAATTGCATGAACATCTGCTTGAACATTCAGAAAATCTGGGGTTTTTGCACATAGCCTGCGTATAGAGTTCATGTTGCAAACGGTAATATTTCTCTTACACCGTACAGAAGATGCATTTTATTTTCTCTGAAGAAAATATGTAATTTTTATATATCATGCAGATTAATTTAATGCTTCAAAGACTTGTCAATTAATTATTCTATGAGTGGTTTAGAGTAAAGTTACTGCTTTGTTTGTTCTTATGGCAGTATCATCATAAGGAACTATGGGGCAGTGGATGTTAAGCTCTTAACCTGAGCACTAGAAGGAAACCTGCCCCCAGAGAATAATCCTTCGGTTTCAACTGTATAGAGGCAAGGTCGATTTCTAGGGCCGCTCTGGACGTGATGGGGAAATAAAAGTCCCTACCCCTGCTAGAAATCCTTACTCAGCTATCGAGAACATATAATTTTCAAGCCGTCATCTTAAAACACTCCAAAGTAAGAAGCAAGATGAAATAATCGGGATATTTAAGAATAATGGCGTAAGGCGTGTTGTGAGAGACAGACACAAAACTCCAACGCAAATTATCAGCTTCGACGAATATGACAGTGAAAGGTAATCTACACATCTCATCGACAGACTTGTTTCTTTTATTTTTTTCCTTCCTTCCTTCTTTCTATCTTTCTGTCTTTCTATCTTTCTTTCTATCTTTATTTCTATTTTTCATTCTTTCCTTATTTCTTTCTTTCTTTCTTCCTTTCTTCCTTTCTTCCTCCCTCCCTCCCTCCCTCCCTTCCTTCCTTCCTTAATATTTAACTCTTCCTACCTACTCATTGTAGATGTACAGCTTATTTTATCCTTCGGTCCAACTCAATGACACGAACACACACACACACACACTCGGTAGGAGTCATCTGGACGAGGGATAGGCCCGTCGCAGAGAATCTGACAACACACAGCACTCACAACAGACAGACATTCATGCCCCCGGCGGTATTCCAACTCGCAACCCCAGCAAACTGCCGCAGACCTACGCCTTAGACTGCGCGGCTACCGGGATTGGCCATCGATTCACGTCCGAGAAATCACCAGGCCGTAAAATGCTTGGTCGGTTACTTCATTCTGAGTTGAATTTGATTTCTAATTAATCAAACATATAAACTTATAGCCCAACCCAACTTTATTATGTAAAAAATATTTAATTAAAGGAACAGAGCAGCTACAATGTTTCGGCTTTCATGAAGCCATCTGCAGGCTGTAACTGAAAAAAAATGTTATATACAATTGGCAACGCCTTAAAATTACGAGATCTCGTTTACGTTTGATTAATATAATATATTATAACATAAAAGATAAATATAAAATAGTCTAGGAACGACAGAGACATATAAAAATAGAACGATTATTATGAAGGGAATCTTATATATTTGACAGTCTTGCAGAAGTTGTAAATGTAGCGATATTATTTAAGATCCACTTCACTCAGATGGTGGGAAGTTACCTTTATATTTCATATACTAATATATTAACCAAGAAATGTAAACGAGATAGCGTAATTTTAAGGCGATGCCAATTGTATATAAAACACTTTTGAAGTTACAATCTGAAGATGGCTTCATGAAAACCGAAACAACTATGTTCCTTTAATTAAATATTTTTACATAATAAAGTTGTGTTGGACTACAAATTTATATATTTTATCAATTACCGAAAACATAACGGAGGTGCCTCACTTGAAAATTTGATTTCTAAATTAAAATAAAATATCACTAGTAATAGAACATTCAATAAACAAGAGCCACAAAAACATACCTGATCCCTCCGCTTGTCGGTCTATGCCTTTAATTTCTTCAGTATCATACTATACACTCCAGTCGTGTTAAATGAAAGCATATTTGTGGTGATAAGCTTAACCATATGCTGTACTTGTATCTTTAGAGACAAGCAAAATTTATCAAGGATTATACCTCTTCGATGTTCTGCTGTAAGAGACTTCCTAACATTCCTACACCAGCTGTACCGAACCACATAAATCCCCCGGCGCCGAACACGAACAGTGAATAGACCCCACTATTCCACGTCTCACTTCTTGGTCAGTCTGCTCTTACTCGTGGTTCTTTTCCCAAATTTCTTGGAAAATTCTCCTCCTCGCTTCACAAGGACGTGGCAGGACTGCTCTCATGGATTGCACCGTACCAGTCACCACCCACAACGCGCCGTTGCCAACTCCAGAGAATTTTTTATGAAGATGGGTTCCGTATCAAATAAGTGCCATTGTTGTGGCAGGTACGGAGACCGCAGACAGGCCACGTGGCACTCGGAGTGGCTGTGTCTCTCTCTTTTTACAAGCACTCTTTGAGAACAGACTATTCTACATTACTACAATGTTAGATTTAAGTGACAGTGACGTGTGTGAATACTGTGTTCTTCTGATTGATAGTAGTATCTTTTGCTGTCCTGCCCCACGCATCTGATTTCAAGTTCACTCACGAATATCGCAGAAAATTTATTTGCTAGAGCCGTACTTTTGGGTGATCGATAGTAGCGATTCACAAGCCGTACGTTTCTGGACTTTAATACTCAGATCGGTTATCGGATAGCGATCCAAGCTTCAACAGGAAGTGAAGTAAGATGCTACGGACTATCGGAAAAGACACTACCAGGCATATGGCCTGTAACCAGAGAACGGACTACCAACGCACGTAACATCCATCTACATGAACGTCCAAAACATTTCTGCGCAATGTATTTCTTCAAATATGCACGAAATTTTAAAAATGCTTCAATTTATAGGCCGATCTAAAATGAGCAGCTACAGAATATAGAGTAAAAATATTAGTTTACGATTGGTGAACTTTTAGAAAAACACACGCTCGATTTATAGGACTCGAATCTGTGCTTGACTACCGACTACGATGAGAGATAGTAGCGATTACCTCACTCTTTGCAGAAATGTAGCTCATGGTGAGAAACAAAAAATTTTTTGTCTAAAATTGTGCAACATAGTAACGGAGACTTTTAATTCTTGTTCCTGAAAAGCATATTGTATTGTATTGTAAGGATATCCAAATCACGTTCAGTGCGCCGTCCATATAGTGAAACGAGCATCCAGAAACGTAAAATATTTTCCGTTAGAACGCGCTTCATCAACGACGTTCTGTTTCACTAGACACTGAATCCTTCCACCCGCTCGTACACACCACTGTAGCTCATAGAGATATAGTCAAATTCAAACGCCATTTTCAGCGCATTTAGTCAGATATAATAACAAAAATCTGATCATAGTTCAGTGATCTTGTTTAATGCATTCTATCAAACCAGAACTAATGCTTTACCTCTAAGGTTATTATTATTATTATTATTATTAATCATCAACCTCACTCAAAGTTGGAACACATCCAACTTCAGCACTTTTCTCTCATTTCCTTACAATTATACTTAGGCGCTTGAACGCCAAAGTTACATACTTCAAAGTTAGAAGGCATCAATTTGACGCCCCTTTTTATCCAAGCTTTCGTAAGATCAAACTTTGTCTTTCCTTGTTGGATATTAATAATCTCAGAGCTCCGTCTTGTAGTAATAGAACTTCAGGCTTCGCTGGATTAACAACACCTTCAAGTTCAGCATGCAATGATATATTTAGTAAACAAATTGGTACTTGGAAATATATTTGACGTTGGTAGCACGTTCATGTGGGCCGTGAGTTCTAATTTTCGGCTAACTTGTTTTTAATTTACGTTATATTGGCAAATGTATGTTGACTGATGTTTTATAGTGTTTGTATGTGTTTATTGTATAATTTGTATCGTAATAATTTTTAGCTACCTTATCACGAGGGGGTGCTGATAAGTCCTTAGCCCGACTAGGAAGGAAAAAAGCTACAGCGACCAAACTCGGGATTTATTCAACATACTCCCCACGAAGCTCAATACTCTTCTTAACCATTCAAAAAAAAATCAGAAGTTTTTCCGTCCAACCAGATCTCCGCGACATCAATAACCTCCGTGTCGGACGAAAAATGGCGACTTTCAATTGTTTTTTCAGTCCACGGAAGAGATGGTAGTCCGACGGGGCCAGATCCGGAGAAGAGGGTGGGTGATCAAGACACTGGAAGCCCAGGCAGTCCAATTTCTTCCGGATTTCAAGTGCCCTGTGAGCCGGGGCATTGTCGTGCCAGAACAAGACCACCTTGGTGACCTTACCGCAGCGTTTTTCCTTCAAAATGCCCTTCAATTGCAACAGCAGAGATACGCAATACTCCGTGTTGATAGTTTGGCCTTTTGGAAGATAATCGTTGAGGAGGATGTCGTCTTGATCCCAAAAAATCGATGCGAGAACTTTTCCAGCGGATTTTTGCACTCGGAATTATTTTGGGCGGGGTGAGCCGCTATGCCGCCACTCCATTGGTTATTGTTTTGTCTCCGGGTCATAGTGATATAACCAGGTTTCGTCCATGGTCATCAATCACGGCAGGAAATCATTCGGATCGCGCCGAAAAAATTCCAAAAGTTGCTCAGGCGACAGGCACCGTTGAGGTTTTTGATCCGCGTTCAGGCATTTCGGGACCCACATCGTGGAGAGCATCCCCATGTCCAAATCGTCATGAATGATGAACCCAGCCCACTCACGTGAGGTGCCCAGTTGCTCGTCTATTGATTTAGCCGAAATCCGGTGGTCTTCCAAGATTAGCTCGTAAATTTGATCAATAATCTCCGGGGTGGTCACTGTTTTGGGTCGTCCAGTACGAGGAGCATCATAGGTGGAAAAATCACCACGTTTGAACTTGGCCAACTACTTTTTCACGGTGGCATACGATGGTGCATGTTCCCCTAATGTTTATCTCAGAATGGCGTGAATTTCGTTCGGCGTCTTACATTGCAGGAAAGAAAAATTGATGACAGCTCGCGTCTCGATGTAGTTGAAATTGCGCGCGTCGTCTGACATGCTTCCTTTCAGCCTCTGTAACAAGAAAAGTCTTGCAATTCGGCACATGAACAGACCCGTCGTTCCAACGACACTATCGATTCCGTCTTACGACATCGGGAAGTAGGTCGGGCTAAGGATTTATCAGCACCCCTTTGTACTAGCCCCTGCACTCTTATGCTAGCACTTTAATAAACAATAATTGTATTATTATATTAACTCTCTAAATCCCAGAGACAATTGTATATATATATATATATATATATATGTGTGTGTGTGTGTGTCGTGCTGTAGTAATAAACAATCCTACGTGTTGCTACAGAGAATGATTGTGCGTTCTTATGTTTCTCTGAATATACACTGATCGTTTCCCACACAAAAGATCGGTCACTTTAATGTACACAGACAATATTTTCTGCGAGAAAGATAGAAATTTATTCATGTAGTTTGGTTGAATGTCAGCTTTCAAAATGTCTAGCAAACTAGACTACAACCAACCACTCGACAGGCACTGTACGTTTAACGTAACACTGAGGCGCGTTCGTGCAACCATTGTTGCAGTGGAAAAGCATTACATATTCTGAGTTTCTGTTTGCAGCCTTAGGTATCCAGCATGAAATGCGTATGCTCCATATTGTTATCTGTTGCCTGTCCAGCTCTACGATAATTTTGCACATTAGCTCATAAAAGGAAAGATTCTCGAGAAAAAAAAGTTTTTGAACATGAAATTTGTCTTATGATTTTCTCTACTGCTTTGTCATTTCTCATTTTAAGAAGAACTGAGCACAAGATGATAAAAAATGTATATTAGTCTTCACGTAAAGTACACGTTATTCTTGTAAGATTTTGATAACGCTTGAATTTTCTCGGAATATTTTCAAAACATATTCAAACATAAAATTTCATGACAATCCGTCTAGTGCAATCCGAGTTGTTCCATGCGGACGGACAGACGGACAGAGAGACATGACGAAGCTAATCGTCGCTTTTCGCAATTTTGCGAACGCGCCTAAAAATTAGTTATGAGCACATGGCATAATATTCAAAGTAGTAATGGCTGCTATGTCGTTCCGTGCTTTACTTTTCAGGCACTTTAACCTTCCCTCTCACACTGATACAGTCAATATCTGGATACTTATTCGTCCCTACCAGCTCAGCACCAACATCCCACCTCCAACGAAAGCGAAATAACTCCTCCAGATGATAGAAAATCTTTTAACAAAATCACGTGTTGTACTAATTTTAATGAACACATATTGGGGAGAAAAGATGGAGAATGGGATAAATAAGTAAGACCTCTCATTACAACTTACATTTCACATTGAATGAGGAAGTACTGAACTCGAGTTCTCATGCTTCTAGACTAACGCTATGTCCACCATAAAATACATCTAGTTTACACGTAATTTCTGTTTTCCCCGTAATTATTTTTAAACCCTTTTAATCATTTTAGTAATGGAGCGATCGTTAAGAGCGACCAACATTTATGGTCATACCCATGGGCGAGCAGTAGTCCCGAGAGACGTGTCAGCGTGCCCCCCCTTTTGTTGGAACTGTCTGCCTTTATATGGCACCAAATTTCATACATACAAATACATGAAAGCTAGCTCCACTTTAGTAATCACGCTTTTGAAAGTTATAGTCAAAGGTGGAAGGGAAGTGTGCTTTGCGGAAGTATAGAGGACGCCAGTTGCCTTGGGGTGGAGTATGGAGTTTAGGGGCTGATTGCGACAAAGCCGAATGAGGCAGAGCGTGTGCGTAAATAAAAGTTCAAAAGGTGTCGTTAGATCAATTACGGACTTCCCCCCCCCTCCCCCCGTTTCGTTCTACCGTAAAAATAAAATAAACTCCATTATAAGGTGGCATTTCTAAAAAAAAATCAATCATCTGTAGTGTAAAATGCATGTTGTTCGAACTCACAAATAAATTGTCCGATTATTTCCACTGCTCCAGTTCGAGGCACAGAAGTGAAATACACAGCAGTTCATTAGGCAAGTAATCTCCCTTGCAGTGATCAGGACTAATTTGTAATTTATACTCTTCGAATGAAAACAAATTACGGTTTTGTTTCAAGCCACGCAATCTTCAGGTTCCTTTCGCTGTCATTAGTGGATAAATATTAAATTACCTGGCTTACCGGTTATCGAAAAGAGGAAAAATTAATTCATTCTTGCCTCATATAATTTTTCATATACTTTTTTTAATTAGCAAAATTTTGTTTTCCCCATAATAAATGTAGTGAATCTAACTACACCCTTTAGTTATGTCTCCCTTCTCTTCTCTTCCTTTCCCTCGACCTCCCCTGGACACCTCCCCACCTATCTTCTCTCTACCCTTTCTTCACTCTCTTCCCTTCCTGCCCCTCTCTTCATTCCTTCTTTACCTTCACTTCCCTCCTCTTATCTTCACAGTCTGTCTTCACAGGGTTGATACTTATGTGTCCCTATCAATGTAAAGCTTCTGTTTCAGTGTTTACCCTGACAAACACAATATTAGATCGTTAATATTTGAGACAGAGAATCCATAGCTTCGACTTCTGTTGCAACTACGTTGATTCGAACTAAAAGCAATTGTACTTAACTTCACTACGCATCATTCAGAACAATCACTACCACCCTGCATTACAAAACAGCAGCTGCTGTTCAAATTCCACGAAGTTCGTAACTATCTTCGAGTATCAGCAACTGAATACACTGCATGGAGTACACTCTGTCTCATCTTCTTTTTGATGGATGACCACAAAGTCAAACGTTCATATGTTCGTGCTAGTTGAAAGGTTTGACAAACAGTAACAGCAGTAGCTGGAGTATGCAAGCAGAATAAACATCCCTGAAGCGGAAGTTTCCTCATCATTGTCCAGAAGCGACGTGTACTGCCGCTATGCCACAGGTCCACACCACATGTCACCACTCACACTCCACACACCCAGCCAAATAAGCTTAATGAACCTTGAACAAACTCCGGAACTGGAAGTAGCCATCACATCAAGGATGCACGACACATGGATAACTCTCCTCTTCTCTCTCAACTTCTTTATAACTCATGTAGTCTATAGGTTTGCTTCATTACAGAAATGTTCACATCAGAACGTCCGCCATCACACATGTTCGCTTTTCAGGTGCAGCATGTGATACTACAGAATTCTCTTGACTGAACAACACACAGTGTTTCATAATAAGTCTAGGACATCCAATACAATCAACATCGACCCGTTCTGTGGCAAGCAGTTAAATTTTATACATCATGAAATTAAGCTACAGCTATCTACGTAACGTAATATGAAGGTACATGCGTAAGAGGTAAAGATCTACTCTTTCTTTACCTTCGGCGTCAGTGGGTGGAGGGGGGGTAGATGGTCAATGGTCAATGCCAAGCCCACGTCGCTTTACGCCGGGGATTGAACCCCAGTATCATTGTACAGGTGGCCGAGTGAGCATCGGAGTCGTTCTAGACAGGCACGGAGAATTTCTAAG